>Ga0209698_10006153_pt1 | contig 12810 bp, 11 predicted proteins | sample LitLauG_LLR_2012_FD_187203 | JGI IMG/M metagenome (GOLD analysis project Ga0209698, IMG submission 187203) | Freshwater sediment microbial communities from Pennsylvania, USA - Little Laurel Run_MetaG_LLR_2012 (SPAdes) (version 2) | ecosystem: Environmental > Aquatic > Freshwater > Creek >...
TTACATTGTGGCTCAGCGCTCGGGTGAAATCGGGATCCGCATAGCGCTCGGTGCTCAACGAGAACAGGTGCTGAGAGGGATGCTCGCCGATGGGCTGCGGCCGGCGCTAATCGGACTCCTGCTGGGACTGGCGGCAAGCGCCGCAACGACGCAGTTCATCAAGTCCATGCTCTACGAAACCCAGCCACTCGATCTCGGAGTGTTCGCCGCCGTCGCAGCATTGCTGATGACCTCAGCCGCGCTGGCCTGCATGGTTCCGGCGTGGCGGGCCTCTCGATTGGACCCAATGCGGGTCTTGAGGATGGAGTAAGAAGAATCCAGGCATTCCGCGGGAACGACTTACTTCACCACGGATCACATGATTGGCGGAGGTTCCTCCTCCCCGCACATTTCGCGGTCATTTCATCTTTGCAGGAAGGCTTACTCGCAGTGCAGCGATATCGTCGGATCGATTTTGCCTGCGCGGCGGGCTGGGACATAACAGGCAAACAAAGCAACCACAATCAATGCGGGCAGTCTTCCCGCGATTTGAAACATGCGCATCACAATCCACGCAGTCTTGGGCGCGATCGTAGCTTTTGCCTTCCTGCGACTCTATTTTCTTGAAGGGGCTAGAGCTTTGAGCACGGCGCTATAGGCCGGCTTCTTGTGATAATTTGCATCCCACAGCAGCGCCCAGCCTTGCCCTTTGAAGAACTGCGGAATCCAAGAGTGCTTGTCAGTGATCCCCCAGGTTTGAACAAGCCTGCACGCGGGTTGCCGCTCGCAGAGAGTCAGGACCTTTCCGTAAAGCTTGGCTTGCGCGGCGAGCGACGCCACGCTGGAATCGGTGAGCCGGACGTCGAGCTCGGTAATGTGAATCTCTAAGCCGAGATTTGCAAATCGGTCCAGATTTTGTGCGAAATACGTCAGCGTCTTAGGGTTGTCGTATCGCAGACTGATATGGGTCTGAAAGCCGATGCCATCCAGAGGAACACCACGTTTTTTGAAATCCTCAGCCATGGCGTAGATGGCATCTGACTTCTTGTTTATGGTCTCGGTGTCGTAGTCGTTGTAAAACAACTTCGCATTCGGATTAGCCTCGCGAGCCCAGCGGAGCGACTGCTCGATGTACTTCGTGCCGTCACCCGCGCCGATTCCTGGCTGGTCGTACCAAATGGTGTGACGCATGGTGCCATCATCGTCGAAGGCTTCGTTGACAACGTCCCAGGCGTAGACTTTGGAAGCGTAGTGCGACATCACGGCGTGAATGTGTCGATTCAGGATGGACTGCAGTTGAGACGCAGTGTAGTTGCCGCTTGCCAGCCATGCCGGGGTTTGGTTGTGCCACACCAAAGTGTGCCCTCGCACCAGCATCTTGTGGTCTTGCGCAAAAGCAACGAGCCGGTCTCCGCCACTGAAATCGTAAGGATTGGGATCGGTATCAGGTCTGGGATGAATCGGGCCAAACTTCATCTCGTTCTCGGCCTGGAGTTGGTTGAACTCGGATCCGAGGATCGAGCAATATTCGGCCTCGTTGAGATCACCGGAAGCAGCCGCAGTGCCGATTGTGATATGGCCCGCCTGGGCAGCTTGACGCAGTGTGCCTGCATCTGACGTGAGCGACGCCATTGTTGCAAACGCTGCTCCAATCACAAGCAAGCACGGAACGCCGATCCGTCGAAAAACTCGGCGCGGAAAGAAAAAACTATTCATTCTTGGACCTTTCAGCATGCATTACAAGGCAGCCCGTCCGATATTCGGAAAAAACGCCGATGGAACGTTGAGCGAGACACTAGCTTGTCTGTTCTCCGAGTGCTTTGAGAATAAGCTCCCTGTCAATGCTCTTCGTGGCTGGAGGCTGGGCTGGGTGTTGCAACCTCCCAACTGCACTCACCTTCCGACCAGTTTCACACTCGACTTTCTGCCATCACTTTGTTGGCGTCTCCGGCTTCGCGGGTTCGGGGGGCTTCGGCGCCTGCAGCTTGGCCAGCGCTTCATCCACGCGCTTCTTGAAGTCACCCTGGTCGTTGTGCGAAAGCCCGCTATACATTGACACAACACTCATTTCGCACGTGGTACTTATCGGCGCCAGGGAAACGTGGTTCTTGCCCTGGTTGACCGCCCCGATAACGGACCAATGAATGGAGTGTTTCACATTGTAGTCAGCAGTCATCCTATCCTCGTCACTCTGCACGTCTTTGTAGTTGTCCGGATTGCCGAGAGCGGCTTTGACCGCGCCCCAAAGGTCGCTGCAAGGAACGGGATAGGCAGTCTTGTAAGTCTTGTTGCCGGCACCGAACGCTGGCAGTGCAAGGGCAAGCGCCAGCGTAGCCGCAACCACAACCGCAAGTCTCATCTTCATGATGGCAGTTCTCCTGGTACGGATGTGCTTCCCGGCAGGTCAGAACGGAGCCGGAACACACGCTTCCCGAACCAGTTAAAACTAAGTCCATCGACATATCTTGTCTGTGCGCCAAGTCACCGGAGCCGGTGAACAACGCAGGAGTCTACCCTGGGCGCTGTCGGAGGGCAGTGAAGCAGTCCACTAGCAATGGAAAGGGCTGGCAGGAATGCCTGCCCTGCTCCTAGCTGTTGCGAAATCGCGATTGCGCGCATGAACCCCTGCCCGAACGGAAGATGAACGCAATGGCGTAGTTTCGTAAGTCGACCGCGGCCGACCTGCGTTCCTACGCACTTGGGGTGTAGTCGCAGATGAGGACTGTCAGATCGTCGTCCTGCGAAGCGGACCATTGCTGGACTGCGGAGATGATCTGATCTGTGGCGGCGGACGGTGCAAGGTCAGCCGTTTGCCTCAGCACGGCGGACAGGGCGTCCTGCCCGAAGAAATCTCCCTTGGTGTTGGCGGCATCGACGAGGCCGTCGGTGTAGAGCAGTAAGCGATCACCCGGTTCCAGCAGATGGACCGCGTTGGCGAAGGTGGCAAAGTCGAAGACCGCGAGGATCAAGCCGTTCGCGACAATTTCGAGCACTTTCCCGCCGCGCAGCAGGAGCATGGGAGGATGACCCGCAGCCGAGTAACGCAGCTCCCGCGATTGCGAGTCGAGGTGAAAGTATGCCGCAGTGACGAAATGCTCCCGCGTATTGCCGCAGAGGACGGCGTTCATTCCCGCCAGCAAACGGGCGGGATCGGCGGCGTGCGTGCGCTGAGCCGTGGCCGCCACTTTTACCATCGAGGCGATGAGCGCGGCAGGAACGCCGTGGCCGGAAACGTCGGCGATAAGCAGTCCGGCTTGCTTGTCATCCGCTACGATGAAGTCGTAGAAGTCTCCGGCGACCGAGGTCATGGGTACGTAGCGGACAGCGACGCGGAAGTTGGCGGAGTTGGGGAACGCTCCAGGCAGAATCGATAGTTGGATCCGCTTAGCTACCTCCAGTTCCTTCTGAATTTCACTGAGCTGCAGGTCCCGCTGCAGGGTCTGGCGTGCGGCGACATATCCGAGGGCTGCCAGAAACGCCACAAAGCCAATCGGCTCGATGTTGGCAAACCGCAGCCCGAGCGCACTCTGGATGTTCTCCCAGAAAATGAAGACTACAAAGATCAGCGAACCGCGGCGGATCACCACCAGATCCTTATTCTCGGTATGCCTGCGTACGGACCGTGCCACTACAACAACTAGAGCTGCGATGATCAAAACGTTAGTGATCTGGTAAAAGATACGGTGCGGTCCGAAGGCGAGGGTCGCCAAAGCTATCAAGCCCAGTATGATTCCTACCACGTAGCCTGCGATCTTGGCCTGGCGACGGAGGAGCCCGGCGGCCTTGAAATAAAAGAATGCCGGGATGGGTACGATGAAGTCGATCGCAGAGCTGAGTCTTGGATAGAGCGATGAACTCTGCATGGTTAGCCCCATCAGGTGTGACAGGACCCACATGCGCAGGCCGTACAGGACGGCGAAAAGGGCAAAGTAGATCAACACCGGATCGTACTTGCGACGGATGGCGGAAAACGCCGCCGCGACCAGCCCCACCGCGGCGATGGCGGCGCCGAGAAAGAGAAAGGGAGCATCGCGGTGAAAGGCCTGCAGGACCTGGTCCGCGGTCATCTCAGGGGAGGGCACGTACATGGGGAGGATGTTAAATCATTTTTACTCCCTCGGAAGCTAAGGAGCGGTCGCGTGGCCGATGGTTGGCGAAACATCGTCGTTACACTCGACCTCTGCCTTGGGCCCGCCCCCACGAAAGGCAGAAGCTGCGGGGAGAACGGTGCTGCACGACGCTTTCCAACCGTCTCAAGCCCAGCAGCCCGTCCCCCGGATCGCATTTCACTCAGCCCTGGGATTCTGATACCTTCAATTGTCATTCTGAACACTTCACTGCGGGCGTCACTCTTTCCCCGCATACTCCAGGCCCGAGGTTGACCATGGCTGGCGTGAATTCTTCTCAAGTCGTCAACATCGAAGATCTCCGTTGCATCGCTCGCGAACGTGTCCCCAAATCCGTGTTCGACTATCTTGACGGCGGTGCGGAGGCAGAACAGACGCTGGCGGAGAATTGCCGCGCGTTTCGCGATGTCACGTTTCGCCCACGCAGCGCCGTCGCGGTGGGCGACTGCAGCCTGAAGACCGGAGTGCTGGGCCACGAAATCTCCTTCCCTGCCATGCTGGCGCCGGTCGGATACAGCCGCCTCATGCATCCCGAAGGCGAGGTCGCGGCCGCGCGCGCTGCAGGGGAAGCCGGCACCGGGTACATTCTCTCCACCATCTCCGGCCACAAGATGGAAGACGTGCGCGCCGCCTCTGGCGGTCCGGTCTTCTACCAGCTCTATTTGCTGGGTGGACGCGGAGCCGCGGAGGGCGCGCTGGATCGAGCAAAACGCGCCGGGTTCAATGGCCTGTTCATCACGGTCGATACCCCGGTGGCGGGATTGCGCGAACGCGATCCCCGCAATGGCATGAAGGAACTGCTGGGCACTTCGGTGTTCGCCAAGATTCCATACTTGACCGACATTCTGGCGCATCCCGGATGGCTGGCTTCCTTTCTGCTCGATGGCGGCACGCCGCGACTGGAGAACATCGTCATCCCCGGCAAGGGCCCGATGGAACTCGTCGACGTGAGCGCCGCCCTGGCCGCGGCGACAGTCACGTGGGAGGACTTGTCCTGGATTCGGAAACTATGGTCCGGCCCCATTGTGGTCAAAGGTCTGCTCACGGGAGACGATGCCAGGCGCGCCATCGATGTTGGCGCCGCGGCGGTGGTTGTCTCCAACCACGGCGGCCGCCAACTCGATTCGGTCTCGCCCACGCTGCGTGCGCTTCCCGAAGTCGTGGCGGCGGTCAATGGCCAGATCGAAGTGCTGATGGATGGCGGTGTCCGTCGCGGCAGCGACATCGTCAAAGCCCTGTGCCTGGGAGCTCGCGCGGTCCTGATGGGACGAGCCTACGCTTACGGACTGGCCGCCGGCGGACACCCAGGAGTAGTTCGAGCGCTCAACATTCTGCGCGCCGACGTGGAGCGTACCTTGCGCCTGCTGGGCTGCGCCTCGGTGGCGGACTTGAATCGCTCGTACGTTGAAATTCCGGCGTCCTGGGCACGCGCTTGAACTTCGCGGGAATCAACCATTCACGATCTGCGCGGCAGTCATCCCGTCCTGGGTAGGCGGCGGCTGCAACCGGTGAAGTTCTTCCATCACCAGCCCGGCGATCTGCGGAACTCGACCCGCCAGCGCGGGAGAAAGTTCAGTCTCCATTCCCCCCGGCGGATCGATCGACACAGCAAACAGCGTGATGGGAAGCGGCCCTCCGGTGAGGTAGTGGGCAGCGTCAAGAAGATCCTTGAGGCCGATGTCGTGCGCGGTGAGGGTGACCGGGTAGTCCGATGAAAACTGCGGCGTCAGGCGGCGCACGGTTCCGGCAGGGTTGCCGTCCATGGTGGCGTCGACCAGAACGACGCGGCTTGCGGCCTGCATGGGTTCGAGCAGCAGGAAGCTTCCAGTCCCGCCGTCGAGGCAACACACGCCCTCGGGCAAAGGCATCTGGCTGACCTGCTCCACCACGCGGACGCCGATGCCCTCGTCGCCCATGAGCGTGTTGCCGATGCCCAGCACCAGCAGGTGCGGGCGGTTATTCGTCTCGTTTTTCACTGTCGAATTTCCATCCCCCCACCATGGACGACGTCGTGCCTCGGCCTTCGATGTAGTCGTGATAGAAAACCAGGTAGACGTGAATCAGCACGAACACGATGAAGAACCACATGAAAACGTGATGCCACTGTCGCACGGCGAAGTCGCCGCCCATGATGGGCGTAATCCAGGCGAACATCCGCGGCAACCAGGAGTGGCTCATGCTCGAGTAAAGCGCGAAGCCGGTGAGAGACTGGAACAGAAATGCCAGAAACGACAGGAAATAGATCAGCCCGGCCAACGCGTTGTGTCCGAGCGTGATCAGGCCGCGCACGCGGGTTTGCAGGATGTCGACCCTGGTCACCTCGATCATCTCCCGCCACTGTGCCCGCTGGCTGGGGATGAAGTTGTTCCACCGGGCAAAGGAGTTGCCGACGAATCCCCAGTAGATTCGCACCATGAAATTGAAGAAGAAAACGAACGCGGTCACGAAGTGGAGGAAGCGCACGGTGCCGAACCAATACTGCTGGTAGGCTTCACTGGAATACGTGATGGCCAGCGGGCGTCCAATCAAATAGCCGGTCACGCACAGCACGACCACGCACAGCGCGTTCACCCAGTGATACAAACGGACCGGCCACTCCCAGACGTAGACCCGCCGGAACCGCGCGGGCTCTACTGCGGCTTGCGCGACCAAAGCTTTGCTAGCCATACGCTTCCCTCTTCCCTCAGTAGAACTTCACCTGGTGCAAGTGCTTGCCCTGCGGATCGTACAGGTGAACCGCGCACGCAAGGCACGGGTCAAAGGAGTGAATCGTGCGCAGGATTTCGACGGGTTGCTCGGTATTCGCCATTTTCGTACCGATCAGCGATGCCTCGTACGCCGAGCGCTGGCCGTTGCCGTCGCGGGGTGACGCGTTCCAGGTGCTGGGCACAACCAGTTGATAGTTGTCGATTTTGCTGTCTTTGATGCGGATCCAGTGCGCCAGCGCTCCGCGCGGCGCTTCGGTCAGGCCCACGCCTTCAGCAGACACCGGCCAGGTGGAAGGATCCCAGCGGTCGCGGGTGAACGTGCTGGTGTGGCCGCTTTTCACCTGCGCGATCAGTTGGTCGTAGAACTCTTGCATCCAGTGAATGACGAGTTGTGTCTCCAGGCCTCGCGCGGCGGTGCGCCCAAGCGTCGAGAAAAGCGCGCCAACCGGCACGTTGAGCCGCTTGAGGGCATCGTTGACCACGTCTTTCACCTCGGTGCGGCCGCTGGCGTAGCTCACGAGCAAGCGCGCCAAAGGTCCCACTTCCATCGGGTGATCTTTCCAGCGCGGCGTCTTCAGCCAGGAATACTTGCCGTCCACATTCAATTGCTCGTAGGGAGGGTTCGGGCCCGTGAAATTGAATTCGGTTTCGCCATCGAACGGATGCAGACCCTGACTGTCTCCACCTGCGTAGCGATACCAGGAGTGCGCGATGTACTCCTTGATTTCCTGCGCATCGCGTCCGTTCACCGGGTGCACTTCGCTGAGATTTCGGTCGAGGATGGCGCCGCGCGCGAACTTGAAATAATCCGGCTGGCCGTAGCCCCGCGTGGGCAGATCGCCGTACGCGAGGTAATTGGACAGGCCGCCGCCGTAGGCCGCCCAGTCTTTATAGAAGCCGGCAATCGCCATCAGGTCGGGGATGTATACCTGCTCCACGAATTCCTTTGCCTGCTTGATGAGGCTGCCGACGTGGTTGAGACGTTCCATGTTGACGGCGTTGACCTCTTCCGGATTCAGCGAACAAGGCACGCCTCCGACGAGATAGTTCGGATGCGGATTCTTGCCGCCGAAGATGGCGTGGATCTTGACGATTTCTTTCTGCCATTCCAGCGCTTCCAGGTAATGCGCGACCGCAAGCAGATTGACTTCCGGCGGCAGCTTGTACGCCGGATGTCCCCAGTATCCGTTGGCGAAAATGCCGAGCTGGCCGCTCTCGACGAACGTCTTCAAACGAGTTTGCACGCCGGCGAAATATTTGGGCGAGGTCTTGGACCAACTTGAAATCGAGGTGGCGATCGCCGACGTCTTCTGCGGATCGGCTTTCAGTGCGCTGACCACGTCCACCCAGTCGAGGGCGTGCAGGTGATAGAAGTGCACCACGTGGTCCTGCACATACTGCGTGCAGAACATGAGGTTGCGGATGAGTTCCGCGTTCTGCGGCACGGTAATGTTCAGCGCGTCCTCGACCGTGCGCACGCTGGCCAGTGCATGCACGGTGGTGCACACGCCGCAAGCACGCTCGGTAAAGGCCCAGGCATCGCGCGGGTCACGGCCTTTGAGGATCTTCTCGAAACCGCGCACCATCGTGCCGGAACTGTAGGCGTCGGTGATGACCCCGTTTTCCACCACCGCTTCCACCCGCAGGTGGCCTTCAATCCGAGTGATCGGGTCAACCACGATCCTGGTCGCCATGGTTTACTCCTTCGCCTTCTGATCTGCGCTGGACTCCTGCTTCCCTTCGCCAATCAGCTCGCGCTTGCGCACGTTGGTGCTGATGGCATGCAATGCCATGCCTCCAATCGCGGTCAGGCCGACGACGGTGCCGACCGTGTCGGCGGTGCTCTCGATGCCGAAACCGGGGAACGACGCCAAATGCTGGTAGAACGGCCCGTTGTCCCAGAAACCGGCTTCGCTGCAGCCGATGCAGCCGTGGCCCGACTGAATGGGATAGCTGGTGGCGCCGTTCCACTTGGTCACCGAGCAGGCGTTGTAGGTGACCGGGCCCCGGCAGCCCATTTTGTACAGGCAAAATCCTTTGCGCGCTTTCTCGTCGTCGAAAGACTCAACGAAGAGTCCGGCATCGTAGTAAGGGCGGCGATAGCAGGTGTCGTGCACGCGCCGCGAGTAGAACTCTTTGGGCCGGCCGAGGCCGTCGAGTTCGGGCGCGCTGCCGAGAACCAGCAGATGGGTGACGACGCCGGTCATCACGTCGGCGATGGGTGGACATCCGGGAACGTTGATCACCGGCTTGCTGATCAGCTTGTGCACGGGGGTCGCGCCGGTGGGATTCGGCTTCGCCGCCTGAATGCATCCGTGCGAGGCGCAACTGCCCCAGGCAATCACCGCCGCCGCATCCTTGGCGGCTTCCTGGAGAATGTCTTCCGCGGTCCGCCCGGCGATGGTGCAGTAGATGCCGCCCTCGTTGGTGGGGATCGATCCCTCGACCAGCAGGATGTATTTGCCGGCGAAATTCTTCATCGTATCGTGCAGGCTCTTTTCCGCCTGGTGCCCGGCCGCAGCCTGCAGCGTTTCCGTGTAGTCGAGCGAGATGCTGTCGAGCAGCACATCGGCCACCAGCGGATGCGACGAGCGGATGAACGATTCGCTGCAGCAGGTGCATTCCTGGAAGTGCAGCCAGACCACCGGGGGCCGCGGCTGCGTCTCCAGAGCGTGGACTACTTTGGTGAGGGCTGTGGATTCGAGCCCGGCCATCATCGCGGCAAAGCTGCAAAAGCGCATGAACTCGCGCCGGTCGTAGCCTTTTGCCTGCATGGATTCCCAGATCGTGGGGTTGGAGTGGCCCATACGTCCTCTCCTTTGTCGTCAGTCGGATCAAGTTCTGGCTTCGAGCCAGTTGATTTTGCGGAGGCTAGCATCGCATTGGCGGAAGGAATGTGATCGGCATCACTGAGTGATGTGATTTCACCTGGAATCGAGGGAAGGTGCTCGCGGCTCCGGGGATCGGTGGTTCGTCGATCACTCTCGCGATCACAACGAGGGATACCTCGTACTAAGGTTTGGAGGGCGGAACGGACGCAAACCGAGTCCGACTGATCTTCCGCATCCCGGCTGCGGCGAGGGGCTGCATCGGCGATGCTAAACCGAACTTACGAATCAATTTATATGTATGTTTATCAATACTATACGGTTAGTTACTCATGCAAGACTTAAATTATGGAAGGCCGCGCGAATCATTCAGTTGGGTGGACTTGCACCATTACTTGTGCAATGGGAAGCGGTCGGGGTTGGCATGGGCCTTCCTTGTTTGCGATGAAAAAGATGCTCTAAATCGCGTTCACCATGCACGCCGCGAAGTACAAATACTTCCTCATGGTCAAACCGGCAGAAGAGCAGATGCTTGGGGAATCCATCAATCGACACTCGCCTCTGATGTCGGCGATGGCCACACCGCTGAAAACGAGCTGACGCCTTCTCATCGGCGGCGGCGGCGACAAGTTCCCGCTCGAGATTGCCGAGGCGGCGTTCTTTGTCCTGGCGAATCAGTTCGCGGACATACTCGCTCGGCATCATGGCCATAGCCTCATATCATTTAATGACGGCCAGCAGAAGCCACCGCCAGCCGGTCTACTGCACGGGACCACAGGGACTCCGGGCAAGTACTGAAAAAGCCCTGAAGGGTCTACCTTTTATGGGGCTCCTACAATATCCCCAAACCCTCATTCGTCTACAGCAGTGGATGACGGACGCGGCAACCCTGGAGCGGATGGCACTCGAACAGGACCAGCGGATCTCCGATGTGGTCAAGCGGGAGCAGTCGCGCCTGCGCAACTTCATACGCCGGCGGGTGCCCGATCCGCTCGACGCGGAAGACATTCTGCAGGACGTCTTCTACCGGCTGGTGGAGGCCAACCGCCTGCTGATGCCGATCGAGCACATCACAGGCTGGCTGTTTCGCGTGGCGCGCAACCGCATCACGGATTTGTTCCGCAAGCAGGAGCCCGAGAACTTTGGGGATCTCGCGGTCGCCGATGAGGACAAGGAACCGGCACAGTTCGAGGATCTCCTGCCATCAGCGGGTGCCGGACCGGAGGCGGTTTACGCACGCAACGTGCTTCTGGAAGAACTGGAACTCGCGCTCGACGAACTGCCGGAGGAACAACGCGCAGTCTTTATCGCGCATGAGTTCGATGGGCGCAGCTTCAAGGACATGTCGGCGGAGATGGGCGTGAGTGTGAATACACTCCTGTCGCGCAAACGGTATGCGGTACAGCGTTTGCGCGAACGGCTGCAGCGCGCTTACGAGGAATTTATGAAATGAAGTTGTCGTTCAGATTGAATCCGGACTGGGCCTCATCCTGAGCATCGCCGTTTGTGGTCGACCTCTGGCTTCGGCCAGAGGCGAGCGCAGCGGGGCGGAGCGGAGGATCTCCCAGCACGGTGGACTTGAAAGCATGAGGGACAGAACATGAGAAAGAAATGGTTTTGGTTCGTACCGGCGGCTCTGGCTGGGGGCACTCTCCTTCTCTTCATCGGCGGCGAAGTGGTGATGCACCTGTGGAACTGGCTGTTGCCGCCACTGTTCGGATGGCGCCTGCTCACGTTCTGGCAAGCGCTGGGACTGCTGGCGTTGTGCCGGATCCTGTTCGGCGGCTTGGGAGGCCATGGCGGGCCTCGCCCTGACCGCGGTTGGCGGTTCCGCGATCGCTGCCGGAAGATGACGCCGGAGGAGCGGGAAAAATTCCGGCACGCGATGAATGAGGGCTTCAACTTCGGCGAGCCGACTGGGGAGAATCCCGCGAAGTGAGGAAGCGGGACCGAACCGCAGTCCAGAGGACACGCTAGCCACCTCCGCAAAGAACTTCTGCAAAAATGGCCCGCGCCCTCGTTCCAAAGAAGCAAGGCCCGCGGAGAACCGTTGCGGAGCATCGTGAAAGACCACTGGACCGAGGATGGCTCTGTTTTATACTTCGCGAACTCGGGAATGAGTTCTGAACCGAAAGGTCGGGCTTGGAGGTCGCCATGCGCCTTACCCGGAATGCGCGGCTGGCAGCGTTGACTTTGCTTCTCCTCTTGCCGCTCGTCACTCTGGCACAGAAGTTGGAGGTGGATACAGACCGTCATGGAGATGACTTTCGCGACTTCGATTTGCCCTCGCCCGACCCGCTGCTCTGCCGCCAGGCATGCGTTGAGGACGACCAGTGCGGCTCGTTTACCTACCTCAAGCCCGATACCGGCCCGGGCTCGCCGCAAGTGGCGCACTGCTGGCTGAAGGTTGGCACTCCAGCGCCACATCACGATCCCGCCTTTATTTCCGGCGTGGTACCGGCCAAGTCCCGGCTACCAAAGCCGCTTCCCCCGGGAAAGCCGGGCGAGTGGACGCTTCAACTGACGTCGAGTGGCGGCATCGCGTTCCGGCTTCACAAACTATCAGTCAAGTCCAATGGCCATTTCGCGCGGGTGACGCCGAGCCACAAAGAACCCGAGGAGGGATCGGTCCCCGCCGCGGCGCTGGAGAAGCTGAATCGGACGATTCTGGCGGCGAAGATCACCACCTGGAAGCAGAACTACAATCTCCCGGGTGACGACGGCTGTTGCGATCGCGTTTCGACCGGTCTTTCTCTGGACGTGTGCGGTTCCGACGGGAAGTGGACGCGATACGAGGGACATTGGGTTTCGCCTTCTCCGATGCCGCCAGATCTGGAGGCGGTCTTGGAGGCCCTGCGGTTCTGACGCTGGACCGGGAAAAGGCAGGAGGAGTGATCTTTTCTCCTGCAGGCGTCCCTGGCAAATCAAAATCCCCACCCTTGCCGCAAAATGCGCGACAAGGATGGGGCACCCGTTCCACGAATACTGCAAGCTGCGGGACGAACGAAAGCGTCCGCCCCTTCATTCACTTACACCAAGCCCTGGTCCAGCATGGCGTTGGCTACCTTGAGGAAGCCGCCGATGTTGGCGCCGTTTACCAGGTTGCCGGGCGTGCCGTATTTCTCGGCCGTTTCGTAGCAGTTCTGGTGGATGGCGATCATGATCTTG
>Ga0209698_10006154_pt1 | contig 12810 bp, 9 predicted proteins | sample LitLauG_LLR_2012_FD_187203 | JGI IMG/M metagenome (GOLD analysis project Ga0209698, IMG submission 187203) | Freshwater sediment microbial communities from Pennsylvania, USA - Little Laurel Run_MetaG_LLR_2012 (SPAdes) (version 2) | ecosystem: Environmental > Aquatic > Freshwater > Creek >...
TGGTGCTCCGGAGATGACCTCCAGGGACTGAATCGCGTCCATGGGAATCTGGTTGGAAAAGATCTTGCTCTGCTGGTCGGTAATCGGCTGACCATCGACTGAGAAGGAATTCTCGGCGTGGTCGCCCAGGCCGTGGAACAAGCCATTGGAATCCGCTGAGATTCCGGGTGTAGAGAGAGTGACCAGGGAACTGACAGAGGATGACTGGCTTTCCAGCGGAAGCTTGTCGAATAAGCCCTTATCCACATCCGTGTGGAAGGTTGAATCATTCTCGACCAAGTCGCCGCCCTCAGCCTCGACCGTTACGGCCGTTGTCGAACCGGCGACTTGCAGCGCCACCTGTACATTCACTGGAACGGCCGAACGTGGCTCCACGTCCTGTGCGAAATTCGTGAAACCGGTGGCCGTCACGCTTAGGTGATATGGATTGAAGGGAACGTTGGTGAATTCGAATTTGCCCGAATTGTCGGTCACGGTCGAACGATCGTATCCGCTGACCGGATTTCGAATTTCGACTTTCGCTTTGGGGACCACCGCCCCGCTTATATCGACAACAGTCCCATCGACTGACCCGGCATTGCCAGCAGACTGGGCCGAGCATACTCCGATTCCGAATGACGACCCGATCACGGCCACGGCTGCGACGTGAAATAGACGAGGGAAAGCAAGCATAAAGACCTCCTGGAATGAATAAGGAAAGGCCAGCGCTTCTAACGCGCCGGGATCTCGATTGCACAGGTTGCTTTTGCGAGAAAACTTCCCTAGAGGGCAGGAGGTCCACGAATCCCGGCATCGGAGAAATCAAGCCGGGCCTTCGCCAGAATTGCTTCTTCTACCAGCGATCCGACTGCGACGAAGACAGGAGCCGTGTGGCCGGAACTGGCATTGGGCTTCGTGGCGTGCGCCACTTGGCAAACGGAGCAGGAAGTACTATCGGTTTGGCGCGGGTGGTGGTGGGTAGACTCCGCCGCCGCCGTCCAGAACATCAGGGACAGGCACAGCCATGCCGACCATCGCAACCAAAGCCGCATCTTGTTATGTGAACCCCAGACTTTCCTGCTTTGGGATTAGACTCTTTAGAGCTTACATGGGTTATCCGTTACAGCACAATGTTTTGCAAGTTACTATAGAGAAGGCGTTCAAGCTGTCCCAACGCACTCATATCTAGTGAGGACATAATGGCAGAGCCAAGCTACGAAGAACTCAAGGCCAAACTGGCCCAACTCGAAAAGGAAGTTGAAATCAAGAAACGCAGCGGCGACCTTATCTTCAAGGTCGGCGAGAAGGGCGGAGTCAGTGTCTACGGTCTCGGCCGCTTCCCGGTCACTCTCTACTATGAGCAGTGGAACCGGCTGCTCAACGCCGCCGATGACATCAAATCTTTCATGGAAGAGAACAAGTCGAAGCTCAAGCTGAAAGAAACAGGGCTAAGCGGTCATCCTGATTAGGTATCAGTGCTGACGTCGTCCCACTCCTGGTCCATGTATCCGATGAGCCAGTTCAGGGCGTAGTGTCTTTCGTAGACGATGCCGGGGTCGAGACCAGCGGGACAGGGGCGGTCGTTGATTCGCGCATCCACGACGGCCCAGTGATAGCGATAGGTGAGGTCCGCTTGATCGAGTACCTGCGCCAGCGGCCGCAGGTTCGCGTCGTTCAGGAACTGCTCGGCGGTGCGTTCTTTCATGGTTTTCACCGCCATCGGCACATCACAAATATCCGACGGCTTGCCCAACTCCGACACGTACCCAAGCGCCCACAACAGTGTCCATGCAGACTCATAGCGCCATGTGAAGGAAACGACATCTTGCGGCGGCGGTGTGGAACTGGAGAGGAAGGCCGTTTCTTTCGGCGTAAAGTGCGGTTGAAGCTGGTAGCGCCTCACGATCGTATCGAGAAACGGCGGCTCCAGTCCCTCACCTTTCAACGCCACGGTCAAAAGTGCCAGCGTCCGATAAGCAATTTCGGATTTCGAGCGAAGCCGAACCTCTCCGCTGGATTCAATCACCGGCAAGTGAGCGTTGAGGGGAACACTCTCACCTCCCAGGATTGCCTCAGATTTTGTTCTGCGCTGAAGTGCCTCTTCTGACGGCGTATGCACCGTAAATTCTCCCTCGGTACAGCACCGGGGAAGTATGACGACTACTTCACTTCCGCTTCCCAGTTCAACACAATCGTAATGGGCGACGCCTCTCCGTGTTCGGCCGAGACGCGGACCAGCAGTCGCCCGTCCGGAGTGGTGTCGATGCTCCCGATCGTAGTACCTGAAAAAAACTGCCGTGGCGCGCCTGCATGGAACTCATTTCCCTGCGACTGCACATCGGCCACCATCAGAGGTCCATCGACAGATCGATAGTAGAGTTGCTTCCCATCGCGGCTCCACGCCAGGGCACTGCCGCTTCCAGAGATCGAAGCGCCATTCGAAACCTGCCACCGGCCTCCGGGACCTGGAAAGGGAACAACGTAAACTTCCCCCCGCCCGCTTTCATTCGAGAGATAAGCGACCCATCGGCCATCCGGAGAAAACCGGGGCGCGAGTTCGTCGAAAGGCGAATGCACAAACGGGACCGGTTCACCTCCAGACGCGGGGATCGTCGCGATGTCCCACCCCGTGTCAGAGTTTTGAAAATTCACCAGCAGGGTTTGGCCATCCCGCGACCAGTCGGACACGCTGGAGTTCTGTTCCACCTGTGTGATCGCTTTCGCGTTCCCGCTGCCATTCGAGGCCACGATTTGAACTCGTGAGGGGGCGGCGCCCAGAGCCAGCTGTTTTCCATCGGGCGACCATGCGGCCGTGTAGGCCGCCAGGGGATGGAACGTGAAACGCGAAAGCGTTCCCCGATCTGTATTCATCATCCACAGATCGACCATGGATTTATCGCCCGGATCGGGTCGCGCCACAACCAAAGAGTGAGCATCGGGCGACAGGCGCGCACCAAAGGAGGCCATGGGTTCCCCGAGCGAGCCTGATTGTTTGCCGGAGTGGCCCAGCCACACAAATTGTGTGGGCGAATCGTATGCCGTGCGATAGATCAGGACTCCGTTTTCTGAAACGGAAAAGTTGCCCAGTTGCTTCGGGAAGTAATACTCGACGCCGGAAGCCACTGCCACCGGATTTCCGGTCAACTTCAGCGCGCCTACATCGAACGGCTGCATGACCAGGTTCCCATCTTTCATATAGAAAAGATGGCCGTCGGCAAACTCAACGTTGGTGGTTTCATCCAGAATAACTTTGACTTCGGGGGAATCGAGCGAAGCGGCCATGACCTTGCTGCGCTGATCATTGCCTTCATTGGCGGCGTACAAGAAATGCTTTCCATCGGGCAAAAAATAAGGCCATCGCCCTCCGGCCATTCGGCCCGGAGTTTTGATCTTGGTCGCGGGAGAAGGTTGCCCGCCCCCGTCCGGCACGCGATAGACGACATCGTGGATTCCGGGAGTAAACAGGATCACGCCCTCGCGGTTCCATGTTCCGCCACGCCCGTAGGGGGCATCGCAGATGTTCTGCACGACTCCGCCTCCCGCCTCGATCTTCTTCAACTTGCCGTTGGCGAAGAATCCAATGAATCGGCTGTCGGGCGACCAGAAGGGATAGTAAGCACCATCGGTGCCAGCAAGCAGAACTGCCGCTGCATTGTTGAGGCGCCGCACAAACAGCAACTGCTTGCCTTCGCCCGCTGCGATGAAGGCGATCATCCGGCCGTCCGGCGACACGACGTTGTGGTTGAAGGCAGCCGCAGGAACGAAGGCGTAACGATCCGGAGGACCAATCTGTGCTCGCACCACGCTCCGCGATAAGGCAATCTTGCTGGAATTAATCCAGGCACTCGCCAGACCCACGACGGCCAGCAATGCGCAGACGGCCGTGGCCATGATCCAGGTTCGTTCGCGACTTTGACGGCGCGCCAGCACTGGCGCCGGCGTTCCGAACTGCGAGCCTCCTTCGGCAATCCACTTCAACTGCAGCTTGACATCGTGAACGCTCTGGAAGCGGTCATCTGGATCCTTTGCCAGGCACGTTTTCACCACGGAATCGAGCACCGGAGGCGTCATGGGCTGGACGCTCGAGATCGCCGGAGGTTCCGCGGCAAGAATTGCTGCGATCGTCGAAGCGGTAGTCTTGCCTTCGAATGCTCGCTTGCCGGTGCACGCCTCATACAGCACCGCGCCGAGGGAGAAGATGTCGGAACGCGCGTCCGCCTCTTTGCCTTCCAGTTGTTCGGGAGACATGTACTGAAACGTGCCTACCACCGTTCCGCGCTGGGTTAACGGTTGGCTTGCAGCCGGTGTGTTCAAGGTCGCCGTGAGGCTGGAATCGGCCAGCGCCACGGCTGGCGCAGCCTTAGCCAAACCGAAGTCCATCAGCTTGGCTCCGGACTTGGTCAGCATGATGTTGGCCGGCTTCAGATCGCGATGCACCACGCCGGTGCGGTGTGCTTTTTCGAGCCCCTCGCACACTTCCGTGCCGATCTTCAGCGCCTGCTCAACGGGCAGCGGCCCCTTGCGGATGCGCTCGGCCAGAGTCTCTCCTTCCAGGAACTCCATTACGATGTAGTCGACCCCGTCCTGGTGCCCCACGTCATAAAGCGTGCAGATATTGGGATGATTGAGCGCCGAGATGGCCCGTGCCTCGCGATCAAACCGTTGCCGCGCGTCGGGGTCGGCGGACAGCCGAGCTGGCAGGATCTTGACCGCCACCGTGCGGTCGAGTCGGGTATCGCGGGCGCGATACACCTCGCCCATCCCGCCCGCTCCCGCAGGCGCTCCAATCTCGTAGGGCCCGAGTTTTGTTCCGGCTGCCAGCGTCATGCGCGCGCCATTATATCCGGAATGGCAGGCCAGCCAGCGTATTCCCAGTGGTCCCTGGTTTCCTTCGTGAGCCTTTTTTCAGGAACTTTTCCCAGACCGGCGGCGTATATGAAACCAGGGGTTGGAGTGTTTCAGGCTTCAGGGAGTACCAACCTAGAGACCTTTGAGACCTTTGAGAACTTAAAACGTCGAACCAAGTGTCCCCGGACAACGTTGTATAGACACGCAAGCTCTAAGCACACATGACGCGCAGCCTGTTCGACATCTTCGGCCAGATTTTCCGCAATCTCTGGGCGCATAAGCTGCGCTCGTTCCTGACCATGTTCGGGATCGCCTGGGGTGTGGGATCGCTTCTGCTCCTGGTCGGAGTCGGCGAAGGCTTCCGCTCCGGCAACAAGCGCGAACTGGCCGAGTTCGGCAAAGACATCATGTTTCTGTTCCCCGGGCGCGCACCCGCCGTCTCCGGCAACATGAGTTCCGCCCGCACCTACCTGCTTACCTATCAGGACTACCGCGACATCCGCGCCTCAGCCCTGGTTCGCAATGCCGTTCCCGTGATTTCCCGCAATGATCTGCACGAGGTCAGCGAATTTGCCACGGCCAGCGGGGAAATCATGGGCACCGAACCGCAGTTGAATGACATCAGCTACCTGCCGTTGAAAGAAGGCCGCTGGCTGAATTCATTGGACAGCTCGCAGCGCCGCAACGTCATCGTGCTGGGCAACGAGCTGCTTAAGACGCTCTTTCCCGGACGTCCCTCGGTTGGTGCATCCGTCCTGGTGAATGGACTTCGCTTTGAAGTCGTCGGCAGCATGCCTCACCTCGGCCGCGGCGACAATATGTGGCTCAATATGCGCGGCTACATCCCGTTCGAAACCATGGCCGCGAATTTCCCGCTGAAGGGCGAGAACCATCAGAATTCGATTTCCTTTGTCGAGTACCAGCCGCGCGTCACCGCCGAGCACAAGCTGGCGCGGGACGAAGTGCATCGCATTGTCGGCCGCAACCACGGTTTCGATTCCAGCGATGAGAACGCTTTCGACGAGTGGGATTCCATCCAGGAATCGAAGATGGTCGGCACCATCTTCGACGTGATGAACATGTTCCTGGGAGCAGTGGGCATGGTGACGCTGGCTCTGGGCGCGATCGGCGTCATCAACATTATGTTGGTCGCCGTCAGCGAGCGCACCCGCGAGATCGGACTGCGTAAAGCCATTGGCGCCACCAACCGCAATATCCTCTTTCATTTTTTCCTTGAAGGATTGCTGCTCACTCTCGGAAGCGGAATGCTCGGCTTGGCCTTTGCCGGTGGCCTGATGGCGATGATGGGCGGCATCCAAGGCCCACAAGGTTTTGATCCACCGAAACTGGTCCCCATGTCGGCCATGCTAGCCATCGGCAGCCTGACTCTGGCTGGAGTCATCGCCGGCCTTTATCCAGCTCGCAAGGCAGCGATGCTGCAACCGGTAGAAGCGTTAAGGCAGGAGTAACAAGAATGTTCCGAGACCTGCTCCAGGAAGCTTACGCCGCGATGCGCCACAACCGGCGCCGCACCGCGCTGACCATGCTCGGCATGGCCTGGGGCATCGCCACGGTCGTCATGCTACTCGCCTACGGCGACGGATTCGGCCAGGCCTGCGCTAACATCTTCGCCAACTTCGGCACCCGGCTCGTCATCGTTGTCCCGGGAACGACGGGCATGCAGGCTGGCGGGCAGAAAGCCGGACAGCAAATTCGCTTCACCCAGGAAGACGTCGACGCCCTCACCACGAACCTGCCCCAGATCACGCACATCACTCCCAGCGTGGATAAGCAGTGCAGCGTGCAATACGACAATCGCGTCTTTACCTGGACAGTGACCGGGAACGATCCAAATGTCATAGACATCCGCTCGCTGAAACTCGATGCGGGCCGCGCCTACAACATGGAAGACCAGGTGCAGCGCGCGCGCGTGGCGGTGATTGGTTCCGAAGCGAAAGAGAAGCTCTTCTCCGGGCGCAATGCGATTGGCGAATACATCCGACTGGATGGCCTCAGCTTCGAAGTGGTCGGCGTGCTCACCGCCAAAATGCAGGAAGGGAATGACGACATCAACCGCGTGGTTTACGTTCCGTTCACGACCATGAGCGACCTGAAGAGCACGCACTATCTCGACACCATCTGGTTCAACTTCCAGACGCCTGATTTCCAGGCGATTGAGCCAGCCGTGCGAACCATCCTGTCGGGACAGCATAAGTTCAACGAGGCCGACCGCCAGGCCGTGCGCGTCTTCAACCTGATGAACCAGCTGCATCAGTTCGAGATCATCACGCTGGGCTTGAAGATCCTCATGGGATTCATCGGCACACTGACGCTCGGCATCGGCGGCGTCGGGCTGATGAACATCATGCTGGTTTCGGTTACCCAGCGCACGCGCGAAATTGGCGTGCAGAAGGCATTGGGCGCACGCCGCCGCTACATCCTGTTTCAGTTCCTGGCTGAAGCGCTCACCATCACTTTCATCGGCGGCCTGCTCGGAGTCATGCTGGCCTATGGAGTTGCGCTCTCGGTCGGCAGGCTCACACTCTACAGCGCGTTTGCCAAGAACGGCGAAGCCGGCGACATCCGGCTGATTATCGCTCCGGCGACGCTGATTGCTTCCACGCTGATTCTCGGGGCCGTCGGCCTGATCAGCGGCATGATCCCGGCCTTCCGCGCGGCGGGCCTCAACCCGATCGAGGCGCTGCGCCACGAGTAAGACATAACACGAAAGAATCCCAACTGCCCCGGTAGGAATCTAATCTTTTGATGCGCATACGACGCTTTCTCCGTTTCATTGCAGTCGTTCAGTTCGTGCTCTTTTTGACACACTACTTCCTCTATCAAACCTGGACGTTCCGGCTGAACACGAATCCACCCTCAGAGCTTCTCTGGACCAGGATCATCCTCGGCGTGCTGTCAGTCAGTTTTGTTGCGGCGTCCCTGCTCGCCTTCTCCTATACGAATGCTGCAGTGCGCGCCTTGTACAAGGCTTCAGCGGTCTGGATGGGTTTGCTCAGTTTTCTGACCTTCGCCGCGATGCTGTCGTGGATCGTCTTCGTCATAAGCTCTCTCGCTGGGATCACGCTCGACTTCCATCGTCTTGTGGAAGTGCTATTCGCCATCGCAACGGCGACCGGAATCTATGGACTGATTAATGCCAACGTAACGCGCATGACCCGTGCCACCGTCCGACTGGCGAACCTGCCCGAGACCTGGCGAGGCCGCAAGGCCGCTCTCCTGACCGACGTGCATCTGGGCCACGTGCACTACCGCAGCTTCCTGCGCCGCCTCGTGAATAAAATTCTCCGCGAAGAGCCCGATCTCATTTTCATTGCCGGAGACCTCTTCGACGGCACCGCTATCGATGCCGCCCACGCCACCGAACCCCTGAACAAGCTCAGCGCGCCTCACGGCGTCTACTTCGTGGCAGGGAACCACGAGCAATTCGGCGACGATACGAAATATCTGAATGCGATTGCGGCGACCGGCGTGCGCGTGCTCAAGAATGAGCACATCAATCTCGACGGCCTGCAGGTAGTCGGAGTGCCTTATCGCAGCGCCACGTCGAACGGTGATCTCGCGTCCGTGCTGCGCCGCGTTCCCCTCGACCGCGACCGCGCCAGCATTCTGCTCACCCATGCACCAGACCATCCAGAAGTTGCCGAAGCCCACGGATTCTCGCTGCAACTCTCCGGGCACACGCATCTCGGCCAGTTCATCCCCTGGAGTTGGATGGCTCGCCGCATCTATCGCCAGTTTGTCTACGGCCTAAGCCGCATCGGCAAAATGCAGGTCTTTACGTCAAGCGGCGCCGGAACGTGGGGACCACCGCTGCGCCTGGGCTCGAATCCCGAAATTGTTATGTTGGAGTTTGAATAGCGGATGTTGGAATTCGAATGATCGAAGATTCGGCACATTTTGACGGCGTTGGCTCTTTCCTCCTAAGCTCGGGTTCTCTACAATAGGCATCCTTAGTTGACCGGCATTTAACGGGCCCCTCGAGTTCCAGCTTTTCGGAGGTGATCCCATGGCGGACAGCGCTCGCATCGCGATGCCACCGTCCATTGCACTCGGCCGAGTCTCTTCACTCCGGGCCAGCGCCATCCCCTGGTACGTCTGGTCGGCCGCCGTCGCCGTAACCTCGACCACGTTCGGACTCTACTGGGATATCTCCTGGCACAGCGGCATTGGACGAGATACCTTCTGGACCCCCGCTCATCTCGCCATTCAGCTGGGAGCAGTTATCACTGGAATCTCCTGCGCGTACCTGATCCTGCACACCACCTTCAGCGCCGATGTTGAAGCCACGGAAAATTCAGTCAAAATTTGGGGCTTCCGCGGTCCCGTCGGAGCATTTGTTGCCGCGTGGGGCGGATTTTGCATGCTGACTTCCGCTCCGTTCGACAACTGGTGGCACGACTCCTTCGGACTCGACGTTCAGATTCTCAGCCCGCCGCATGTCGTGCTGCTGATCGGGATGTTTGTCATGGGGCTCGGCGGCCTCATTCTCACCACCGGGCAAATGAATCGCTCGTCGGGCGCGACCCACGACAAGCTCAACCACCTGCTGCTCTATAACGGATCGCTGCTGCTTTGTCTCCTCATGATGCTCGGCTACGAGTACATCGGCGACCAGACGCTGATGCACAGCGCGATCTACTACCGCGTGCTTGGTATGATCGCCCCTGTCGTGCTCGTGGGAATCAGCCACGCTTCCGGCCACCGCTGGGCCGCCACCATCGTCGCCGCGATTTACACCGCCTTGTGGTTCGCCGCCAACCTCATCTTTCCGTTGTTCCCGGCGCACGCCAAACTGGGACCGGTCTTCACTCCCATCACTCACATGGTGCCGCTGGGGTTCCCGGTTTTGCTGCTTCCCGGAGCGTTTGTCCTCGACCTCGTTCTCAATCGCTTTTCAGGGATGCGTGACCTGTGGAAGTCCGCGATCGCTGCCGTTGCCTTCGTGATTGTGAGTGTGGCGGTGAACTGGCCGTTTGCCTATTTCATGATGTCGCCGTACGCGCGCAACCGCGTGTTTGCCATGAGCGAGTTCACGTACAACTTTCCGCCTTCGCAATATCATCTGGCGTGGGAGCTGCAAGCGGTCGAAAAAACTCGCCTCGAATTCTGGATCGGCATGGGGATCGCGATGGTGGCCACCGCGATTTCTGCACGCATCGGGATGCTCTGGGGAGACTGGATGCACCGCATTCGCCGATAAGGGCGGGACAGGTTGAAAAACTGTATGCGCAATCGCTCTCTCGCTCTCGCCCTTTTCCTCATCGTCGCCTCCGCGGCATACGGGCACGTCGGAAGCCCAGACGTCTACTTCGACGGACAAGCCGGCCCCTACCATATTCTGCTGACCGTGACTCCGCCCGGCATGATCCCGGGCGTTGCGAGAGTGCAGGCGCGCGTCGTATCCGGCGATGTCACCAACATCACCATCGAGCCGGTTTATGTGAACGGCAAGGATCAGGGACTTCCGCCCACTCCCGATTCCATGCAATCCTCACCTGGCGACGCGCAATCGTTTACGGGAAACGTTTGGCTGATGCAGTCCGGCGCCTGGGACATTCGCGTGGAAGTCTCTGGCGCTCAGGGTACGGGAAAGATGGCCGTACCCGTGGCCGCCTACGCCAGTCGTACCCTGCCCATGCAGAAGGCGCTTGCTGTTCTCCTTTTTGGACTGATGCTCTTCCTCTCCATTGGCATCGTCTCGATCGCAGGCGCTGCCGCTCGGGAAGGGGTTCTTTCCCCGGGCACGAGCCCTTCGCCGAAGAACCGGTGCTCCGGACGAGTCGCCATGGCCGTCGCCGCTGTCATGGTGATAACCATGCTGTCCCTCGGAAACTGGTGGTGGAATGTGCAGGCCGCCGACCTGAAGCACACCATGCTGTACAACGCTCCGCCGCTCAAACTGTCATTCACCGGGCCCGATCGACTCACCCTGCGCATGGAGGAAAACTTCTGGCACAAGGCCCGCCGAACCGAATGGTCCATGGACCTCATCCCCGATCACGGCCATCTCATGCATGCGTTTCTGCTCCGTCTGCCAGCGATGGATCGTTTCTACCATCTGCACCCGGAGCAGGCCAGCGACGGTTTCTCCCTGCAACTGCCGACGATGCCCGCGGGCAAGTACAAAGTCTTTGCCGACATTGTGCGAGGCACTGGATTCCCCGAGACCATGGTCAGCGAAATCGATCTGCCCGATGTTACGGGAAAGGCATTCGCCGGGGATGATTCCGGCGTCTCGGCGTCTGCATTGGAAAAATCCGCCATTGGCGACACCTCGCCGCTCGCCAGCGGTGATCGCATGCTTTGGGACCACGATTCATCCCCGGTGAAGGCAGGCCAGATCTCGTGGTTCCGCTTCCACCTGGAAGACGCGCAGCACAAAAGCGTCAGCGACCTCGAACCTTATATGGGCATGGCGGGACATGCGGAATTCGTGAAATCAGACTTGTCTGTATTTGCCCACATTCACCCGGCGGGATCGGTCTCGATGGCCTCGCTGATGATCGCGCAGAAAGACTCCGGACTGCCCATGGATCACGGCATCATGGACGTCATGCCCGCCGAGGTTTCGTTCCCGTACGCCTTCCCGCAACCCGGCGACTATCGCTTGTTTGTTCAGTTGAAGCAGCACGGTCAGATCGAAACCGGGGTCTTCGACACGCACGTAACCAACTAGGAACGAACGAGTAGGGAACTGAGCCGCAACTTTCGTCTATAATCGAATAACTGTGCCCAAATATTCCATTGTTGTACCCCTGCATAACGAGCAGGAGAACGTCACCGACCTCTACGACCGGCTGAAAGCGGTCATGGAAGCGAATGGCGAGAGCTTTGAAATTGTTCTCGTCGACGACGGCTCGAGCGACCAGACCTTCGCTATGCTGCGCGAGATCGCCGCAGTCGACAGCCGGGTGACAGTCGTGAAGCTGCGCCGCAATTTCGGCCAGACCGCTGGTCTTGCCGCCGGATTCGACCACGCGCGCGGCGAGTACATCATCGCCATGGATGGCGACCTGCAACACGATCCCAACGACATCCCACTCTTTCTGGAAAAAATCGCCGCCGGGTACGACATCGTCAGCGGGTGGCGCAAGAACCGCGTCGACAATTTCTGGATGCGCCGCATTCCATCGCGCGTCGCCAACTGGATGATGGCCAAGATCTCCGGCGTCGACATTCACGACTTCGGCACCACCTTCAAAGCCTACCGCCGCGACATCCTCGAGCAGGTTCCGCTGTACGGCGAGCTGCACCGATTTATTCCTGCACTAGCTTCATGGCACGGAGCTTCGATCTGCGAAGTGGCCATCCGCAATGTGAACCGCGAGCGTGGCGCGTCTCACTACGGCATCACCCGCACCTTCCGCGTCTTTTTCGATCTGCTGACGATTCGCTTCCTGCTGCGTTATCTGTCGCGCCCGCTGCACTTTTTCGGCAGCATCGGCATGATGAGCATCTTTGCGGGCAGCGGCGTGGTGGCGTGGCTCGGCGTGGAGAAGTTCATTCGCAACCAGCATGTGATGGCGAATCACGGCCCGCTGATGATGGCCGCCCTTGGCCTGCTTCTCGGTGGATTGAATCTGCTGGCGATCGGCCTGTTAGGCGAGATGCAGGTTCGTCACTATCACGAGCCCAGCCGCCGCGCGCCGTATTCCGTTGATCGCGTCCTGCGCGCGCAAAACGAAGAGCACAGCGTCTCGGAGTAACCTGCGAGAACTCTGTGGGGACAGCCGCCCCCGGCTGTCCGTCGGGCGCCAGCTCGACAGCCTGGCTTACACGTTACCTCGGTTCCTAGACTGGAACCGTGTCTTCCCGCACGGTGTCCCTAGGTCTATGACGCTAGCTCCCTGTATCAAGCTGATCCCCAACCATTGCCCTTTTAATCGCGTGCGCTCAAGGTGCATTCGCCTGTCAATGCGGCATCGGATTTCGCGAGAAGAACGCCTGGGAAAATGCTAAGCG
>Ga0209698_10006155_pt1 | contig 12809 bp, 15 predicted proteins | sample LitLauG_LLR_2012_FD_187203 | JGI IMG/M metagenome (GOLD analysis project Ga0209698, IMG submission 187203) | Freshwater sediment microbial communities from Pennsylvania, USA - Little Laurel Run_MetaG_LLR_2012 (SPAdes) (version 2) | ecosystem: Environmental > Aquatic > Freshwater > Creek >...
CGACGGGCTTCACCGCGACGTCGTGCACGAGGTGGGGATCCGCGAAGAACCGATCTCTCCAGAATGCCTGCATCTCGGCCACGAGGGACGTGCGGTGCGCGCCCAGCGCCTCGAGCGAGTCGGTCAGAAGATAGGAAAGGTCGACGGTGCGCGCCTTGTGCAGGCTCTCGGTGAAGGTCCGGCCGATCGCCATGACCTCGCCGACGGATTGCATCCTCGTGCCCAGCGTGGCGGCGGCACCCGGGAGCTTCTCGAATTGCCAGCGCGGGACCTTGGTCACCACGTAGTCGAGCACGGGCTCGAAGCTCGCGGGCGTGGCGCCGGTGATGTCGTTGGCGATCTCGTCGAGCCGGTAGCCCACGGCCAGCCGCGTGGCGATCTTGGCGATCGGGAACCCCGTGGCCTTCGACGCGAGGGCCGAGGAGCGCGAGACGCGGGGGTTCATCTCGATGACGAGCCGCTCGCCGGTGCGCGGGTCGACGGCGAACTGCACGTTGGAGCCGCCCGTCTCGACGCCGACGCGACGCAGCACGGCGAAGGCGTCGTCGCGCATCGCCTGGTACTCGACGTCCGAGAGCGTCTGGGCGGGCGCGACGGTGATCGAGTCGCCGGTGTGCACGCCCATCGCGTCGAAGTTCTCGATGGAGCAGACCACGACGCAGTTGTCGGCCACGTCGCGCATCACCTCGAGCTCGTACTCCTTCCACCCCTCGACGGAGCGCTCGACGAGGATCTCCCCCACCGGACTCGCCGCGAGGCCCTCCTTGGCCATCCGCACGAAGGTGTCGAGGTCGCCCGCCAGCCCCGTGCCGAGCCCTCCGAGGATGAAGCTCGGACGGATCATCACGGGGAAGCCGATGCGCTCGGCGGTCGCGACGGCCTGCTCGAGGGTGCGCGCGAAACCCGCCTCCGGGGTGCGCAGCCCGATCTCGTGCATGGCCTCTCGGAAGCGCTCGCGATCCTCTGCGGTCGCGATGGCCTCGGGTCGCGCGCCGATGACCTCGACCCCGTAGGCCTCGGGCACGCCCTTTTCGACGAGCTCCATCGTCAGGTTCAGCGCGGTCTGCCCCCCGAGCGTCGGCAGCAGCGCGTCGGGGCGCTCGCGGGCGATCACGGCCTCGAGGACCTCGACGGCCAGCGGCTCGACGTAGGTGGCGTCCGCGGTCGCGGGGTCCGTCATGATCGTCGCGGGATTCGAGTTGACGAGGATCACGCGGTAGCCCTCCTCGCGAAGGACGCGGCAGGCCTGGGTCCCCGAGTAGTCGAACTCGCAGGCCTGTCCGATCACGATCGGCCCCGAGCCGATCACGAGGATCGAGGACAGGTCGTCGCGGCGCGGCATCAGAGCCCGTCCATCGAGCCGCCCGCGCACAGCGCGGCGAACACGTCGAAGAGGTAGCGCGCGTCGTGCGGCCCGGGCCCGGCCTCAGGGTGGTACTGCACGCAGAACGCCCTCTGCTCGGGCGCGCAGAAGCCCTCCACGACCCCGTCGTTGAGGTTCACGTGCGTGACGCGGGCGCCTGCGGGCAGCGAGTCCACGGCGACGGCGTAGTTGTGGTTCTGCGCGGTCACCTCGATGCGTCCCGTCGCCTCGTGGCGGACCGGGTGGTTCGAGCCGTGGTGGCCGAACGGCAGCTTGTACGTCGAGGCCCCGAGCGCCTCGCCAAGCACCTGCTGGCCGAGGCAGATCCCGAAGACGGGCACCTCGCCGAGCAGCTGGGCGATCACGTCGCGCTGCGCGCCGAGGGCGGCGGGGTCGCCGGGCCCGTTGGAGAGGAACAGTCCGTCCGGCGACATCGCGCGGAGCTCGTCGGCGGTCGTCGTGGCCGGCACGACGGTCACGCGGAAGCGCGCGGCGAGCTCGCGCACGATCGTCGTCTTGATCCCGTAGTCCACGGCGACGACCGTCAGCGGGCCGTCGCCGAGCGAGTAGGCCTCCGTGCAGCTGACGCCCGAGGCGAGGTCCTGGCCGTCGGTGGTGGCCGCGGACGCTGCGGCCGCGCGGAGCGCGTCGCGCGCCGCGGTCCCGAACGCGCACCCCACCGCGCCGCGGTCGCGCAGCAGCCGGGTGAGCCGCCGCGTGTCGACGCCGGTGATCGCCGGGATCCGGTGCTGGACCAAGAACCCCTCGAGCGGCCCGACCGAGCGCCAGCTCGACGGGCGCGCGGCGAGGTCGCGCACCACCAGGCCGCGGCACGCGGGGGTCGCGGACTCCTCGTCGAGCGGGGTGACGCCGTAGTTGCCGATGTGCGGGTACGTGAAGGCGACCACCTGGCCGGCGTAGCTCGGGTCGGTGAGGACCTCTTGGTAGCCGCTCATCGCCGTGTTGAACACGAGCTCGCCCGTCGAGACGCCCTCGTCGGGAAGGAAGCCGGCCGCCTCGCCGTCGAACGTGGTGCCGTCCGAGAGCACCAAGCGCGCCGTGGCGCGGCTCACCGCACCGCCTCGCCGTCGAGGACCGTCGGCTCGCCGCGCAGCACCGTGTGCCGCACGGTCACCGGGAGGTCGCGGCCCGCGTAGGGCGTGTTGCGCGAGCGGCTCGCCAGTTGCGCGGCGTCGACCACGGTGCGCTTGGCAAGGTCCAGCACGCACAGGTTCGCGTCGGCGCCCACAGCGACGTCGCCGCCGTGCGCGCTGTGGCCGCCCGTGCGGGTGTCGACGGCGCGCAGGCGGGCGATCGCGGCCGGCTGGCGCGACAGCAGGTCGAACAGGACGCTCACGTCGAGCGCCTCGGGGCCGCCGAGCGCCGCAACCGAGAGCCCCACCGCCTGCTCGAGTCCGAGCATTCCCGGCGGCGCGTCGTTGAACGTCCGGTCCTTGGCCTCGGGGGGATGCGGGGCGTGGTCGGTCGCGATCGCGTCGATCGCACCCTGTCGCAAGAGCCCCACCAGCTCGTCGACGCTCTCGCGCGGCCGAAGCGGCGGGTTGACCTTGAAGGCCGGGTCGTAGCCCGCGCAGCTCGCATCATCGAGGGTCAGGTGGTGCGGCGCGACCTCGCAGGTGACCGCCAGCCCCGCGTCCCGCGCCGCGGCGACGAGGCGCACCGACGCGGGCACAGAGAGGTGCAAGAAGTGCATCTGCGCGCCCGTCAGCTCGACGAGCCCCAGGTCCCGCGCGACCATCGCGGTCTCCGCGAGCGCGGGCTGGCCGGCGAGCCCGAGCCTCGAGGACCACGCGCCCTCGTGCATCACGCCGCCCGCGGCCAGCGAGGCGTCCTCGCAGTGCTGGGCCACAACGACGCCGAGCCCGTGGGCGTACTCGAGTGCGCGCCGCATCAAGTCCGCGTCTTGGACCCCGGTGCCGTCGTCGGTGAACAGCGTGACCCCGAGGCGTGCCATCTCGGCCATCGGCGCGAGAAGGGCGCCCTCGCGGCCCTTGGTGATCGCGCCGGCCGGCGCGATCTCGCAGGCCGCCCCGCGGGCGCGGGCGAGCACGTCGGCGACCACGCCGGCCGAGTCGCAGCACGGCTCGGTGTTCGGCATCGCGACGAGCGCCGTGTAGCCGCCGAGCGCCCCGGCGCGCGCGCCGCTCTCGATCGTCTCGGCCTCCTCGCGGCCGGGCTCGCGCAGGTGGGTGTGCAGGTCGACGAAGCCCGGCCCGACCGCGCAGCCGCCGGCGTCGAGCACCCTTGCGCCCGCCGGCACGTCGAGCTTCTCGGCGACCTCGACGATGCGGCCGTCCTCGATCAGCACGTCGGCGCGGCGCGTGCCGTCGCGGCCGACGATGGTTCCCCCGGTGATCGCCAGGCGCGTCGCGCTCACGACGCGGCCTCGAGCAGTCCGGGCTCGCCACCGAGCACGAGGTACAGGATCGCCATTCGCACCGCCACGCCGTTGGTCACCTGCCGGGTGACCAGTGCATTGTGCGCGTCGGCGACCGCCGAGGCGATCTCGACGCCGCGCACCATCGGCCCGGGATGCGTGACGAGCGCCGTCGGCTTCAACAGCGCCGCCCGGCGTTCGGTCAGCCCGTGGGTCGCGGTGAACTCCTCGAGGCTGGGCACAAAGGCACCCGAGCCGCGTTCGGTCTGCAGTCGCAGCAGCGAGACGACGTCCGCGCGCCGAAGCGCGTCCTCGAAGTCCCCCGCGATCTCGACGCCCCAGTCCCCCGCGTCGCGCGGCAGCAGCGTCGCGGGGGCGCACAGCGTGACGTTCGCGCCCAGGGCCCGGTAGCACAGCACCTCGCTGCGCGCGACGCGCGAGTGGCGGATGTCGCCGACGATCAGGACCTCGAGGCCGTCGAAGGGGGCCGCGCCGGTGCCCTCGGAGGCCGCGCCCCTCGCCGCGCACCATGCCTCTCGCACCGTGAAGCAGTCGAGGAGCGCCTGGCTGGGATGCTCGTGCCAGCCGTCGCCGGCATTGATGACCCGCGCGTCGCGCAGCCAGCCCGCGACCCGCGCCGGCGCGCCCGAGTCGTGGTGGCGCACGATGACCACGTCCGCACCGAGTGCCTCGACGGTCAGCGCCGTGTCGCGGAGGCTCTCGCCCTTCTTGACCGACGACGAGCCGACGGCGAGGCTCGCGACGTCGGCGCTGAGACGCTTGGCGGCGGTCTCGAAGCTCATCCGCGTGCGCGTGGACTCCTCGAAGAACAAGGTGGCAACGAGCTTGCCGCGCAGCGTCGGCACGCGGGGCACGCTGCGGCGCGAGACTTCCGCGAAGGCCTCCGCCGCCTCGAGGACCTCGACGATCCCCGCGCGCGACAGCTGCGCCACCGACAGCAGGTCCGCCCCGAGCAGCGTGTCCACGGCGGCGCTCACCTCGGCTGCCTGGAGCCGAGCTCGACGCCGTCGAGCGTCGCGCGGAGCTCCTCGTCGAGCGACGTGGGCAGGTTCTTGCCCACATAGTCGGGGCGGATGGGCAGCTCGCGGTGGCCGCGGTCCACGAGGACGGCGAGCTGGACGCGCCGGGGGCGCCCGAACTCCGAGAGCGCGTGCAGCGCCGCGCGGACGGTGCGTCCGGTGAACAGCACGTCGTCGACCAGCACCACGGTGCGCTCGGTGAGATCCACGGGTATCTGCGAGGACGCCTCGGGCAGCAAGGGGCGCGTGGGCACGTCATCGCGGTAGAACGCGACGTCCAGGGTCCCCACGGGGACCTCGACGCCCTCGATCGCCGCGAGGTTCGCGCCGAGCGCCTCGGCGACCACCACGCCGCCGGTCTGCAGGCCGATCAGCACGACCGAGTCAAGACCGCTGTTGCGCTCGACGATCTCGTGGGCCATGCGGCGCAGCGCGCGCGCGACGTCGTCGGCGCTGAGGATCGAGGATCGGGCGACGAAGACTCCGGCCCCCGGGCGCGTGCGCCGCGGCGTGATCTCAGGCACCTGTCCTCCTCGCCGTGCGGGCCTCACGGGACCTGCTTTACGACTGGGATGACTCTAGCAGCGGCGGCCCGCGCGATGCGTCCTGCGCTCGTGCGGCGCGGCCTCAGAACCTCGGCGCACGACGCTCGGCGAGCGCGGCGACGCCCTCGCGGAACTCCGCCGAGCCCATCATCGAGCGGAGCCGCTCGTCGGCGTCAGCCACCGACGCGACGACCGAGCGGTGCAGGTCCACGTAGAGCTGGTGCTTCGTCGCGGCGAGCGAGCTCGGCGCGATCCCGTCGACGAGCGCCGCGACGTAGTCCTCGACGGCCGCGTCGAGCATCGCGGCGGGCACCGAGCGCGCCACGAGTCCCATCGACGCGGCCTCCTCGGCGAGCACGACGCGGCTGGAGATGAGCAGGTCCATCGCGCGCGCGACCCCGATCAAGCGTGGCAGGAGCCACGACAGGCCGAACTCGGCGGGCAGCCCGAGCCGCCCGTGCGAGGTCGTCAGCTTCGCCCCGTCCGCGGCGATCCGGACGTCGCAGTAGCACGCGAGCGCGAAGCCAACCCCCGCCGCGGGACCGTTCAGCTTGGCGACGATCGGCTTGGGGATCCCGAAGTGGTAGGCGAAGTCCGCGTCGAAGCGAGGGTCGGTGCCGAAGCCGGGGGTCGCCACGTCCACGGGGAGCCCCGGGTCGTAGGCGCCGCGCTCGACGTGGCCCTCGAGGGCGGCGACGTCCGCGCCCGCGCAGAACCCCCGCCCCGCGCCGGTCACCACGATCGCGCGGACCCCCGGATCGTCCGCGGCGCGCGCCAGGCAGGCCCGGTACTCGGCTTGCATCCGGCCCGTCCAGGCGTTGAGCCGCTCGGGCCGGTTCAGCGTGATCGTCGCGACCCTGCGCTCGACGTCGTAGGTCGTCGCCTTGAGCTGCACCGTGCCGTTGTAGCCCACCGCGCGCTGGCGCGCGAGCCACGGCCCGCAGGTTCGTAGCATCTGAGCGTGGCGTCACGTGAGAGCAGGCGACGGGAGCTGCGGATCCACCTCGGACTCGTGCTCGCCAGCATCCTGTGCGTCTCGGCGTTCTGCGTGGAGCTGTGGCGGGCGATGTCGGGGAACTCGCTCAGCTGGGCGTACGTCTTCGAGTGGCCGCTGCTGCTCGGCTACGGGGTGTACCTGTGGCACCGCCTGCTCGCCGACGAACGCGGGGAGCCGGTGCGCCCCGCGGTCGACTCGACGCCCGAGGAGATCGCCGCGCTCGAGGCGTGGAACCAGCACCTCGCCGCGCTGCACGCGGCGGACGCCGCGGAGCGGATCGAGCGCGAGGGTCGCTAGCCCGCCACGGCGCCAGGGGCGCCGGGCCGGACCTCTGCGAGCACCGCGACGAGCACCCCGTTGATGAACCGCGGCGACGCGTCGGTCGAGAACGTCTTGGCGAGCTCGACCGCCTCGTCGAGCACGACCGCGTCGGGCGGCGGGTCCGCGCCGAGCAGCTCCCCGACGGCGAGGACCATGATGAGGCGGTCCAGTATCGCGAGGCGCTCGAGGGTCCACTCCGGCGCGGCCGCGGCGATCGCCGACTCCGCGACGAGACGTGAGCGCGCCGCGCCCTCGACGAGCGCGACGACGAAGGGATCCGCGGAAACGGGCAGCGCCGCGAGCACGACGCTCGGCTCCACGCCCTTGATCTCCGCCTCGTAGAGCAGCTCGAGGGCCCGCTCGCGGGCGAGGTGCCGCGCGTCGCCTGCGCGCATCAGGCGCGCGTCAGGTACTCGCCGGTGCGCGTGTCGACCTTGATCTGCTCGCCGGGGTTCACGAACAGGGGGACCTGGACTACGAGGCCCGTCTCGAGGGTCGCGGGCTTGCGCGCGCCCGAGACCCGGTCGCCCTGGATACCCGGCTCGGTGTCCGCCACGGCGAGCTCCACCGAGGCCGGCAGCTCGATGCCGACGACCTCGCCGTCGCAGATCTGGATGATCGCCTCGCCGCCCTCGCGCAGGTAGTCGGCAGTGCCCCCGAGCGCCGAGCGCGCGACCGTCAGCTGGTCGTAGGTCGTCTGGTCCATGAAGACGTAGTCGTCCGCGTCGCGGTACAGGTAGCTCATGTCGCGCTTGTCGATCATCGCCTGCTCGAGCGTCTCGCCCGAGCGGTACGTCCGCTCGAGCACCGCGCCCGTGCGCACGTTGCGCAGCTTGGTCCGCACGAAGGCCCCGCCCTTGCCGGGCTTGACGTGCTGGAACTCGATCACCGTGAACAGGCCCTCGTCGAGCTTGAGGCCGATCCCGTTCTTCAGGTCGTTCGTTGACACCGAGGCCATCGCCGCGCATTCCTCCACCTGGCGCCGCGGACCGTCCGCGGATCGCACTCGCGCCGCATGGCCCACTCGCCGCCACGAAGGCACGACCGTGGGCGCAGGCTCAGGGGCGCCCGAGGTCGATCACGAGGGTCGAATGGGCGCGGCGCGCGCCCCGATCCTAGGCCGTCGGGCCGGTGCGGCCCGCGAGGCGGGCCAGCGCCTCGACCGCGAGCTCGTAGGACAGCGGCCCGAAGCCCGAGATGGCGCCCTCGACGACGGGCGCGATCGTCGAGACGTGGCGGAACGGCTCGCGCGCCGCGGGGTTCGACAGGTGCACCTCGACGACGGGGACGCCCACGATCTCGAGCGCGTCGTGCAGCGCCACCGAGGTGTGGGTGAGCGCCCCGAGGTTCGCCAGCACGCCCGCGCACCCCGGCTCGCGCGACTCGATCGCGTCGATCAGCGCCCCCTCGTGGTTCGACTGGACGTGGCGGACGCCCAGGCCGTAGCGGGCCGCCGCGGCGGCGGTCAGCGCCAGGAGCTCGTCGAGCGTCGCCGTGCCGTACACCGCGGGGTCGCGCGAGCCCAGCTTGGACAGGTTCGGTCCCGAGAGGACCAAGAAGTAGTCGGTCATGCGCCCGCGCCCATGGCGCGAAGCGTAGCCAGCACGTCGCGCTCGTCGACGTCCTCGACGAGCTCGCACCCCGACGGCCCGTCGAGGACGAACGCGAGCGAGTGGTTGGCCTTCTTGTCGCGCCGCATCACCTCGAGCAGCGAGCCCGAGGAGGCGCGCGGCGGCAGTCCGGCGTGGAGTCCCAGGGCGTCGAGCACCTCGTCGTGCACCGCGACTCGCGCCGCGTCGATGCGCCCCATGCGCTCGGCCAGCCGCGCCGCGAACGCGAGGCCCACCGCGACGGCCTCCCCGTGGCGCAGGGCCGCCTCGTCGCCAGCCTGGGTCGTCTCGATGGCGTGCGCGAGCGTGTGGCCGTAGTTGAGCAGGGCGCGCCGTCCCTCGTCGCGCTCGTCGGAGGCCACGAAGTCGGCCTTGATCCGCACGCACGCGGCGACCTGCTCGTCGAGCGGCGCGCCGGCCAGCGAGACGGCGTCGCCACCGGTGAGCAGCGCGTACTTGGCGACCTCGCCGCGCCCGCTCGCCCACTCGCGCTCCGGGAGCGTCGCGAGCACCGAGGTGTCGCACAGCACACCCACGGGCTGGTGGAACGTCCCGACCAGGTTCTTGCCCTCCGGGAGGTTCACGCCGTTCTTGCCCCCGATCGCCGCGTCGACCTGGCCGAGGAGCGTCGAGGGGATCTGGACGAGCGCGACACCGCGCAGGTGCACCGAGGCGACGAGCCCGGCGACGTCGGTGACCACGCCGCCGCCGAACCCCACGACGACGTCGCGGCGCGAGATCCCCTCGTTCACGAGCTCGCGGCACAGCCGCTCGACGGTCGCCATCGTCTTGGCGCCCTCGCCGTCGTCGAGGACGTGCAGCGAGGCCTCCACGCCCGGATCGAGCCCCTCGAGCCAGCCTTCGTCGACGATCCGCTGCTGGGTGATGATCGCGGCCGCCTGGCAGCGCGGCGTCCTCGCGGCGAACAGGGCCGCGAGCCCGTTGCGCGCGCCGTCGCCCACGACCACCTCGTAGCGCCCCGACCCCGCCTCGACGGGCACGTGCCTCATCGCGCGAGGCTCCCGCGGATCCTGGCGACCACGTCGTCGACGTCACCGGAGGCGTCGACGACCACGTCGGCGACCTCGTCGTACCACGGGCCGCGGCGCGCTGCGAGGGCGTCGATGCGCTCGAGGCTCGGGTCCGCCACGAGCGGCCGGTCGCCGCCGTCGAGGCGGGCGAGGAGCACCTCGGGGCGCACCACGAGGTGCACGACGGTCCCGAAGTCGCGGAGCAGCCCACGCGAGGCGTCCGACTCGATCACCCCGCCGCCGGTGGCGACGACCACGTCTCCTGGACGCGCCAGGGCGTCGGCGAGCGCCTGGGCCTCGGCCTCGCGGAACGGGGTCTCCCCCGCCGTGCGCAAGAGCGCCGCCGGGGTGCAGCCGGTGCGCTCCTCGACGACGTCGTCGACGTCGACGAACGCGGCGCCGAGCGCACCTGCGAGCGCGCTGCCCACGGTCGACTTGCCGACGCCGGGGAGCCCCACCAGCGCGAGGCGGACCGTCATGTGGCGGGCGCGGCGAGCGAGGCGGCGTCGACGAGGTAGCTGTCCATGTTGCGCCGGACCTCGCGCGTCGAGTCGCCGCCGAACTTGCGCAGGGCCTCGGAGGCGAGCACGAGCGCGACCATCGACTCGGCCACGACGCCCATCGCGGGAACCGCCGTGACGTCGGTTCGCTCCTTGAAGGACACCGACGACTCCCCCGTCGCGAGGTCGACCGTCTCGAGCACGGGTCGATTGAGCGTCGACAACGGCTTCATCGTCGCGCGGGCCACGAGCAGCGAACCGGTGGAGATGCCGCCCTCGACGCCGCCGGCGAGGTCCCCAAGGCGCCGGAAGCCAGCCGCCGCGGCGCCCGCGTCGGGGTCCAGTGCGATCCCGTCGTGCGCCGAGGAGCCGCGCGACGCCGCCTGGCGCGACGCCTCGCCGATCTCGACGCCCTTGACGGCCTGGATGCTCATGAGCGCCTGGGCGAGCAGCGCGTCGAGCTTGCGGTCCCAGTGCACGTGGCTGCCGAGCCCCACCGGCACGCCGAAGGCGAGGATCTCGGCAATGCCGCCGAGCGAGTCACCGTCCTTGGCCGCCGCGCGGATCGCCTCGACCATCGCCGCGGAGCTCGCCGGGTCCGCGCAGCGGACCTCGTCGGCGTCGACGCGGTCACGCTCTGCGGGGCCGGGGCGAACGCCGTCGGGCACCGCCACGCCGCCGAGCGACACCGTGTGGCTGAGCACCTCGACGCCCAGCTCTTCGAGCAGGGCCTTGGCGAGCGCCCCGGCCGCGACGCGCGCCGCGGTCTCCCGGGCGCTGGCGCGCTCGAGGACGTCTCGGGCGTCGGCGAGCCCGTACTTCTGCATGCCGGCGAGGTCTGCGTGCCCGGGCCGCGGTGCGGTCAGCGGCCGCGCCGATTCGCCGGGGTCCGGCGACATCTCCTCGCGCCACTTGTCCCACTCGGTGTTCGCGATCTCGACGGCCACGGGGGAGCCGAGGGTCCTGCCGTGGCGAACCCCCGCGAGCAACGTGACCTCGTCGCGCTCGAATCGCATCCGCGGCCCCCTGCCGAAGCCCAGTCGGCGCCGGGCCAGCTCGTCGGCGACCATCTCGGTGGTGACCCCGAGGCCCGCAGGGAGGCCCTCGACGATCACGACCAGCGCCTTGCCGTGGCTCTCGCCCGCGGTGAGGAAGCGGAGCACCTCGAGTCTCGCCGCGCCCTAGCTGGCGTAGTAGGGCGTCGCGCCGCTCGCGTGGTCGGTGACGTCGACGACGCCGACCAGCTCGGGGATCGCCTCGCGCAGCGAGACCTCGATCCCGTTGGCGAGCGTCGCGCGGCTCATCGCACACCCCTGGCACCCGCCGGAGAGCGCGAGGTACGCGACGAGCCCCGCCTCGTCCATCGCCACGAGGTCGGCACGTCCGCCGTGGCTGGCGATCGCGGGGTTCACCGAGCTCTCGAGGATCTCGGTGACGCGGGTGGCGATCGGTCCGTCCAGCCCCGCATCGAGGACCTCGGTGGGTATCCCCGGCGCGCGCTCGGCGGCGCTGGGCGCGTTCGGGTTCACGAGCACCAGTCCGCCGTCTTCGATCTCGAGGCGCGCGCCTCGGAGCTTGTCGGCCGACGCCGCGGGGACCGCCACGGGCAGGCCCGCGGAGTGGTCGACCGCGGTGTCCTCGGCGAGCTCGTCGATCGGCTGGAAGAACAGGTCGTAGTCGTAGCCGCGCAGGTTCGCGCCGCGCACCTCGACGACGAGCGCGAGGCGGTCCGCGTCGGGCTCCGCTGCCCTCGCGGAGGTCACGACCTCTCGCGCCTCCTCGGAGATCGTCAGGACGGCCACGGTGGTGTCGGTCATGGCGCCAGTGTACGGGTGCCGGGCGCGCCGGGTGCCGACGAGTAGGTTCGCGCGGGTGGCAAAGGTCCCCCGCGACACGCACGAGTGGGTCAGCTTCGAGGATCCCGACGAGGAGCGGACCTGGCTGTTCGACGTCACGTTCCTCGAGAGCAACTGGCACTGCATCTTCGCGCAGGGCTGCCAGGGCGTGCTCACCGGGCCCGCCGAGGAGCTGGTCCAGGGCTGCTGCAGCTACGGGGCGCACTTCACCGACGACGACGACGTTCGCCGCGTGGAGCGGGCCGCAAAGACGCTCACCGCCGAGCAGTGGCAGTTCCACTCGAGGGGCCAGCGGGGCGTGACCAAGTCCAACAAGGACGGTGACGTCGTCACGCGCCTCGTCAAGGACGCGTGCATCTTCCTCAACCGGCCGGGGTTCCACCGCGGTCCGGGCTGCGCCCTGCACGTCGCGGCGATGGACCGCGGGGAGAGCTACATCGACCTGAAGCCCGACGTGTGCTGGCAGTTGCCGCTGCGCCGCGACGACGAGGTCCTCGATGACGGGCACATCCGCACCTCGATCACCCAGTGGGAGCGCCGGAACTGGGGCAAGGGCGGCGAGGAGTTCCACTGGTGGTGCACCGAGGCACCCGAGGCGTTCACCGGACGCGATCGCGTCGTCGACTCGATGTCCGACGAGCTCGTCGCGATGGTCGGCAAGAAGGTCTACGCACGCCTCGTCGCGTACCTCTCGGATCGCGCCGAGCGCCGCGGGGGCGGCGCCGTCGCCCTCGCGCACCCCGTCGTCCGCCGAGGGCGCTAGGCCGGCTCCTCGCCCCCGTCGTCGACGTCGGGGACCACGACGCCACCCATGATCTGCTCGTAGCGGTCCTCTTCTGCGAGGCACCACTCGGCGTGCAGGTCCTCGGGCTCCGCGCCGCACTCCGGGCAGGACTGCACGGCGGTCGCCGTGGAGTGCTTGAGCTCGCGTGCCTCGACGAACCTACGGTGGCGGCCCTTCTTCACGTCGACTCCTTCGCTGTCGGCCCGCAGGACGCGCGCGAACCGGGCTTCGAGGGGGCGTCCCCCTTCTGAATCGCCGTCCAGTCTACCGCCTCAGGTGCCTCGAGCAGCCTCGTCAGGCGCGCCGGGGGCGGGTTCGCCGCGACGCGGCGCCGCATGCCTACACTCCGGCCGTGGCCGATGAC
>Ga0209698_10006156_pt1 | contig 12807 bp, 8 predicted proteins | sample LitLauG_LLR_2012_FD_187203 | JGI IMG/M metagenome (GOLD analysis project Ga0209698, IMG submission 187203) | Freshwater sediment microbial communities from Pennsylvania, USA - Little Laurel Run_MetaG_LLR_2012 (SPAdes) (version 2) | ecosystem: Environmental > Aquatic > Freshwater > Creek >...
TCCATACACCTGCCTCGGAGCCGCGCTGCGCGACTCGATGGAGCGCTTTGCTTCTGAAGTCTGTCTGATTGAAGCCGATCGCGACCGCGAGAAGGTTCGCCTAACCTATTCCGATTTCAAAGAGATAGCGCTTCCGCTGGCGCGTGCCCTCGAGGACGCCGACTTCGACCCCGGCGACCGGGCCGCGATCGTTATGACGAACCAGTCGAAGTGGCTGATTTCGGCGTATGCCATCTTCTACTGCGGCGGCGTGCTGGTGCCGCTGGATTACAAGCTGTCCCCTGCCGAGCATCTGCAGTTGCTGGCGCATTCCAAGGCCAAGGTCCTGGTGGTCGAGTACCACCTATGGCGGGAGATCATGCAGGCGCCGGATTTTGACAAGATCGGCACCAAGATCGTGCTGGTGACCGAGTCCCCGCTGGGTTCGGATCTGGCGGGCGCGTTCCGCTGGGAAGACTTCAAGCGCAAAGGGACGCCCGATTTCGTCATGCGGCAGCGCGAGGATGTGGCCTGCATCGTTTACTCGTCCGGGACCGGCGGGCGCCCGAAGGGTTGTGTACTCACGCACGAAAATTACCTGGAACAATGCCGGTCGCTCACCGCGTGGTATCCATTCTGGCCCGGCGTTCGCTATCTGAGCATTCTGCCAACCAACCACGCCATCGATTTCATGGTTGGCTTTATCGGCCCGTTCGTATGCGGGGCGTGTGTGGTGCATCTGCGCACCCTGCGTCCGGAGTTTGTGCGCGACGCCTTCGTGCGGTACAGGATCACGTATGTTTCGCTGGTGCCGATGATCGTGAAGAACCTGGAGCGCGGACTGCGCGCCAACTTCGACGAGCTCCCCCAGTGGAAGCGGACGATACTGGACTTTCTGATTGCCACCAACAAGCTGCTCACCAAGCGGCGGCCCAACGTGAAACTCAGCCGCATGCTGCTGCCCGGGGTGCACAGCGCCTTCGGAGGAGAGTTGATGGCGCTGATCACCGGTGGGGCGTTCATGGAGCCCTCAACCATGCAGTTTTTCTACGAACTGGGTATTCCCGTGGTGAATGGCTACGGGCTGACGGAGGCGGGCACGGTTCTGACCGTGAACGATCTGAAACCGTTCCGGGCCGACACCGTGGGCAAGCCGCTGCCTGGGGTCGAACTGCGAATTCTGAACCCGGATGCCGACGGCGTGGGCGAAGTCGCGGCCCACAGCCAGACGGTCATGTCACATTACCTGGATGATCCCGAGCTTACTCTCGAGACGATCGTTGACGGGTGGCTGCTGACCGGCGATCTGGGGCGATTCGACGGCCGCGGACATCTGCAGTTGTTCGGCCGCAAGAAGAACATGATCGTCACCGGAGGCGGGAAGAACATCTATCCTGAGGACATCGAGACCGTCTTCGACGGGCTGGCGGTCAAAGAATACTGTGTATTTGCCGCGAATTACGTCTGGCCAAAGAAGGAACTGGGGCAGGAATCGCTGGTGCTGGTGCTGCGGCTGGAACAAAATCAGAAACTCGATGCGGCGCTGCAGGAGGATATTGGGGCGCGCAACCGCCGCCTGCCGGATTTCAAACGTGTGGGCGGGTACCTGCTGTGGGAGCAGGATTTTCCACGCACGGCTTCGATGAAGATCAAGCGGCAGGTGCTCGCCGCGGACATCGGAAAGTCCGCGGAACGCACCGCGATCGTGGGGATATGAAGGATTCACCGGTGGGGCCGGTGGATGCCTGGGAAACGGGTTTCAATACTTGGGGCCGAATTATCTTGCTATCGTCAATCCGGCGGCGGGAGGCGGGCGCAGCCGGAAACTGCTGGGGCCAGCACTGGACAGACTGCGCGCGGGCGGGCTTGCCATCGAGGTCGCTGAGACCCGTGCTTCAGGTGAGGCCACGGAACTCGCGCGGAGGGCTTACCAGCGCGGCGTCCGGCACTTCATTGCTGTCGGCGGCGACGGGACTTCGTTCGAGGTGGTGAACGGCCTTTTCCCCGGGGCGATGGAAGGGGAAAGGCCGACTCTGGGATTCCTGCCACTGGGTACGGGCAATTCGTTCTTGCGGGATTTCAGCGACCGTGGCGTCGAATACGCGATCGAGGCGCTCCTCGCAGGACGAACGCGAGCCTGCGATGTCATCCGTCTTCTGTATCGCGGCGGCGTCCTGTACTACATCAACCTGCTGAGCGTGGGCTTCTCGGCGGACGTCGCCACGCTGCGCGCGCGGCGTTTCAGCGCGTGGGGAGAATTGGGCTACATCATGTCGATCTTTCTGACGCTGGCCCGGTTCAACCGGCGTCCGTTTCCCGTGCGCCTGGAAACGGCAAATCCATTTGATACGCGCCGGTGCCTGTTCCTTACGTTCAGCAACAGCAAGTTCACCGGCGGTACCATGATGATCGCGCCCGATGCCGAGATCAATGACGGCATGGTGGAGTACGTTCGCTGGGGCCCGATCGGGCGCCTGGGCCTGATTCGCAATCTGCCGACGCTGTACGACGGCACTCACGTGAAGCATCCGCTGGCCGAGAGAACGGCCACGCCGCGGGTCGAGTTCGATCTGGATGCGCCCGTGGATGTAATGGTCGACGGGGAGGTGCGGACCCTTCATTGCGAGCAACTGGACGTCCTGCCGTCGGCGCTTACGGTGGTGGCCTAGGAAACCTTGAACCACAGAGGGCACAGAGGAACTCGGCGCTTCATCCGAGTTTCCCTTCGCCGCGTGGTATAAAAACTGAGATATGTCGGAAGAACGCAGGAAAAAGCAGCAGTCACCGGAAGGCCTTCTCAGCGGCAATCGAAGGCCGTATCTCGTTCGCGGCGGGGTAGTCGTGGTAGTTGCGGCGGTCATTTTTGCTTTCTGGTATCACAACAACCACCGGTACGACGACTTCGCGAAGTGCCTGGCTGCGAAGCAGGCCAAGATGTACGGCCTTTACTGGTGTCCGCACTGCATCGAGCAGAAAGAGAAATTCGGGGAGTCATTCCACTACGTGAACTACGTGGAATGCGGGGTCAAAGGATCGTCGGAAATGACCCCAGAATGCAAAGTTGCGGGCATTAAGCTGTTTCCCAGCTGGCAGTTCGGGATGGAGACACCGAAAGAAGGAATCTTGTCGCTGGAGGCGCTGAGCGACAAGACCGGGTGCAGTCTTCCGTGACCGACGCGACCGTTTCAACAGCCCAGGGCCGGGGTTCGTCAGCGATCTTCCTCGCGTTGATCGCGATTCTTTCCGTGGCCGGCATGGTGGTTTCCGGCATCTCGCTGCAGCGGCACTACGCCAAGTCGGAAACCGGCTTTTGCGACATCAGCCAGAAGCTGAATTGCGACATCGTGAACCGCAGCGAGTATTCCAAGATCATGGGGATTCCGGTGGCCGGCATCGGTTTGGCGGGATACGCGGCTCTGTTCTGGCTGGCGACGTTCTGGAAGTCGCGACCGGAGACTCCTACTCGCCTGTTGATCGCGGCGGTTGCCGGATTTCTTTTTGCCTTGCGTCTGACCTACCTCGAGGGCTTCGAGCTCGGGACCTGGTGTATCTTTTGCGTCGTATCGCAGATCTGCATCTTCCTGATTGCGCTGCTGGCGATTCCGGTGAAGCTCAGGAGCGCCACCGACTGAGGCCAGCACTAGCCGTTATATTCTGACAGTGCGCGTTGCCTGATGGCCGACACCCCGACAAATCAACGAGCAGGCTCTCGACGGGCCGCGGAATTCATTCGGGTCGAATCGGCCACCGGAGACCTGCGGCTGCACCAGTTCCGCAGCCGAGTCTTCCACAACTCGCGTTTCTTGCGCGTTTGGCTGCCTCCCGGCTATGACGATCCGGCCAATGGCGGACGCCGCTATCCGGTGCTGTATCTGAACGACGGGCAGAATCTGTTTGAGCCATCCACTTCGTTTACGGGAGTGGAGTGGCAAGTGGATGAAGCCTCCGATCGTTTGATTCGCGACGGAGCTGTGGCGCCGATGATCGTTGTCGGCATCGACAACTCCGGGAGATCGCGCCTGCGGGAATACATGCCGCACCGCTCGCTGCATCCCATGATGGTGCGGGCGCAGGGCAGCCGCTATCCCGATTTCCTGGTCAGGGAAATCATGCCGTTCATGAATCGAACTTACCGGGTGGCAGGCGGGCGGGAGAGTACCGGACTTGGGGGGTCGTCGCTGGGCGCGCTCATCGCGCTCTACACCGCGATCGCCGATCAGAACCTGGTCGGCCGTCTGTTGTTGGAGAGCCCATCTCTCTGGGCCTCAAACCGGCAGATCATCCGCGATAGCCGGTCGGTCATGTGCTGGCCGGAACGCATTCACCTGGCTACCGGCACTGCAGAAGCCGGCCGCGCCGACCGAGATCGCAGCGTGGTTGACGATGTGCGCGAACTGGCGGGCATTCTCCGGCGCTCCGGCTTGGACGACAAGCGACTCCACCTCGTCATCGAAGAAGGCGCGAACCATCACGAGTCAGCCTGGGCGCGACGGTTTCCTGACGCTCTCAGATTCCTGTTCGGCGACTAGCCCCTTAAACCACGAAGGACACTAAGGAACACGAAGGAATTTGAGGTGCCTGGGCTGCGCGACCTTCTTCCAAGCCTACAATTACGACGACACTGGAGATGGAGCATCCACGCTGGATCCTTCGCCGGTTGGGTGCTTCACGGTTTGACGCAGCGCCCTCCAGATCACGTAGAGCGCGGCGGCCATGGCCAGGACCGAAGGCTGCACGTGCGTCCAGCGCGTGACGGGGCTGACAAGGGGAAGGACATAAGCGAGATAGAGAAGGGACGAGAGGCCTGGAGTTGAGGTATCAGAGCCCGCCAGCCAGTCTGCGCCGAGCAAAAAGGCGGGAGCCAGAATCACCAGGTCATACACCGTAAGATGGGGCGAAACCAAAACCGTTGCCAGAAGCAGGCAACAGTAGCGCAGGGATAAGGGCACGGCGGAGCGACTCCTCCACAATGCGATTGTCATTCCGAGGACTAGCGCGGCGCTGCAAACGTAAAGTACGAACGCGGCATTTTCCCAGGGAATGAGCAAGGTCCAGAACGTGCGCAACGAATGGGTCTGATAAGGCCGAGGCTCCAGCCATTGCCACTGGGTGCGCACCGCCTCAAGCATCCGGATCCATTGCCGTAGCGGTCCCCAGCCGAAGTAGAGAACTCCGATCGAAAGCTGCGCGAGACTGGAAGCAACCGCGCCAGCGATGATCTTCCAGGCGCCGAGGGAAAGAAAGACAACAGCGGCCGCCAAGCCGAGCTGCGGCTTGAAAATCAGGCAGCCCAGGACCGCGCCCGTCAGAAATCTGCGGTCGGCTCGCAGCAGAAAGAACGTCAGCGTGAAGCAGGCCAGCGCCAGGGCGGACGTCTGTCCCCACGCCAGCAGGTGAAAGAAACCGGGAAACGCGGCGGCGCATAACAGAACGGTGGTGCGGTGAGAACCAAGTCTGGGACAGGCTCGCCAGACTGCATAGCAGCAGGCGGCGTAGATCAGAGCAGAACAACACCACCAAATGGCCAGCGCTTCAGCGTAGGGGAGACGCGCCAACGGCAGAAACAAGAGAGAGACCTGGGGAGGATACAAGGGCAAATACCGCTTGCCCGCAGCCTCCGGGACGCGCTCGGCTGTCAAGGCTGCCGCTGCATTCATGTCGTAGAGATCGCCTCCTCGATGGGCTGCGGCGAGCGACCCAAGAATGTAGAAATGCAAAAAGTCGGTGCCCTTGATGTTGCGATTGCGGTCCAGAAGGCCTGGGGTGGAGAGATTCCACACGTAAAGCGACCAAAGACAGAGAGCGAGGATTGCGGCGTGCGCACGCAGGCGCTTTGTGGTGAGCCAGGCGTGAGAACGGGCCTCGACCTGCGCAGCGGGAAGGGAGTTGTGAGCGGGAGCGTTCATCGGAGCGAAGATGTTCTCAATGGCTGCCGCCGTCGCTGTGTAACTCCGGATTGGGATCGTCGGGACACAGCGTCCAGACGTGTCTCCCTTGAAAATAGCGCAACAGTTCCGCATCCTGCTGCGGGCCCATAGCCCGTGCCCACACTACTTTCGCGCCGTCGATGTCGGCGCGGTTGTACACCCATTCTTCGTTTGGCCCGTGATCAGCAGCGTAGCGGACCATAACAAGGTGTAGTCCGGGCGCCTCATCTAACACTTTCAGCATGGCCGCCCGCTGCAGGTTGCCACGCGGCCAGTTTGGTTCCATGCGAGTTCCGGTGGCGACGGCAAACACTCGTAGAAGGATCATTCCGACACACATCATCGGTACCGCCCGGACCCAGGCCGCACCCAGCCATCGCCCATTCCAGCGCCACCAGCGCAGATGGCGCATGCACTGCACCAGCAGAAGAAAAAAGAGACAAGTGGCCGGGGCAATGTAGTGCGCCGCGGTCCACACTTCGATTACCACGCCAATCGCCATCACGCCGGCTAAGACCAGAGGGAAACGCATCTTGCGGTCTCGAAAAATGCAGGGCAACGCCAGCAGCGGCACCGTCAACATAGGGCCGGCGTACAGTTGCCAGGAGTGCGGGATCTTGGAGAGTACTCTCCGCAACAGTCCTAGAGCCGACCGTCCGGCCTCGTAGTCCTGTACCTCGAAGCCGAGATAGAACCGGCGCATCACATCGTGACGGTAGAAGGGCTCGGGCCGCATGAGCTGCCAGATGAAGTAAGGCGCCACGGCGTAGGTCGACCGATCTACCTGATACGGCATGACAAATGGGTCCCCGGAGACCCGCCAGAAGTAGTAACCCGTGGCAACCGCCGATACCGCCAGAATCAGAGTGAGCGGGAGCACGGTTCTCGTCCACACGGCGGCGGCGCGGACTCTGCATTGCGTAGCCGTCCATAGGAGCAATGCAGCCGCGATCGGCAGGCTGAAGACCACGCCTTCGTACGGGCGCGTATTGGCGAGCACAGCCAGTCCCACCCCCATCAGCGCCGAGTCGCGCAATCTGGCTTGCCGCATGATGCGGGGAAGAGCACCCAGCACGAGCGCGCCACCGAACGCCGCCAGTGATCCACAAAAATAACTGTTCATCCAATAGCTCAGGATGCCGATCCGCAATCCCGCAAGTACCGCGCCCAGCAGGGCCCACGACGGTGGAACCCAGGCCTGCAGCATCCAGCAAATCGCGGAAGCCATGGCGCCGGTGATCAGCAACTGACCGATCCAGGGGTGCCCGAGCAGTTGTCCCAAAGCCAGCACCAGTCCCTGGCCCGGCGGATACATCGACATGTACGTAGGCTGCTGGAGCACGTGGAACGTTTCGAAATGCATCCACATCGGATGTGTGGGATTAGTGAGTCTGCCGTGAGCGAAGGTGTCGGCGGCAAGCAGAAAGCTGTACTCGTCATGCCAGCGCGGCTCGGGAATACCCAGGATCGGGATAAGAGCAATCCGTGCCACGATTACGCCACCACCAACAGCCAAGACTGCGAGCCTTCGCTGTTTCGCCAACCTGCCAAAAGCGCGTTCGAGAACACCAGGACGGGGAGCGTGGGCATTCGCCGGGGAGCGCCACTGCGACCAGAAGATCAGAAACCCTGTAGTGATTACGACAAAGACTTCTGTGAGCAGCAGCAGGTGGGGCGCTAGCCGTTGGAAGAGTTGGGCCATCGTTGTGAGCGAGAATCTCTTCTAGAGAGTAGCGGCGAACGGTGGGAAAGGCCAGTCGCTATCGAATAAAGGGTTTGGGGAAGGGCCCGGCTTCACTTTACTCTGTCGGTTCCTTATGAGACGGCTGGTTCTGTTGACATCCTGGCCGTGACGCGAGACAAACTGTAGCGCCGGCATCCTGCCGGCTGTCGCGAGGGCGTCTCGCCCTCGCAGGTGGCGGCGAGGCGCCGCCACGACAGCCGCCGGGACGGCGGCGCTACATGGACGAAGGCAACGCCGCCGAACCTGCGGAGGGCTCGCCCCGGGATTATCGAGGTTTCATCGCGGATACGGCTGTAGTTTCGGGTGCGGCAGATCTCCCTCGAGCAGCCAGACGGATCGGCCGGGATAATACCGAACCAATTCCTGATTGGCCTCTTCGCCCATATCTCGCGCCCAGATCACTTTTGCGTTTTCCACGGAAGCCTCGTTCCAAACCCACTCGTGGTCCACATCGTGGTGATCGCCGTAGCGCACCAGAACCAGATGGAGGCCGGGACGTTGACCAAGTTCGTGCGCGATTTCGGCGCGTTCCAGATTCCCGCGGGGCCAATCCGGTTCGATGTGCGTATGGGTGGCTGCTGCCACGACGCGCAGCAGGATCATGGCGCAGGCTATCATCGGAACCGCGCGGACCACCGCCTTGCCAACGTTTCCGGCTCCTCGCTTCCAAAGGTTGAAGTAACGCAGGCCATAGACGAGCACGATGTAGAGCGCGCCCGTGGCGGGAGAAAAATAGTGGGCCAATGTCCAGGTTTGCACGGAGAATCCTGCCGCCATGGTGGCGCCGATCAGTACTACAAGGCGGAGTTTGCGGCTGCGAACGATCCAGGGCACGGCGAACAGTGGCACCGTCAATAGCGGTCCCAGGTAGTATTGCCACCAGCCGGCGATTTTCTCGAGCCCGCGCTCGATATAACCCTTCACGGTTCGGTTGCGCTCGAATTCGCCTAGCTCCCAACGGTAGTAATCGCGGATGACCGCGTGATGATATTCAGGTTCGGGCCGGGGCCGTTCCCATATGAAATACGGAGCCGTGGCGTACTGGCTGCGATTGACCTGATAGGTCATTACAAAGGGCGAACCAGTCACGCGGTAGTAGTAATAGCCCGTCGCCAAACCACCTACCAGCAGCGTCAAAGAGATCGGCAGTGCCACGCGCAAGAGGAACTGGCGCAGCGTGGGACCATTTTTCTTAAACATCCATACCAAGAGAGCGAAGGCCACGGGTAGCGAGAAAATCAGCCCTTCGTAGGGGCGGCTGTTGGCGAGAATCAGCAGGCCCAACGCCATCATCAGGGAAGGGCCAACCGAGGGCCGTGTGCGAAGGCGGGGCCACGCGCCCAGCACCATTGCTCCGCCTAGCGCGGCCACGGCGGCGCACCAGTAGGTGTTCATCCAATAGCTCAAAATGCCCAGGCGCAGCGCGGCCAGGACGGCGCCCAAAAGCGCCCAGCGGGGCGGCATCCAGGCCTGCAACATCCAGCACAACGTCGAGCACATAGCCCCAACGATCAGCAATTGGCCGATCCAGGGGTGGCCGAGTAGTTGTCCCACGGCGAGGACCAGCCCTTGCGCGGGCGGATACATCGACATGTATGTGGGGTGTTCGATGATGTGGAAGCTCTCGAAGTGAACCCACATCGCAGGTGTCGGATTAGTAAGCCGGCCGTGAGCGAAGGTGTCTGCCGCCAGGAGGTAGCTGAACTCGTCGTTCCACCGGGGCTGCGGAATCCCAAGCACCGCAATCAGCGCGACTCGGACGGCGATGACGCCGATCCCGATGCTGGCTGCGGCGAGTCTTCTTCGATTGGCAAAGCGTCCAAATCTGCGTTCCAACGATCCGAGCGTGCCGGTGTCGCGGTTGCGGCGCCGGGACAAGAAGATCATCCCCCCGGTCGCAATCATCAGGACGACTTCAATGACGGCGAGGAGCGAGGGCACCAGCACGTGGAGAGTTTGCATTGTGGTTCGACAAGTTCAGCCCTACATTACGCCAGCGCTGGATCAAAACGAAAAGGCCTCCGCGGCGGGCGGAGGCCGATTGCGGAATAACCAAGACGCTACTTGGAGTTGATTTCCTCGAAAAGCCCGTCCACCATTTCGATCATTTCGCTGTCGACGGTTCGGTTGCTGGAGATGGCTTCCTTGAGCGTAATCGATACGATCTTGTTGGCGCGCAGGGCGGCCATGCAGCCGAACTCCCCGCGGTGCACCATGTCGATGGCTCCCAGCCCGTAACGCGTTGCCAGTACGCGATCGAAAGCGCTGGGAGATCCGCCGCGCTGAATGTGACCGAGCACCACGGCGCGGGTCTCATAGCCGGTGCGCTTTTCGATTTCGCGGGCCAGGACGTTGGCAATACCGCCAAGCTTGGCGTGTCCGAACTCGTCTTTGCCCATGTCCTGCACGATGGGAGCGCCGCTGCCGCTTGCGGCGAACTTGGCACCTTCTGCGACTACGACGATGGAAAAATATCTTCCGCGCTCGTGGCGCTGACGGAGCGACTCCGCCACTTTGTCAACGTCAAACGGACGCTCTGGGATCAAGATCACGTCGGCGCCGCCGGCGATCCCGCTGTAGAGGGCGATCCAGCCCGCATCGCGGCCCATCACTTCTACCACCATGACACGGTTGTGGGCTTCGGCTGTGGTATGGACGCGGTCGATGGCCTCGCAGACGATATTGCAGGCAGTGTCGAAGCCGAACGTGTAGTCAGTTCCGCCCAGGTCGTTGTCGATGGTCTTGGGTACACCGACTATTTTGATGCCATTTTCGTGCAACTTCTGCGCTACGGACAACGTGTCGTCGCCGCCGATCGCGACCAGGGCGTCGATCTTGTGCTTGGCGATGGTCTCCAGACAGCGCTGGATTCCGTCGGGACGCTTGGAGGGATTCGTCCGGGAGGTTCTCAGGATCGTGCCGCCGCGAGGCAGGATGCCGCTGACCGCGTCCAGGTCGAGCACCGTGCTGTTGTCTTCGATCAGGCCGCGCCAGCCCTCGAGGAATCCGATGAATTCGTCGTGGTAGTGAAATGTGCCTTTGCGTACCACCGCGCGAATCACCGCGTTGAGCCCCGGGCAATCGCCGCCGCCGGTTAAGATTCCGATCTTCATCGCATGCTCCTGAAGGTATGAGTTCGTACGAAAATCCTAGGAATGCACTCCGGGTATAGAGGCAAGACGAAGGGCCCCGAAACGCAGGAGTAACAGTCGTTCGGAAGCAATAGAGTAACACCAAACTCTGGGGTCCTGAACCGTAACTTGTGTACAAAATCGATTCGGTATGGTTGGTAGCGGAAAGCACGTGCGTTTCTTCGCGTCCTTCGCGATCTTTGCGGTTAACTCTTTACCGCAGAGTCCGCAAAGAACGGCCGCGAAGATCGCAAAGAGAATCAATCCAGTTTGACAGGTTGCGCTCCGGCTTGAGATTCGCCACAATTGCTCGGCGAACATGAACATCACCTTGAAGTTTCTGCTTTGGGGGGCAGTCGCGGCAGTGGGCGCGGCGGCGGTCGGCGTCGTGGCTGTACATCGGGCCGAACCGATCAACGCACTTTGGTTGGTGGCAGCTGCGACCTGCTGTTATGCCATCGGATATCGTTTTTACAGCAAGTTCATCGCGGCGAAAATTCTGGCTTTGGATCCGCTGCGCGCCACCCCGGCCGAGCGCCTGGAAAACGGCCGCGATTTTCTCGTGACCAACAAGTGGGTTGTCTTTGGGCATCACTTTGCTGCGATTGCGGGGCCCGGGCCGCTGGTCGGGCCGGTACTGGCCGCTCAGTTCGGATACCTGCCCGGGACGCTGTGGGTGCTGGCGGGCGCGGTATTCGCCGGTTGTGTGCAGGACTTCGTGATTTTGTTGTTTTCCGTCCGCCGCGATGGCAAGTCGCTGACCGAAATGGCCAAGCAGGAGATCGGCCGGATTGGCGGCATCGTGGCTTACGCGGCCGTGATTGCCATTCTCGTGATCCTGCTGGCCGTGGTTGCGCTGATCGTGGTCAACGCGTTGCGAGACAGTCCCTGGGCGACGTTTACGATTGCAATGACGATTCCCATCGCCCTGCTGATGGGGCTTTACCTGCGCCGGATCCGACCGGGGAAAGTGCTGGAGGTCTCGGTTCTCGGCTTCATTCTGGTGATGCTGGCCATCTGGGGTGGACAGTGGGCGTCGCTGCATCCGCCGGTCGCGCGCGTGTTCACGATGCAGGGTTCCACTCTGGCAATTCTCATCATGCTCTACGGATTTGCCGCATCGGTGTTGCCGGTCTGGCTTCTGCTTGCGCCGCGCGATTACCTCAGCACGTTCGTGAAACTGGGGACGATCGGCCTGCTGGCGATAGGCATCGTCGCTCTACATCCAACGCTGCATATGCCGGCGCTGACGCGGTTTGCCGACGGCACCGGCCCGGTGTTTGCCGGGAAGATTTTCCCGTTTGCCTTTATCACCATCGCCTGCGGCGCGATCAGCGGATTCCATTCGCTGATTTCCAGCGGAACGACGCCGAAGCTGATCGCGCGGGAGACCGAAACGCGCATGGTGGGATACGGCTCGATGATGGCGGAATCGGCCGTGGCGATCATGGCGATCATTGCCGCTTGTGTGCTCCAACCGGGCGTTTATTTCGCGATCAACAGCCCGGCGGGTGTGGTCGGGCAGACTGCGGCCGCCGCGACTGCTACCATTTCGAACTGGGGATTCCCGGTGACCGCCGCCGACATGCAGGCGCTCGCCCATGCCGTCGGCGAACAAACCTTGTTCAACCGCACCGGCGGAGCGCCCGCGTTTGCCGTTGGCATGGCTCATATTTTTTCACAGAGCCTGGGCGGGGAAGCGCTGATGGGCATCTGGTATCACTTCGCCGTGATGTTCGAAGCCCTGTTCATCCTGACCATTCTCGACGCGGGCACGCGCGTGGCCCGCTTCATGATCCAGGATGCCTTCGGACACATCTACCCGCCGCTGGGCCGCACCAGTTGGTATCCGTCGATTTTGCTGACCAGCGCGCTCATCGTGGCCGCATGGGGATACTTTTTGTGGCAAGGAGTGAAGGATCCGCTGGGTGGAATCAATTCGCTTTGGCCGCTGTTCGGGATCGCGAATCAGTTGCTCGCGACCGTAGCGCTGTGCGTGGCCACTACCATCATCATCAAGATGCAC
>Ga0209698_10006157_pt1 | contig 12807 bp, 5 predicted proteins | sample LitLauG_LLR_2012_FD_187203 | JGI IMG/M metagenome (GOLD analysis project Ga0209698, IMG submission 187203) | Freshwater sediment microbial communities from Pennsylvania, USA - Little Laurel Run_MetaG_LLR_2012 (SPAdes) (version 2) | ecosystem: Environmental > Aquatic > Freshwater > Creek >...
CGTCATTCCCGTAAAGGAAGCGAATTCCCTCGCTGCCGCGCGCGGGTGGCCGGCTGCTCGCTACCGGTACCTGAGGGCAGACATTACCGAGTCCGAAGAGGTTGGTGAGTTGTTCAGGGCCGCCGTGCAGCAAACTGGCCGGCTGGATATTGCCCTGTGTCATGCCGGGATGGTCCAGGGTTGCCCCATTCTCAACTACTCGGAGACCGACTGGGATCGCATCGTGGACCTAAACCTGAAAGGAAGTTTTCTCACGGCTCAGGCGGCCGCGCGAATCATGGTGAGCCAAAAAACCGCGGGCAAGATCATCTTCACCTCCTCCTGGGTACAAGACGTACCTTGGCCCGAGATCACGCCCTACGCCGTTACAAAGAGCGCCATGCGTACGTTGACGCGAGGAATGGCCCGCGAACTCGCGTCGCGGGGCATCCGAGTCAATGCCATCGCTCCTGGCATTGTGGGTGTGGGGATGGCAAAACGGCAGTGGGACAGCGATCCCGATTACCGGCAGCGCGCGGAGAAGGCGATTCCGCTGGGCCACCTGCAGACGGCCGAGTCCGTGGCCGACGCTCTTTTGTTTCTTTGTTCGGACGCAGCGGACTACATGACCGGCGCTACTTTGCTGGTAGACGGCGGTTGCAGCTTGTACCCGATGGATTGATGGTTCAGGCGATTCCTACTGAATCGGACGAAGCAGGGCGCGTGCCGGCGCTGCCTCATGCCCGACAACCCTCAACGGCAGCACCATCATTTCGTACTCTCCCGCTTTTATTCCTCGAAGATCCAGCCCCTCAACAATAGGGATGTTGCGTCCGAGCAGAATCTGATGAGTTCTGGCTTCGGGAGCTCCAAATTTCTCCGCCGACAGGTAGTCGATGCCTACCAGTTCGACCCCGGAGTCGGCCATCAGTTGGGCCGCGTCGGGAGCGATGTAAGTGAAATCCTGGTGGAAATTCGGGTCGACCATCCAGGAATTGCGGCTGCTCCGGGTGCGAAATAGAAGTCTCTTCGCGCCACGCCAGTCGTGCTTGTTCAGTTCATCCACATCGATGGCCGCGGCTTCAGGTGAGCAGTCGATCACTCGCGCGCGCCCCATCAAGATTGCGAGCCGCACCTGATCGATGGATGCTCCCTTTGCTACAAAATGCAGGGGCGCATCTACGTGAGTTCCGGCGTGAGCGGTCATCAAATACGAGGACAAGGTAACCTTATCCCCGGCGGAAAAGCTCCGCAAAAAATCGAATTTCGGTCGAGTATCCCCGGGATAAGTGGGGGTAGTAGCTGGATCAAGTGGGGCGCTGACATCCACCCAATCGGTATCTGACCGACTGCTGTTGCCGCTTGCTCTTTCCGTCTGACCGCTGACTGCAAGGATAGTAACAGCCATTACCACGATACCGATGGCAAAACCACGTTTCATTGTGTACCCACCTAAGTGAAATCAAACGCTCGACGAAGCAGTTATCAATGCGCTGGTTCGCCAGTACCCTGGCGCGAAGGTTCCTCGATAAGGCCGCCGGTGGAGTACTCGCGCACCAATTCCTGCTGCTGCTTTTTCTCCAGTTCCGCCACGATATTTTTTTCTCGCTGGCCGTCTGCCTTGCGGCCCAGCCGGAAGTAGATTGTGGCCAGAGCCGCGTGGGCTGAGGTCAAGTCCGGCTCTGATTGCACCGCCTGCTCGATCAACGGGGCTGCGTCTGCGAACTGCCCCTTGGACTGGTAACACAAACCGAGTTGCAGTTGGATCCGCCAGTCGCCTGGGTTGATCCGCTGCGCGCTCTTAAGGCGCACGATCGCGTCATCCAACTTGTCCGATCCCTCACGGCGCAGCAGCGTTGCATAGGAGAGATAGTAGTCAGGGTTCTTGGGATTTTCTTCCAGCGCCTTACGATAGGCGCTCTCAGCATCCTCTAGCTTGCCCATCGCGAAGTATGAGTCACCCAGCACATGCTCTACTTTGTCCTGGCGTGGAGGCTTTGAAAGTAGGAGCTTCTCCAGAACACTCGCCGCTTCGGTGTAATGGTGCTCGCCGTAGTAGGCCAGTCCAAGCGCATATTGATAGTTCGGAAGGCTGCCAAACTTAGTTTCAACGGACTTCAAAAACACCGCCAGTTGTGACGGACGCTTCCAATCCAAAAGGACGCGCACCAATCCAAAGGCGTATTCGGATGAATCAGGATCCAGCTGCATGGCTCTTTGAAAGCAGTCGGCTGCGTCCTGAAACTTTTTCTGCTTTCGATAGATCTCTCCCAGCGCGCCATTGGCGTTCGCCTGGCTGGGATCGTTCGCGAGACTGTTCGTAAGCAGCTTCTCCGCGGGCTCGGACGCGCCATTCCCCAACAGCACGGCTGCAAGCTTGGTCTGTTCGGCGGGCGTCGCAAGTTTTTCGCTGATCATCTCGTCCGACTCTCGTTCGGCTGCAGACTGCTGCCCGGTTTTCAAATAGCATTCAATCAGAGCCACGCGTGGAGATATTCCCAGCTTAGGGTCGTCCTCTAGCTGCTGTAGGGGCGCGATCGCCGCCTTGTAATCCCCCGTCTTCATCAGAAGCAGGCTATAGTTCTGCAGAGCGGTGGTTTCTTTGGGCCGGAGCACCAAACCCGCGCGATAGGCCTCTTTGGCTTTGTTCAGGTTCCCTTTTCGCCAGTAGACAAGCCCCAGATTGAAGTAAGTGTCCGCCTGCTTGGGAGCGAGGGCACGAGCGCGCTCCAAATCTGTAATTGCCTCGTCGAACTCGTTGAGCTCCGCGCAACTCACTCCCAAGTGAAACCACAAAGATCCGTCCTTGGGATATTCCTTGACCGCCTGGCGCAACAGGCGACGTGCTTCGGTAAAGTCGCCATGATCCAAGGCCGCCTTGGCCTTGGGCCAGAGCGACTCTGCCGTCTCCGCATCCTGGCCGGCGACGCGCAGCACAGGTGCAGATTCCAGGCCTGCTCCGTCGTTATTTATAGAAACCTTCGCCGCGTTGCTGACAACCAATCCGACTGCGAGAAAGCAGGGAACACAAAGGAGGACACAACCAGCCATTAGAGGTTCCGGGACCCCATTCTAGTCGAGCGTCGAAAGGAAAGGCCAGCGGGCTACCCGGAGGCAGCCCGCTGACCAACCTCAAAAGGTGAACTTCAAAGCCGCCTGGCACAACCGCGCCGAATTTGCGGAGCCGTACGTGAGCGAATTCTCACCCGTTATCTGCCCGAAATTGGAGGTCGCTGACGGATTGTAGTCGTTGTTTGGGTTACTGAACTCGGTGCGGTTGAAGGCGTTGAACATCTCCCACCGGAGCTGCAGCTTATAGCGTTCCTTGAAACTGAAGTTCTTCGAAAACGCCAGGTCGGCCTCATTCCAACCTGGTCCGAACATGCTATTTCGTCCGGAATTGCCAAACGTACCGGGCGCGTTGGCGGTAAATGCGGCGGGATTAAAGTACTGGTTCAGCCAGTGTGACTTTCCACCCTGATGTACGCCCAGTGACACTCCCGTAACCCGGTCTGCCAAATCGGAGCCGACCCCCGAGCAGGAGTTGTTCTTGTCCCCGCATGGTGAGAGGGGATTGCTGCCTCCGTTGATCGAGAACGCCTGTCCCGAGTGCAGGACCCACAATCCGCCAATCTGCCAGCCGCCCAGCACGGCATTCCCCACAGCACCCAGTTGATGCAGGGCCGGCATTTGGTACACGAAAGTGGTGTTCCAAATGCGAGGCACATCATAGTCGGAAATGCCATACGCGGCGGCGGGATTGTACGGGTTGAAAATCGACCCGACGTTGGAAATGGACGCTTGCGAACTCTGATCCAGGTTCTTGGACCAGGTGAAATTCGAAGTGAACTCAAGTCCTCTTTTGAATCGTTTTTCGACGGCGATCTGCAGGGCGTCGTAGTTGCCGCGACCAATCGATTCATACGCCAGGATTGACTGGTAGTTTGGCAACAGCAACGGGTTGCCGTTGTTGTTGAACTGCGTCTGGGTACAATTGGTACCGACGGGAGCGCAGGTGAATATACCCGGACTCAACTGAATTGGAATGTGGAGGTGATCATCGTGGCGGCCGATATAGGTCGCTGTGATCAGCAGGTCGCTACCCAGGGCGTGTTCGATGCTGAAGTTCCAGGTCTTCTCCTTGCCTTGCTGAAATCCCTTGGTGAACACCGCCTGTAGCGCTTCCGGTGTGGCAAAGGCGACATTGCTGGCAGGCTGCAGCCCAGGTCCGGCAAAAGGAGGGAATGGATCTACGAAGTTGGTTGGGGCGAAACAGGCAAATGGATCGGCAATGGTGACGGTGCAATTGCCGACCTGATTGTAGTTGATGTTATAGGCCGGGCTGAACGGAGCGTTCGCGCTTTGGTGGTTATAGTACGAGTAATCGTAGGGCACCGCCATCAGAGCAAAAGCACCGCGAATACTCGTTCTGGGCAATTCCTTCGGCGCCCAGGCAACGCTGATGCGGGGCAGGAAGGTGGACCACTGATTGCTCCACCCGCCATCCGCTACTCCCGGATCTCCCGGATAAACCGTGCCCACGGGCGCATTGGTAAAACGCTGGCTCTGTTCACCCGGAATGAAATCTACGGTCTTTTTGTGATCCTGGGACACCGGAGCAATCTGCGGTTCCCAGCGCAGCCCGAGGTTCACGGTCAAACTCGGATTGAGCTTGATGCTGTCCTGCGCGAACATCGCTAAATTGAAAGCGCCGTACTTGTTGTACTCGCCACCCGAGGCTTGGATATTGTTGGGCAGACCCAGGAGGAAATCCAGGTCCGAATCTCCAGTAATCGCACCATTGAACGACACACCCGGGTCGCCTTCCCAGGTCGCTTGCTCGAGTCCGTACTGGGTGAGGATACTTCCCCCGGCCGTGACGGTGTGCTTGCCTTTGTTCCAGGAAATCGTGTCGGCGAACTCCCAGTTGTGGCGCCCTTGAATCACCGGTATTTCCGACACAAAGAACCCGGAGCCTGTAGACCCGCCGTCGCCAAACCATCCAAACCAACTGCTGGTCGTGTTCAAATTCGAGCCCAGAGTTTTAAAGCTCAACGGGGCCAGGCCGGGGACAGAAGAAGTGTTGTTCTTGTGATAGCCCCCAGAAAGATTGTTAACCAGGTTCGGGTTTATTGTCCAAGTATGGGAAACCACAAGGTTCAAGGCGTGACCGAACCAGCCGCGGGAATCACCGCTCGCGGCCAGGAGATCTCCGCCCCCGCCGTAGCCAGGCCGGTTGTAATTGTCGTAAAAAACGCGCCCGGTTAATTTCTGGGTGTTCGAAATGTTGTAGTCCGTGCGGATGGTGAATTCGCGCGTCCAGTCATTCTTGATGACGCCGCTGACGAAATATTGGCCATTTGCCGCGTCGGTATGAGGAATCAAAGCCTCTACGTTCATAGCGAATGGTGAATAGGTGGTCGGGTTAACCTGGTTATTAGGATAGAAATCTCCCGGATTGCTGTCATGCTTGTTCCAGGTCGTGTAGATCTGGTCGATGACGTTTCCGTTCGAATCGCGGTCATTGCAGATGCCGGCGGTAAATCCCGTGCCGCATATCTGGGAGAAGTCGCCTGCGAGTTCGCGGTTATTGGGGACAAAAGAATTACCTTCCGAGGAAGATAGCAACTGTCGGGTAAGCTGGATGTTGCCAAAGATGAACAGCTTGTTCTTCAGGATCGGACCGCCGATGGATCCGCCGAACTGGTTCCGCTTCAGCGGGTCGGCGATATGCGAGAAGTAGCCCTTGGCATTGAAATCGTTATTACGCAGAAACTCGAAGGCATTGCCATGCCACTGGTTGGTTCCACCCTTGGTCACGACGCTGACCACGGCGCCAGCGGTGTAGCCGTACTGCGCGTCGAAGTTGTTGGTGATAACGCGAAACTCCTCGGTGGCGTCGGCATTGGGAAAGGGATCGGCGGTCTGGAAATAGTTATTCATCGAGACCAAGCCGTCGAGTTGGTAGAACACCCCGCCCATGCGGCTGCCGTTCACCGAAGCGGCGGTCTCGGAGGGGAAACCGCTGCCCGGTCCGGGCGTGTTGAAATTCGTAACCTGGTTCGCGTCGATCGCGCCGGGAGCCAAAGCCACCAGGGCTGCCGGATTTCTTCCGTTGAGCGGCAATTCGGTGATCGTCTTTTCGTCCATCACCTGCCCCACCTCGCCGGTCGTGGTATCCACCGCCGTGGCGTTGGCCTCAACCTCCACTCTGACGTTCTCCGTACCCGGCTTAAGGGAGAAATTCACTGACTCCACCTGGTCAGTGTCTAACACCACACCAGTTTGGGTTTGCGTGGCAAAACCCTGCTTGGCCACGGTGACCTCGTACGTGCCGTTCGGCAAGAACGGGGCCGAATAATGACCGTCGGAGGTCGTTGTGTTGGTGACGGAACCCGTCAGCAGGTTCTTCACCGTAACCTGAGCGCCGGCAATTAGGGCTCCGCTAGGATCCTGAACCGTTCCGTTGATTGTGCCTCGGCCCCCCTGGCCGAAGGCAAAAGAAACCAAGAGGAGAAAAAGCGCACAGCGGCACAGCATTTGCGGCAGATGTTTCATAGTGGTTTTCCCCAGTCCCAGCAGATGTGGGGAGGAATAGCATGGCCTGTGACGCAATGTCAATAAAATAATACCGCGTTCTGTTATTTGGAACGCTTGCCAGTCGCGGCTAATACACGCGGCAAAACACAGCACTGCTCCTCAAATGAGAGACATAACCCGACAACCCGAGGTGGGAGAGTTAGCCCAAAATTCGGAACTATGTTCCGAATTGTTGACAACCATCGCATCCCTGTCGATAATCGGTTGCGGTTCCCCTCGCGATGGAGCTCTATCCAGGCGCTCATCAGATTCGTTCGCTTTATAAGGATGGTCGATTCCTGTTTCAGTACCTTCTGGTCGGAGCGCGCGTGGTTCTGGTGGATAGCGGAGTGGCTGAAACGCCGGGAAAGGCCATTCTCCCTTATCTGGACCAACTCGAATTGGATCCGCCGCGACTCACCATGGTGATCACGACCCACCCGGATCTGGACCATCAAGGCGGAAATGCGGCCATTCGCGAGGCAGCGCCGGCTGCTCTCCTGGCGTGTGGTGAGGCCGACCGGCTTCTGGTGGAAGATCCGAATTGTCTGTTTCGCGAGCGATACAACTTCTTGCAGACCGAACACGGGGTGGGATTAGGGAACGAAATTCCGCCGGATGCGGGCAGCCGCTGCCGGGTGGACATCGGTTTTCGTGGAGGAGAACGAATCGCGATCGACAATGGCTGGGATTTGGAAGTGCTTCACGTCCCAGGTCACTCGCACGGCCATTTGGCCTTGTACGACGCGGTCCACAAAGCTGCGTTCGTCAGCGATGCCATCCATGGGCGGGGATGCCCCAGAGCCGACGGGAGCATGGGAATTCCGGTGACGTACTTCTACATCGATCTTTACCTTTCGACCTTGATTTATCTCGAAAACCTGCAGCTTGAGCAGTTGCACACCGGCCATTGGCCAAGCATGCGGGGAGAGGAAATTCGGGATTTCTTCAGCGATTCACGAAAGACCGTAGATCGGCTCGACCGCAAGATCATGCGGACGCTGAGCCAGACCCATACTGGGTTGACCCTGAGTCAACTCATGGACGCGGCGATGGAAGAGTTTCCGGACTGGCCCGCCAGTACCCGCGTGTTGTCCGCGTTTCCAGTGAAGGGGCATCTCGACCGGCTTGAAGAACGCGGCCAGGTTCGCGTGGGCCACCAATCCTCTCCTCCACGCTGGACCATTGCTGGAACGATCGGCAGTTCCGTGGCTGGGTTCCCGGTCTGAGGTCTGGGTGGGCTGCCGAACCCGGGTTCGCTTCGGTCCATTGCAATTATTTTTCGTGAGGGCACGATGATACTTCTCTCTCCTCTGCTTCCCAGATGTGCAAAGTTCAACCGCGTATGGTCCTCGCATTCGCGAGACCGGAGAAACCGATATGGAATGCACTTTGCCGTATTGATACTCTTCTGTCTTCCCTTAGCTCGTGCCCAGCAAGTGGAGAACGGACTGCTGCGGGTGGGTGGTTTTCGCTGTGCCAGCCTCAAGCCGCAGGCCAACGACCCCAGCCTCGATCTGTACCGAACCGGCTACTGGAACTACACCGGGTTCCGCATGGAAGTCTGGAGAAGGTTGGGCATTCCGTTCTGGTACCGGAAAGGCACAGGAGTAGCGCGGGTCGCAGGAGAAGGCTGGCGTCCAGAGCTGGGTGACGATATTTCCAGCGCGGAAGCGGGGGGAAAAGCTGCGGAAGAGTCTGAGGGGCGGCCGTCGGACCACAAGCCGTCAGTCGATCCGCACGACGCAGAAGAACGTGGCGCCGCCAATGCCATCGACGGGGATAAGTCCACTTCGTGGCAGCCCGCGGACGACAAGCATGGTGGCAAGTTGATCGTCAGTTTCGCGGCCCTGGCGCGGGTCAATCAAATTCGCTTTTTATCGGACAACGGCCCTCGTTACACACCTCGTGATTATTCGCTTGGAGTGATCCTGCCGGACGGGTCCGCGAAAGAAATTGCCGCGATCGCGGGCGAATACTCAGTGGGTGGAACCTGGCGGGAGTTCCCGGTTTCCGGAATCGAAGCCAAAGGCATCTACATCGACGTTCGCTCTTCGAGCGATGGCCAGCATTCGGCCACCATTACGGAGTTTGTGGCGAAGGGAAAATTCTCGGCAGAACCAAAACTTGCGACTTATCCCGTCCAGATTGTGATCCCGATGGGCGGCTTTGCGGGACACGAACTACACTTCATCGGAAACGTCGGGTCGGGTTTCCCGATTGATCCCGAGGTGGAGACTCCCGTCGGGGACTATGTCATTCACTATGCCAACGGGCAGGCAGAAGATCTCCCATTAATCGCCGGGAGAAATGTTGCCGACCTGACCTATGGCCATTTCGTTCCCGAAGCCGAGTTCGCCTACGGGGTCAAGCCTCACGATCCGCCGCCGGGCAAGACCGCCTATCACCTGGACCAGCAACTGCCGCTCGAAGCGACCAATCAGTTCATGATCTTCAGCCATCATTTGCAGCATGCTGACTGGCCGGTTCAATCGGTGGAATTCCGCTGCACGCGGGCGAAAACCACGCTTGTCCTTGCCGCCGTCACCCTGGAGCAAAGCGGTCCTCGCATTAATCCTCTCGTCTACAACGGGAAAATGGTTCGGCCGTATCCGGACGATACTCCTTCCGCCGCGCCGTCTCCGCTGGATGCATTGCAGGACCACTCCCGTGAGATCTCGCTTGACGGAACTTGGGATTACCGAGCCGACCCGGGAAACGAAGGTATACGCAAACAGTTCTTTTATCCCTCCCACGATGCGTCATCCTGGAAGACCATGCCGGTGCCGTCCCAGTGGTTTGTCCAAGGTCTGAATTATCACGGAGTCGTCTGGTTCCGCCGTGAAGTTCAAGTGCCTTCATCGTTTCCCGGTTCGGTGGCCGAGCTTCATTTCGGTGCGGTCGCTTACGAAGCCAGGATCTGGGTAAATGGGATTTATGTCGGACGGCACATCGGTGCTTACACCTCATTCAAACTCGATGTCACTTCTGCGCTGCACAGAGGAGCAACCAACCTGGTCGTCGTTCGCGTGGATTGCCCGCTGGATCCTGGCTACGAGAGCTACAAAACCCTGGTTGAAGGCAACACCATGGATGACATCAGCATGCCCTACGGACGAGAAGGTTCCACGGGAGGGATTTATCGCTCCGTGGTGCTGCGTGCTCGGGGAGATTCCGGCATCGACGAACTCTGGGCTACCACAGACCTTAGTCAGGATCTGAAACATGCCGAGGTCACGGTGAAGTTTAACCTGAAAAGCGCCGCTCCATCCGGAAAGGGCGAAATTCGTGCCACCCTGACTGAGCCGGACCACGCTGCAGCGCCAGCACGCAGTTTTCATGCGAGCAAGCAGGTGAAACTGGATTCCGGCGACATCGCGGTAGAGCTTTCGCTCAGCATCGATGATCCGCTGTTGTGGTATCCCTGGGAGCAGGGCGTGCCTTACCTACACGTCCTGAAAATGGAAGTCTTCCGCAACGGGGAGCTTTCCGATACGCAGTTCATCCGCGTCGGTCTTCGACAAGTCGAGTTCAACGAGCAGGACCATTACGTGGTGGTGAACCATCACCGTATGTTTCTCAAGGGGATTTTGAACGACGACATCCACTGGAGATCGCTGATGGACCGCCGCGGGTATGCCCAGCGGGTCAGGATGCAGAAGGAAGCCAACATCAACATCATCCGCATGATCGCGCACCAGTCGGGCGATGACATGTATGACCTGTGCGACGAAATGGGCATGATGATCTGGCAGGAAATGCCCCTACAGTGGGAATATTCACGCTCGAACCAGATCCGCGAGGAAATTCTTGGCGTGGTGCACGACACTTTGATTCAGACTCGTCCTCATGCCTCGATTGTCGGCTGGTCGGCTTGGAATGAAGGAGGTCAGCCGGATTTCTCGGACCGCATTACTGCCGTGATCCGCGCTCTCGATGGCACCCGGCCCTTGACCCGCGCGTCCGGCCATGGCGAATTCGATGTTCACATCTATCCCAACATGACTGACAGTCTGCAGCGCCGGACTTCTTTGTGGACGGGGCTGAAGCTGAACTTCGTAAGTGAAACCGGTTCTTACGGCCTGTCTTCCGAGCAGGCTGTACGTGAAATGGCCGGCGACAACTTCTTCCAATTCGATTCCGTTGATCCTATCTGGGACAATTTTGATTCCTACCGGTGGTCTGACGACCCGGTCTTCCCCGACGCACCCAAACCTGCCGCCTGGCCAACCGAGAAAATCCGCCGGTATGCGCTGGCGAAGATCAAGCCCAGCGAGCGCTTCTACGCGCAGTACCATAAATTCCAATACGAAAATGCGCGGGCGCAGCGCTTTGACCCAACCACTGCGCTGATTCACTGCCGCTTCGACGACGCCTACCCACTCGCCTATTCCGGAGCCCCGGTAAACTTCAACGGGAGTCCCAAGCCGGCGTATTTCGCCATTCAGAATGCGAACCGGGCAGTGCTGCCTATATTGTTTTTCGATTTCGAGGGCGCGAAAGATGTCCGCGTGGTGAATGACTACTGGTTCCGCAGTTGGAAAGCGGCCAAGCTGACCTATCGAGTCCGCGCGCGAGACGGCAAAGTCGTAGTCGATTTGACCCGAATCTTCGACCTGCCCGCCGACTCCAGCGTTCCCGTCGTCGAACGCAAAGATACTGGCGACGTATGGCACGCGCCCGGTGGATTCTTCGCCGACTTGGCAGTCTACGATGAGGATGGCGAAGTTCTCTCGGAGAATCACTACGATTTCACGGACGAGGAGGTCCAAACCTTCCTGACTTCCGTGTACCCGCTCGCGCCGGTGAAACCCGCGAATGCGGTTTTGCTGACGGCAGACCAGGCGACTGGAATCAAGAATCTCGAAAAGCAGCCGAACGAAGGCGGCACCTATAGTCGCGAGCTTCTGAAATCTACTCCCGCGGGCGGCAAGCCCGGGTTTGAGTTTACCGCAGCTGTTCCGGAAGACAGCAACTACTATGTACGGGTGTCAGCTAACTCCGGCATGGCCGCGCATCAGCTCCACCTGACGATTGACGGCAAGGAAGCCCTACTCGAAAAGTACGAAACCCTGAATCCGAACCAACACCTGACGCGCGATGTCTATGCCACACCGGACATTTCGTGGTATCCAGGATGGACCGTGCAGCTGAAAAAAGGCCAGCATCACTTCGTCTTCAACGTTCCAAGTGACAGCTCCACGCCCGATCTTCTGTTCGATGCGGTGGCGCTCCAGAGCTACAAAGACTTGCCCGACCCGTTTTTCATTCCGGGCATCAGGGACACCAAGGCCGAGGCAGAGGTTGGACCGTGACCCAGAATCGGTCGAGCCGAGAGCGCGTCCGGACCTCCTTGTCCCATCGGGCGCCGGACCGCGTCCCTATCGATTTCGGAGGTACGCCCGTCACTGGCATCCACGTGAGTCGCGTGGCCTGCCTGCGCGATTATTTTGGCCTGGAAAAGAGGCTGGTGAGAGTTCACGAGCCTTATCAGATGCTGGGCATGTTGGATGAAGACTTGAAACAAGCAATGGGAATTGATGTGGAGGGTGTGTATCGTCCGAAAACATCTTTCGGCTTCCGCAACCGCGACTGGAAAAGTTGGCGCATGCCAGATGGACTGGAAGTCCTGGTTTCGGAAGAGTTCCGCATCAGCCGCGATACCAATGGCGACATTCTGCTACACCCCCAGGGCGATTTGAATGCGACTCCCAGCGGGCGCATGCCCAAGGACGGCTATTTCTTCGACGCGATTATTCGACAGCCACCCATCGTGGACGAAGAGCTAAACCCCGAGGACAACCTCGAGGAATTCAAGCTGCTTGAGGAGCAGGATCTTGCACAGTTGCGCGACGCCGCGGCTTTAGCGGGCAAGACCGGGCGTGGTGTCATCATGAGCGGTGTCGGAACCGCGTTTGGCGACATCGGGCAAGTGCCGGGCGTCTCCCTGAAGAATCCCAAGGGCATCCGCGACGTAGCCGAGTGGTACATGTCTACCACCAGCCGCCGCGATTACGTCCACAAAGTGTTTTCCCGCCAATCCGAGATCGGCATCGAAAATCTGAAGCGCATGTTCCATGCCGTGGGGAACGTGGTGGACGCGATTCTGGTCTGCGGAACCGATTTCGGCACTCAGACATCTTCCTTCTGTTCGGTCAAGACATTTCGCGAACTGTATTTCCCCTACTACCAAAAGGTGAACGGCTGGATCCACCACAACACGAACTGGAAGACTTTCAAACATTCCTG
>Ga0209698_10006158_pt1 | contig 12805 bp, 6 predicted proteins | sample LitLauG_LLR_2012_FD_187203 | JGI IMG/M metagenome (GOLD analysis project Ga0209698, IMG submission 187203) | Freshwater sediment microbial communities from Pennsylvania, USA - Little Laurel Run_MetaG_LLR_2012 (SPAdes) (version 2) | ecosystem: Environmental > Aquatic > Freshwater > Creek >...
GAAAAGGTCAGCGCGACTCCGTTCTTACGCTGCTGCTCCGCCTTGTCGAGCACGTGGGAAATGTTGTCATTGTCGATGATTTTCTGGGTCTCGGCCGGCTTCTTGCGAAAACCACGCGCTAAATCGCCGAGAGGTACATTGTCCGAATCCTGAGCACGAACGGCAGGAGCGGCGAACAGACCGAGGCTGGCAATGCAATAGACGACAACAGGAAGCCAGGGCCGGCGGTTTGGGGTCCCGAGTGCCAATATTTTTCCTTAAAGATTTCGGTGTGCAGAAGTAATTCTAAAGGCGGGAGTGCCGCCGCGCGGCCAGGCGGGCGACACTTTCGTAACGTTACTGCAAAGCGGCGGGTTTGGGCGCGCCAGACGAAGTAGAGCGCAACGGGCGCGCGCCCAATCCCTGTTTCTTACAGAAGGCCAGAACTTCGAAACCGGTTGACCGGGTCAGCCACTGGCAAAGGCTCACGCTTGAAAATCCAGCGGGCGACCGCAAAGCCAACAACCGCGTAGCACACATGCATCCACCGCATACGATTTCCCCCAGTTATTGCCTCGGCTCGGCACCCTCGGGGAGGAACAGAGAACCTATTGGCACAGTAGCAAGTGCGCAGCAGCCTTCACAAGGCACATCCGTGCCATGAGCATGGCCCGGAAGTAATACTCACCGTTGCCGCTAAAGGTTCACTCGAGTTCGGCGGCGCGGCTAGTCCCAGCCGTGACTTGTCCGGGCGGGGGAACCAGGATGCTGGAGAGTCCCTTCGCAGCCACGGCCTTCTGGAAGTCAGCCAGTTGGCGGCTCTGCAAGTCGCTCCATCGCGAAAGCAGGGTCTGGCCTTGCTGCTCTAGCTTTTCCAGCTCCGCCTGCTCCGCGGCGGTGGGCGCCGAGTCCGCGGACGACGCGGCTACCGCAAGATAGGCCAACTTTGCATCCAGTTGGGGTGGATACGCCAACGAGTCCTCATTGGCGGAAATATCCAAGTTGATAAACTGCTTGCGCAGCTCGACCAATTGTTTGTCGAGCGCTTCTGCAGACTCGGTAATGCTCCTGGCGCTTCCGTCCACGGGGAGGCGTGCCTTCATGCCGGCAAGTTGCGCGCGTACGTCTTCAATCTGGTTGACCGAGTCGTAAACGCGATTCAGTTCGTCCTGGTCTTTTCGTAAAAAAGCAAATTGCTGCTCCAAATCGGCAGGGCTGACGCTGACTCTGGGATCGAGCCGAACTTCAAGCGGTGCGGTCTGGGCCTGCCCCGCCACCGTCACCCGCACTTGATAAGCGCCCGGAACCGCCAAAGGCCCACGCCCCCCTTTGCCATAGGCCCAAAGATAGTATCCGGGTACGCGATGCGCGCCCTGGTGGTGGAGATCCCATAGGATGCTGTTCAGTCCAGCCTCGGGCTTCAACTCCTTCTCGGGTTTGCGGTCGTCGGGATCCAAAGGCTCGTCAGGCAGTTTGGTGTGTTCGCTCGAATACGTCCGCACGACACCTCCAGACGCGTCCAGGATTTCCACCTTCACTTCCGACCCTGGCTTTGGAGCATCTTTCATCCAGTAATAAATCAACGCCCCGGCCGCAGGGTTCTGGCCGGTTAGCTTCGACGGCTGGGCCGGCCCTTCGGCCCCGGCCTGCATACGGTACGCAGGATCGGGCGCGTATAGATGAAAGTCTTTCTTCGCAAGCTCATCGGAAAACTGCCGCAGTGGGCCGAGGCTGTCGAGCACCCAGAACGAACGTCCATGAGTGGCGACAACCAAGGTATTGTCCTTCACGACGAGGTCGTGAATCGGAGTGGTCGGCAGGTTCAGTTGCCAGCGGCGCCAGCTAGCGCCGTCGTCAAACGACACGTAAAGCCCGGTTTCCGTCCCAGCGTAAAGCAGGCCCTTGCGCGCTGGGTCTGCGCGGACCACGCGGACGAAAGCTGTTTCCGGGATACCGCTGGTGATCTTCTGCCAAGTCTTTCCAAAATCGGCTGTGCTGTAAATATAGGGCCGCAGATCATCGTTTTGATGTCGATCCACGGCGACATAAGCTCCGCCCGCGTTGGTCGGAGACGGATCGATCTGGCTGACGCGGCTCCATTCCGGTAGATCATGCGGCGTCACGTTGGTCCAACTGTTGCCGCTGTCCTGCGTGAGCTGAATCCATCCATCGTCTGTGCCCGCCCACATCAAGCCTTTTTTCAGCGGCGATTCCGCCAGCGCGAACACGGTGTCGTAATATTCCGTTCCCGTATCGTCCAGAGTGACATCGCCGCCCGACGGCTGCTGTTTGCTCTTGTCATTCCGCGTCAGGTCGGGGCTGATGGCCTGCCAATGCACTCCGCCGTCTGTCGTCTTGAAAACGCGCTCGCCCGCGTGGAACAAGGTCTCGGGGTCGTACCGCGAAATAAGAATGGGCGCCGTCCACTGAAAGCGGTGGTCCAGCCCCGCGGCCCCGCCGCCATCCGTCAACTCGGGGTGCGAAGTAATTTCCTTCACCTGGCCGGTGCGATGGTCGTAGCGCGTGATGTGGCCCTGATAATCTCCGGCATAGACGACGTTTGGATCCGGCGGATAGGGCGCAATGTAGCCGGCCTCGCCGCCCCCGACGTCATACCAGTCGCGCTCACCGATTTCCCCCAGATCGCTTCGGCTGGCAATCCCCACACTGCCTGAATCCTGCTGCGAACCATAGATTCGATAGGGCATCGCGCCGTCGGTGATCACGTGGTAAAACTGCGCCGTCGGCTGATTGTTCTGCAGGGTCCAGTTTTTTCCGCCATCCAGCGTGACGGTCACGCCTCCATCGTTCGACGCAATCATCCGCCGCGTGTTCCGGGGATCAATCCACAGCCCGTGGTTGTCTCCCCCGGCGATCTTGAACTTGTTGAAGAGGTGCCCGCCATCGGTTGATTTGTAGGCATCCACGTTCATGATGTAGAGCGCGTTTTCGTCGTGAGGGTCGGCGATCACGTGCATGTAGTACCAGGGACGCTGCCGCAGGCTGTGGCTGGGATTGACGAGCACCCAGGTTTCGCCGCCATCGTCGGACCGGTAGAGTCCTCCTTCCGGGTCCTTCGCCTCAATCAGCGCGTAAACACGGTCCGAGTTCGCGCCAACCGCAACGCCGATCCGTCCCATCTGCGACTTGGGCAGGCCGTGCTCTTCCAGCCGCTTCCAGGTCGTGCCGCCATCCCCCGAGCGATAGAGTCCGCTCCCTGGGCCTCCGCTCGCCATGCTCCAGGGCGTGCGGCGCGCCTGCCACAGCGCGGCGAAAAGAATGTGTGGATTCCTCGGATCAAACGCGACGTCAATCCCGCCCGTGTTTTCGTCCTTATACAGGACTTTCTCCCAGGACTTGCCGCCGTCCGTGGTGCGGAAGATTCCCCGTTCACTATTCGGGCCGTAGGGATGTCCCAGCGCAGCCACGAAAGCGATGTCGGGGTTGGTCGGGTTGACGATCACTTTCCCGATGGCGCGGCTGTCCTTCAGTCCAACGTTCGTCCAGGTCTTGCCGCCATCCAGAGTCTTGTAAACACCGTCGCCGTGAGAGATATTGCCGCGAATGCAGGCCTCACCCGTACCGACGTAAAGAATATTGGGATCGGAAGGAGCCACGGCAAGGCTGCCGATCGAACCGGTTCCCTGTTTATCGAAGACCGAAGTCCACGTCATCGCACCGTCGGTTGATTTCCACACTCCGCCGCCAGTCGAGCCGAAATAATATGTGGTCGGGTCCCCGGCGATCCCTGCCGCGGTCAGAGAACGCCCGCCGCGAAACGGCCCCACCAGCCGGAACTTGAGACCCTTGAATGCCTTGTCGTCACCTGTGGATGTGTCGGATGCAGCGACAGGGGCCGCGGTATTGGTGTCGGCCACCGACTTCTTCTTTTCGTCTTTGCCACTAGCGGCGAAAGAACGCGATGACAACGCCAAAATCAAAGCAACACAAACAGCTCCACCACACATGCGGCAGATGCTCATCTTCCCCCCATTTAAATCGACACCGTAACAAGAGTTTAACCGCAGGGCGGTCAGCCGTGCCGCTGCCCTGGGACGAGCACCCGCGTCGTCACCTCATGCTATTCGGCGAGAAGCGCCTTTCGCGCGGCCTTGAGTTCCCTCTTTCTGCCGGAATCGACTTTCGGATAAGAAAGTTTAAGCTGCTCCAGAGTCTGCACAATCACCGAAGAAACCGCCAGCCGCGTGTACCACTTGTTGTCAGCCGGGATTACAAACCAGGGCGCATGCGGCGTCGAGGTCTCGCGAATCATCTCTTCATACGCCGCCATGTACTTCGGCCAATACCCACGCTCGCGAACGTCGGCGGGAGAGAATTTCCAGTTCTTTCGAGGCTCCTCCAATCGCTCGAGGAAACGTCGCTTTTGCTCGTCGCGCGAGACATTGAGAAAAAACTTGCGGATCACCGTTCCGCTGCGCGCCAAGTGCCGTTCGAAGCCCCTTATATCCTCGAATCGCTGCTTCCACACGTCCGCGGTCACCAACGATGCCGGGGTTTTTTGTCCACGCAGAATCTCGGGATGAACGCGCACCACCAGCACCTCCTCGTAGTAGGACCGGTTGAAAATCCCGATATGTCCGCGCTCGGGCAGGCGCACGTCCGAACGCCAGAGATAGTCGTGCTGCAACTCCTCATTCGAGGGCTCTTTGAATGACACCACGCTGCATCCCTGGGGATTCACGCCACTCATGACATGTTTGATCAGCCCATCCTTGCCGGCTGCGTCCATGGCCTGCAAGACCAGCAACACCGACCACTGGTCCTGGGCGTAGAGCAGATCTTGCAGTTGGGCGGTTCGTGCGATCAGGTCTTCGAGCACGCTGGCCGTGTCTGTTTTGGATTTCACGCCGTGGGTATCGCCGGGGTTGTGGTCCTTCAGGCGAAACTTGCTTCCGTTGGTGACCGAGTAACGGCTTGCCAGCTTGTTCAGGTTCATGAATGTTTGACCGATTACTTTTGACCGCCCGTTCACACGCCCGCGCTGTGTGAAACCCCCGCAGGACTTTCCGCCACGACCGGGTGCCCGGCCTTCTGCCACGCGTCAATGCCACCGGTCAGGTTCACAATATTTTTCGACCCGGCCCTCAGAAGGAGGCTACACGCGATGGCAGAGCGGTATCCGCTTTTGCAGTGGACTGCGGTCGTTTTCGCTGGATCAAGTTCGGGCGGCGAAACCTTGAAGTGGTCCAGGGCCCACCACTGGGCGTCTTTGATGTGCCCAGCATCCCATTCCGGCCCGCGGCGCACGTCCAGCACCTGCATGCTGCCCGTGGCGAGCGCCTTCCGCAGTTCCCCGACGTCGATTTGGCGGACTCTGCCAAGCTCGAAACCGCTAGCTCGCCACGCCGCCACACCGCCGGCCAGGTATCCGCCAAGATCTTCGATCCCTACTCTTGCCAGTCTTACTCTTGCTTCCGCGACCTGTTCCTCCGAATCCGCAATCAGCACAGGCCGGGAAGCAAGCCCGAGCAAACTGCCCGCCCAGGTGGCGAATTGTCCTGACAGCGCGATATTCATCGAGCCCGGCACATGGCCGGTGCCAAATTCCTGATCGGTCCGAACATCCAGGGCGATCGTTCCCTCTTCCATCATCGACTTGAGCTGCCGGGGCTGGATCGCAGACAGCTCGCTCCACGCGGAGAGCGCCGGCGCGCCGGAGCGATTAATCTCCGCATCTTGCAGGAAGAACTCGGGACGCGCCGGAAGGTTGGCCGTCATCTGGCGCACGAATTCCTCCCTGCTGTCGATCTGCAGTGCGTAATTAGTGAGCCGTTCGGTACCGATGGTCGACACTTTTTCAGAACGAAGATTGCGTCCACACAGCGAACCGGCACCGTGCGCGGGGTAGACCAGCACTTCGTCGCCGAGTTTCATTAATTTCCCATGCAGGCTGTCATAGAGCAACGCCGCCAGTTGGGCGGGGGAATGCTTCTTCGACAGATCGGGACGGCCGACATCACCAATGAAAAGAGTGTCCCCGGTCAGCACGGCCCACGGATTCCGCGATTTTTCCTCGTCGATGACCACGAGGGAAACGCTCTCCGGAGTGTGGCCAGGCGTTTCCAGCGCGCGAATCAGGATTTTGCCTATGCGCAATTCAAAGCCGTCCCGCAGGGCCACATGAGGAAAGGCTGCGCCCGCCTCGGCGCCGATGTAAATTTTCGCTCCCGTGCGCTCCGCCAGTTCCCTGTGGCCGGAGACAAAATCCGCGTGCAAGTGGGTTTCGAAAATGTGGCGAATCTGGACGCTTTGTTTTGCGGCTGCATCGAGGTAGAGATCTACATCCCGCTGCGGGTCAACGACGACAGCCTCCCCACCAGATGCCATTAGATAAGATGCGTGCGACAGGCACCCCAGATAAAACTGTTCGAAGTACATTGTGTCCTCTGCGCCCCATGTTAGACCACCGGAAGCCGCCCGCGCCACAGGTTGTGGGCGCCGGGTCCACGCCCAAGCGCGGCTTGACCGGGCCTCCGACCCCATGACACAGTTGTGTTCAGGCTCCCCGGCAATTGGCATCTCTCGAAAAAGCCTCCCCATGCAAGCGATCCTGATGGACATGAAATCCGGTCAGTTGGCGCTGCACGACACGCCTGTGCCGGAGCTGCGCGCGGCCGGAATACTTATCACCACCGCATTTTCTGCAATCAGCGCGGGAACCGAACTTCAACTGGTCGAAACCGGCAAGAAGTCTTTACTCGGAAAGGCGCTGGCACGGCCCGATCTGGTGAAGCAGGTGATCGATTATGCGCGCAAGAATGGGCTGGCGTCGGCTTACCAGAAAACGAAGGCACGCCTGGAATATTTGACTCCCCTTGGCTACAGCTGCTCGGGTACAGTGCTCGCGGTGGGAGAGGAAGTCGACGAATTCCGCGTTGGCGACCGCGTGGCGTGCGCCGGGGCCGGGTATGCATCGCATCGCGAGATCAACTACGTGCCCCGCAATCTCGCGGTAAAGGTTCCGGAAGGCGTCTCGATGGAAGCGGCGTCGATCGCGACAATTGGGGCGATCGCGATGCAGGGCGTGCGCCAGGCCCAGCTTGCAGTGGGCGAAACCGTACTGGTCGTCGGCGCCGGGCTGGTCGGCATCCTCACCATCCAGATCGCTCGCGCCGCCGGTTGCAGGGTTATCGCGGTCGACAAGGACCCTGGCCGAGCCGCTGAGGCTATTGCCTTCGGCGCTCACTTCGCCTTCCCCGCGTCTGACCCGAATCTTGCCGAACGGGTCCGCGAATGTTCCCGCTATGGCGCGGACGCCGCGCTGGTCACAGCCTCCTCCGATTCTTCTGAACCGGTCGAACTCGCCGCGCACCTGCTTCGCGACCGCGGGCGCATTGTGATCGTAGGCACCGTGGGCCTCGGCGTCTCACGCGCGGCGATGTACCACAAAGAACTCTCGCTCACGCTGTCGCGCTCCTATGGCCCGGGCCGCTACGATGCCGAGTACGAAGAACTGGGCCGCGACTATCCCATCGGGCACGTGCGCTGGACCGAGCGCCGAAACATGGAGGCATTCCTCGACCTGGTTGCCAGTGGTTCAATGCAGATCGATCGCCTCATCGCAAATCGCCAGCCATTTCTTGATGGCCTTCGCGCCTTCGAAGAACTGCAGAATAGGCGCTCCTACACGGTGCTGCTGGAATATCCCGGCGCAGCCCTTCCCGTTCCTGCGACAGTCGTCCCCCACGCGATCGAGCCGATCCCTGGCGATGTCCGCGTGGCGTGCATTGGCGCAGGGACATTTGCACGCTCTGTTCTGCTACCCGTGCTGAAGGGCATGCGCGGGGTGAAGCTGCATTCCGTCGCCACGTCATCGGGAGCGACCGCGGTTTCCGCCGCGAAACTCTTCGGCTTTCAAACCAGCCAGTCGCCCCAGGATGCAATCGCTGACCCTGGCGCGCCGTTAGTGCTCATTTTGTCCCGTAACGACAGCCACGCGCGCTACATCCTCTCCGGGCTCGCACATCACAAAGCGCTGTTTGTGGAGAAGCCGTTGGCCGTCTCACGTGAGGACTTGCGCGCTGTCGTCCGCGCTTATGACGAACAATCGGCCACCGGCCACCGCCCGTTCGTAATGGTTGGATTTAACCGCCGTTTCGCTCCGGCGACTGTGGCCGTCGCCGAGTTATTCGCAGGTCGCCGGGAGCCGCTGGTACTCCATGTGCGCGTAAACGCAGGCTTTCTTCCAGGCGAGCACTGGACGCAGCAGTCGTTGCAGGGAGGGCGGGTCGTGGGCGAATTCTGCCACTTTCTCGACTGGGCGCGGTCTTTGACCGGTTGCCCGATCCGGGCCATCCATGCCACGGCCACACCCGATTGTGGCCGGTACCACTGGGACAATTTCGCGGTCACCGCCAGCTTCGAGGACGGCTCTATCGCAAACTTTCTCTACCTGGCCAACGGCGACAAATCGGTCGCAAAAGAATATTACGAAGTCTTCTGCGGCGGTTCGGTCGCCCGCATGACCGACTTCCGCGACCTGGAACTCACACGCGATGGCAAGACGCGCCGGGTGAACTGCCGCGGCGACAAGGGTCACGCGCGCGAAATGGAATTCACGTTCAAGGCCCTGCGCGCCGGAGCGCCGGCGCCCATCCCGTTTGACCAGATTGTCGAAATTACCGAAGCCACGTTCTGCGTTCGAGACTCCATCCAGACTGGTCTTCCCGTAAAAGTATCGGCGCGACCCGCCGCGGATCTATCTTCCGACCCAGCGTCGCAAGCTTCCTGACGAAAGTCTCGGCTAGCGTCTCTGCACTTTTAGATCGAAAGCCGCGCCGGTGTCTGGAATCAGCACGCGGTATGCGCGTCCAGACGCGTCGTATGATGTCTTCAGCGGTGAAGCCCCGCTGGTCAACTTGGTTTCCGCATGGGCCGAGGGCCAGTCGTAGATCACGACTTCGACAGTTTTCCACCACGGCGCAAACGTTCCTTCGCGCGCCCCGAAGCTGACTCGAACACCATCGGCGTCAGTCGCACAGGTGAATGTTTCCCGCAGAAACTCTCCGTGCTGGTAGCGAAACGTGTGACCATCATCCAGATACAGCGATCCGCTGCATCCGTCCCCCGGGTAGACGCGCAGCTCGAGCGGTCCAACCGGCGTTTCGTCGGTGCTCTGAATCAACGGCTGCATCGGAACTATGCTGCCACCGCGAACATAGACAGGCAAGGTATCCAGCGGCGGATGAATCTTGGTCGGCGCCGGAAGCTTCGCTCCGGCTCCAGCCAGCGCAACTTCCCCGATGGGAGGCGCGGTAGCGGACGGGGCGGTCTTCAAACCGGTCCAAAAGTCGTACCACTGCACTTTCGGGAACGAGACTGCGTAATCGTCTTGCGTCTCGGCAAATGGAGGAGGCGCGACCAGCAGGCTGCGACCAAGCAGGAACTCGGTATCCAGATTGTCAAACCCTGCGGCCGATGGTGCAAAGATCTCGGGAAACTCGAGAAATACCGGGCGCACCAGCGGAAGTCCCGTCCGGCTCGCCTCTTCGGCCAGCGTGTAAATATACGGCAGCAGCCGGTAGCGCGTCTCAATGTAGCGGCGTCGAATGGCCTCCTGCTCCGGTCCGTGCGCCCACACTTCATGCGGCAGGGAGCCTTTCGTCGCATGATCGCGGAACAGCGGATTGAAAGCCGCGATCTCCACCCAGCGCGTCAGCAACTCCGGCGGGGGCGAGTTGCTGAAGCCTCCAATATCGGCGCCGACAAAAGAAATTCCGCTCAACCCTAGATTCAACTGCATCTGGGTCGCAAGCCGCAGATGGTTCCAGGTCGCCGAATTGTCTCCCGTCCACGTGAACCCGTAGCGCTGGCCGCCGGCGTAGGTCGCGCGCGTCAGGACAAACGGCCTCTCCTGCGGACGCAGCTTCAGCAGCCCTTCATACGTAGCGCGCGCATTCTCCAACCCCACAATATTGTGGATCTCGGCGTGCGTTGCCGTGCGCGTGGCGAAGCCTGATTCTTCAATCCGATGCACGCTGTCGAGCGGCATGGTTTTGTCCGCGCGGCCAAACAGAGCAGGCTCGTTCATGTCGTTCCAGAAGCCCGACACTCCGTCGTCCACGAACTGCTTGTAAAGCCCGCCCCACCATTCGCGTGTCTGCGCGCGAGTGAAGTCGGGAAACACCGCGTAGCCCGGCCAAACGATGCCGATCAGTTCAGTGCCATCAGGATTTTTGACGAAATGATTACCCGCATGGCCGCTTTCATAAGGCGCATAACCTTGGTTGGTGGCGTGCGCGATGTGAAGGTCGGTGATCAAAACCAGGTGAAGATGCAGCTTGCGCAGTTCGGCAACAAAGTCCGGGAACTTCGGAAATGTCTCTGCGTTCACCGTGAACGGCCGATTTCGGTCCTGATAGTCGATGTCGAGGTAGAGCACATCGGAAGGAATTTTGTCTTTGCGAAGGCGATTGGCCACTTCACGCGCCTGCGATTCCGGCGTGTAGCTGTAGCGCGATTGCTGAAACCCCAGTGTCCAGAGGGCCGGCAGCGGCGGCGTGCCGGTCAGGTAGGCGTAGCCCTCGACCACTTGCTTCGGTGTTGCGCCATAGATGACGTAGTAATCGAGCGGCCCGCCCTCCGATCCAAATGCAAATGCATCGCGCGCCTGCTTGCCAAAATCGAACCAGGTGCGCCAGGTGTTATCGAGGAAAATGCCGTAACTGCGACCGCCGCCGATGCCCATAAAAAACGGAATGCTCTTGTAAAGCGGATCGGTCGATTCCTGCGGTCCGACATCGGTGTTCCACAGATGATAGGCCTGGCTGCGACGGTCGAAGGACCCGGCCTTGTCTCCCAGGCCGAAGTAATGTTCGTCCTCCGGCATGGTCTTGTATACGGTGAATCCGCCGAGTTGAAATCGCATCGGACGCCCCACTGCGTCCGATGAAATCACGTGGCCGGCGAGGTCACGCACCACGATGCGGAATGGCGAGCGCTCCACGCGTACGTCAAGCGCACCGGTACGAAACCCGACGGAAGCCGCATCCTGGGCAGCTTGCACGTCGACCGACTTGCCGCGCGGCCCCGGAAGTACAGCCCACGAAGCATCTTCGGGCAGGCTGCCGCTCGGGGCGATGCGCACACGCAGAATGTCGTCGCGCAGCGCGGTAATGCGCGCGGTCGCACTTCCGGCCGTGATTTCGATTCCATCATGGAGCGCCTGCGAGGAGGTCACAGCCGCTAGTTCCGTGCTCATCTGGGCCGCGGCCGCCGACTGCGCCACTGCCGTGAATGAACCGGCGGAAAAGCAGAACCCGGCACCGAGAGCTGCAAGGATCGAATAAGAACGTGCCGACTGTCGTAGCATCATGCAAGGCACCTTTCTGAAACCGCGCCCATGATACTTGCACGAACCTTCTGTCCGCCACTCCGCAAAACCTGACCTGTTATCCTCTTGGGTCGTTTTATTCTGGCTCGCTCTTAATTTTGTGCCACGAACTTCGCGTTTCCCGATGGAGGGATCATGCTCCGGCATATATTGGCTGCCATTTTTGCTGCGTCCGTCTCTTGTTTGACCCAGGCTCAGCCTTCTTTGCCTTCCAGTTTCCACGCCACCACGATTCACAGCCCTGCCGGCGCCGACATCTTTGTGCGTTCCGGTGGCAGCGGGCCCGTGGTTGTGTTGATACACGGATATGCCGAGAACAGCGACTCCTGGGCTCCCCTGGCCGAAGACCTGATGAAGGACCACACAGTCATCGTCCCCGACCTTCGCGGCATCGGACGTTCGTCGAAGCCCGAGGGCGGCTATGACAAGAAAACCCAGGCTGGGGACATTCGTGCCGTCGTGACCGGTCTGGGATACGACCGAACGTTTGTCGTCGCTCACGACATCGGAAACATGGTCGCCTATGCCTATGCAGCGACCTACCCCTACAAAGTCGAACGCCTCGTCGTGATGGACGCGCCGATCCCGGGAATCGAGCCATGGAACGACATTCTGCTCAACCCCGGCGTCTGGCACTTCAATTTCCATGGGCCCGACGCCGAAAGGCTAGTCGCAGGCCGCGAACGAATCTATTTCGATCGCATCTGGAACGACTTCACCGCGGACCCCGGCAAACCCGACGAGGCCACCCGGAACTTCTTCGCCGCGACTTACGCGCAGCCAGGTGGCATGCGCGCAGGCTTCGCACAGTTCACAGCGTTCGCGCAGGATGCGAAAGACAACAAGGTTTTCGAGCAAACCAAGCTCACCATGCCCGTTCTGGCGGTGGGGGGAGAAAAATCCTTTGGCGCGTTGCAGGCCGAAATCATGCGGCACGTTGCCACCAACGTGCAGGAGGCGGTGATCGCCAACTCCGGACACTGGTTGATGGAAGAACGCCCGGTCGAAACCGTCGCACTGATTCGACACTTTCTGGACGCCCGATCCGCTGGCGAGCCGCGCCCTGCGCCCGGAGCGGTCAAGAAATAGGCTTCTTACGCCGACGTCCAGGAAGTACCTGCCGGCCCACTAGGCCTCGGGGCGGCAGGCCTTTTGTCAATTAATATCCTGCTGCGCTTCCAACTGCTTCACCAGGCCGTCAACGTAGCTCTTCTGGTTGTCGGGAGCGCTGGCCAGCGCCACTTTCATCTCCTTGGCAGCGTCGCTGAACTTTCCTTCCGAACAATAAATGCGCGCCAGCCCTGAGTGTACGAACCACAGGTCGGGGTGCTTCTTGGCGTTCTCGCGGAAAATCACAAAGGCTTCAGGGCTGCGCTTTTCGCCCTGCAGTTGACGCGCATAAAGATGCAACTGCAGCGGGTTGGCCAACTCGAGCGCCTTCTTCTCCGCCGTCACCGCCTCGTCCTTGCGGTT
>Ga0209698_10006159_pt1 | contig 12802 bp, 8 predicted proteins | sample LitLauG_LLR_2012_FD_187203 | JGI IMG/M metagenome (GOLD analysis project Ga0209698, IMG submission 187203) | Freshwater sediment microbial communities from Pennsylvania, USA - Little Laurel Run_MetaG_LLR_2012 (SPAdes) (version 2) | ecosystem: Environmental > Aquatic > Freshwater > Creek >...
GGCCAGGAGGGGGTCGTCGGCGGGGTCGACGGTGCGCAGGTCGAGGACGGTCGCCCCCTCGTGCACCCGGGCGATGATGGGCGGCTCCGCGGCGCGCAGAACCGCGGTGTGATCGCCGGCGATCTCGATGCCGGCGGAGGGGATGGCCGTGCCGGGCAACGACCCGCCTCCCGGCACGCTCTCGCAGTGCACCGGCATCCCGACCCCGAGCGCCTCGGCCCGGGCCCAGAGCTCCTCCACCGGCACCGTGGCCATGGCCCACAACGGGATCGCCGCGACGTCGCGGCGCAGGTAGGCCAGCGCGGTGGCCTGCAGCGCGGAGAGCACCAGGCTGCCGGGCCGCAGGGCCCGCGCCAGGGGGTGACGGGCGCAGCGCTCGACCAGGTCCCGGCGACCGGCGATGATGCCGGCCTGGGGGCCACCGAGCAGCTTGTCGCCGGAAAAGGTGACGAGCGCGGCTCCCGCCTCCAGGCTCTGGCGGGCGGCCGGCTCGCCGGCCAGCCACGCCGGTGGCCCCTCCGCCAGCCACGGCGTGGCGGCGTCGAGCAGCCCGGATCCGATGTCGGCGACGACCGGTGGCCCGAGCCGAGCGAGGTCGCCGACGTCGGCCCCCTCGGTGAAGCCGACGATGCGGTAGTTGGACTGGTGGACCTTGAGCAGCAGGGCGGGGTCGGTGTCGAGCGCCCGGCGGTAGTCGGCCAGCCGGGTGCGGTTGGTCGTGCCGACCTCGACGAGCCGCGCGCCCGACTGGGCCATCACCTCGGGGACCCGGAACCCGCCGCCGATCTCGACCAGCTCGCCGCGGCTCACCACCACGGCGCGGCCGTCGCCGGCCAGGGCGGCCAGCACGAGCATCAGGGCGGCGGAACCGTTGTTGACCACGATGGCCGCCTCGGCGCCGGCGGCGCGCGCCAAGAGCCCGCCGGCGTGGTCGTCGCGCGATCCGCGCCGGCCGGTGCGCAGGTCGAGCTCGACGTTGGCGTAGCGCAGCGGTCCCGGGGCGGTGCCCGTCGCGAGGGGCGCCCGCCCCAGGTTGGTGTGCAGGAGCACCCCGGTGGCGTTGATGACCGGGCGGAGGAGCGCGGCGGCGACCGCCTCGGCCCGCGCCCGCGCCGAGGTGTGGTCGCCCGCGGCGATCGCCTGGCGGGCGGCGTCGACGAGCAGCGGATGGGGGAGATCGATGTCCGCGAGGCTGCGAGCCAGGCGGTCGACCGATGGTGGGTGCACAGCCTGCAGCCTATGGGTCCGGCCCGGCCGCGAGACTGGTCGGGATGGAGCATCCGGTCTGCCGCCTCGACGACATCCCGCCCGGGCGGGGCTGGCCGGCGCGCGTCGCCGGGGTGCGCATCGCCGTGTTCCGCCACGGCGAGGACGTGTTCGCGGTGTCCAACACCTGCTTGCACAACGAGTACCCGATCGATGACGGGGCCATCGAGGACGGCTGCGTCGTCTGCCCGTGGCACGGGTGGCGCTTCGAGCTGGCGACGGGCGACCACATCGTGGGCGGGGACGGGCCGGACGCGCTCTTCCCCCGGTTCAACCGGCCGGGTCTGGCCAGCTACCCCGCCCGCGTCGAGCGGGGGATGGTCCTCGTGCGCGTCGAGCCCGCGGAGGCGGGCCCGGGCGAGCGCTGACCCGATCCCCGCCGCCACCCGTGCGAAGCTGACCGGCGCATGGTCCTGCGTGCGCTGCGGCTGCTGTTCCGCACCGTCTTCCTCCTCGTCACCGTCGGCATGGTGGTCCCGGCCGTCGTCGGTGCCACGGTGCTCGTGACGCTGCTCTTCCTCCCGCTTCCGGCATCCATCCCCCAGCCCAAGCCGGCGGCCGCCATCCTGCCCACCCAGGTCTACGACCGGGCCGGCAACCTGATCGCCACCTTCCGCGCCTTCGACCAGAGCATCCCGGTGCGCAAGGCCGACATCCCCACGGTCCTCAAGGAGGCGGTCATCTCGATCGAGGACCGCAACTTCTACAAGCACGGCGGCATCGACATCCGCGGCAGCGTGCGGGCGCTCGTGGCGGACATCCGCAGCAACCGGACCGTCCAGGGCGGCTCCACGATCACCCAGCAGTACGTCAAGAACGCCTACACCGGAAATTCGCGCACGCTCGCCCGAAAGGTGCGCGAAGCCGTCCTCGCCAGCGAGCTCGACCGGGAGACGAGCAAGGACGAGATCCTCTACCGGTACCTGTCCACCATCTACCTCGGCGACGGCTCCTACGGCGCCGGCGCCGCCGCGGAAAACTACTTCCGCGAGCCGGTCAACGACCTCACCCCGTCGCAGGCGGCGATGCTCGCCGGCCTGATCGCAGCCCCGAGCCGGTGGGCGCCCCGCGAGAACCCCGACGCCGCCGAGAACCGGCGGGAGCTCGTCCTCGACAAGATGCTCCAGCAGGGCTACCTCACGCCGGATCAGCACGCGGCGGCGATGACCGACCGCGTCTGGCTGCTGGCCAAGGGCCCGGCGCCGGCCCAGTCCACCGCGGTGTACCCGCCCCGGACCGACCAGCCCAAGTACCCGGCTTTCGTCGACTACGTCCAGCGCTACCTGATCGCCAAGTACGGGCCGGAGCTGGTCTTCCAGGGCGGCCTGCGGGTCCAGACGACCCTCGACCCGGCCGTGCAGGCCGCAGCGGACAAGGCGGTGCAGGACTCGCTGCAGGGCACGGCGGAACCGTTGGAGATGGCGATGTCGGCCGTCGAGCCGTCCACCGGGTTCGTCGACGCCATCGTCGGCGGCCGCCAGTTCGGGCAGGGCCCCTTCGCCGACGTCAACCTCGCCCTCGGGGGGTGCTTCCAGCCCACCCCGGGCAAGTACACCATCGAGGTGTCGGCGACGTGTTGGAACGGCAGCACCGTCACCGGCGGCGGCAGCGGCCGCCAGCCCGGATCGGCCTGGAAGCCGTTCGTCCTCGCCACGGCGCTGACCAAGGGGATGACCCCAGACACGGTGTACCCGGCGCCGACGGTGCTCCCCATCCCCAACTGCAAGCCGGACGCGACGACCAGCTGCACCATCGCCAACAACGAAGGCGAAGGAGGTGGCAGCAGCGACCTGCGCCACGCCATGTGGTACTCGATCAACACCGTCTACGCGCAGGTGGTGCGCGACGTGGGGTGCAAGGAGACGGGTGAGACGGCCAAGCGCCTCGGCGTGACCTCGGCGTGGTACAGCCCGCAGTTCCAGACCTGCAGCGGCACCTACGCCCTCGGTGTGGTCGACGTCTCCCCGCTCGACATGGCGTCGGCCTACGGCGTGTTCGCCAACCACGGCAACCGCGCCGAGCCGACGCCCATCCTCAAGATCATCGATCCGGCCAACCACGTCCTGGTCGACAACATCGCCACCAAGCCGGCCACCACCTCGGTGCTCGCGCCCGGGGTGGCCGACACGGTCACCGACGTCCTGCGGGGCGTGATCACCGGCGGGACCGGCACCGCTGCAGACATCGGCCGGCCGGCCGCGGGCAAGACCGGCACGACCAGCAACTTCACCAACGCCTGGTTCGTCGGGTACACGCCGACCCTGTCGACCGCGGTGTGGATGGGGTACGGGACCAACGAGAGCACCCCGCTGCGCAACATCCGCGGGGTGTCGGCCGTCTTCGGCGGAACGATCCCGGCGGTCACCTGGCACGCCTTCATGACCGCGGCGCTGGCGTCGGTGCCCGCCAGCGACTTCGGCCAGCCCGCCCCGCTGCTCGCGCCCGCCGGTCAGCTGCCCACCGCGTCGACGCTGCCCGCGGTCGTGGCGGGTCCCGCTCGACCCCAACCCGACACCGGCCCGGGCGGGCCCTACGTCGTCATCCCGCCCGTTGCCCGACTGGTGCCTCCGCCGCCCGCCACGACCACGACGACGACCACGCCGGGCGCGGGACCACCGGGGTCGCCCGGATCACCGGGCTCGTCCACGAGCGCGCCGGAGACGACCACCACGACACTGCGCCGCTGATCGGTCGGTCAGCCGCTGCGCGCCGCTCCGGCGCTGCCCCCGAAGCTCCCCGCGGGGCACTGCAGGATCTTGGCGCACGCGGCCTGGACGAACGGCGCGAACCACACGGTGTCGCTCGAGAAGTTGAGGGGCGCGTAGGAGCGCGATGCGATCGCGATGACGTCGCCGGTGGCGTCCACCAGCGGGGCACCCTGGAACGCCGGGCCGATCGGCGCGGTGTGCTGGACGCCGGTGGCGGACACGTCGGTGACGATGCCGTCGGTCGCCGACGCCCCCAGGGCGCCGAGCCCGGAGACGGCGAAGATCCGGTCGCCGATGGCGGCGGGCGGGTTGGCGCTGCTCGGGTGCAGGACGGGCAGCCCGCCCTTGGGGAGCACGATCAACGCGAGGTCGTAGCGCTCGTCCCAGGTCCACACGGTCACCTTGACGTCGGTGTTGCCCTGCCGCACGAACAGGTCGGGTGCCGGCTTGTGCGTGGCAGCCAGGACGGTGTTGAGCGAGGTGATCAGCAGCGTCTGGGCGGTGTCGGAGACCACGGCGAACGCGGTGCCGACCGAGGGCTGACCGTTGGCGTCCAAGGTGTGGACGAACCAGAGCGCCGGCGCCGTCTTGCGTACGAGGGCCTGCAGGGTGTCACTGCTGGCCTGCAGCTGGCGGAGGGGGGCGAGCTGCTGGTCGATGGCGGCCTTGGCCGCGGCGCCCTGGGCGGCGACGTCCGCCGACGCCTTGTCGAACTGCTGGCGGTAGCCGGTGATGAAGCTGTTGACCCGGTCGTCGGTCTTTTGCAGCCGGTACTGGTAGTAGGAGAAGAGCACGGCGCCGCTGAACGCCGCCCCGACGGCGGCCGAGAGGATCAGCATGGCGAGGCCGAGCACCGTCTTGGGGATGAGCCGGTCCCGCAGGCGCAGCTTCGGGGCCGCCGCCTTCGCGTCGCGGATGGCCTGCTTCTTGGCCTGCCGGCGCTCCCGGCGCGACGGCTTGGTCTCGGCCGGCCGGCCCGCGCCGTCCCCGTCCTCGGCGTCGGGGTCGGGGGGCAGCTCCGGTGGTGGGGGCAGCGGCGCGATCGGCGCCACCGGCAGGGTCGGGGGTCCTCCGTGCTCGGCGTCAGCCGGGTCCGCGGCCGGCTCGGCGGGCTCGGCGGCGCCCGCAGCCTCGTTGCCCCTGGCCGTGCGCGACACGGGCCCACGGTAGCCCTCGGCGCCGCGGTCGCCGGGTCACGGAGGGCCGATGGGTGCGGTCGTACCGCCGGCCCAGCCGCTCGGTCATCGGCCGCAGGTACGCTCACCGCGTGGGTCTCGTCCTGATCGTCACCCTCGTGTGCCTCCCCCTCGTGGAGATCTACCTGGCGATCCAGGTCGCCCACCACATCGGCGCGGGCCTCACCGTGCTCGCGTTGATCGCCCTGTCGTTGTGCGGCCCGTGGCTGGTCAAGCGCCAGGGGATCGGCGTGTGGCGCCGGGCCCGCGAGCGCGTGCGGGCCGGGGAGGCGCCGGGGCGGGAGGTGGTGGACGGCGTCCTCCTGCTCGTCGCCGGGATCCTGCTGACCGTGCCTGGCTTCCTCACCGCCGCGTTCGGCATCGTGCTGCTGCTGCCGCCGGTGCGCGCCGGCGTGCGGTGGCTGGCGGGCGCCGTGCTCCTGCGTCGGGCCCGCCGTGGCGAGATCGCCATCCGGACCTTCTCGGGGGGGCGCGGGCGCGACCCGACGGCGCCGCGTGGTGGCGGACCGATCGAGGCCGGCACCCACGAGCTCGGCGGTCCCCCGCGCCCCCCCGGGCGGGGCTCGGCCGATGGCGAGGTGCCGTGAGCACGGGCGAGGCGGGGTCCGGGGCGGCGACGATGGTGCCCGGTCTGGCCGTCGAGGTCGCGCCCGGGGTCAGACGGGTGCTGGCGCCCAACCCCAACATGATGACGGGCCCCGGGACCAACACCTACCTGGTCGGCACCACCGAGGTGGCGGTCATCGACCCGGGGCCCGACGACGAGACCCACCTCGAGGCCATCCTCACCGCCGGCGGTGACCGGATCCGCTGGATCGCCGTCACCCACACCCACATCGACCACTCGCCGCTCGCCGCCGCCCTCAAGGCGCGCACCGGAGCCGTCGCGCTCGGGTTCGGCCCGGCACCGCAGCTGGCGACCGAGGGCATCGACGGCCACGACCGGACCTTCGACCCGGACCGGGTCCTCGCCGACGGCGACGTCCTCGACGCGAGCGAGTTCCGCCTCCGGGCCGTGCACACGCCCGGCCATGCCTCCAACCACCTCTGCTTCGAGCTGGCCGGCGACGGGCTGCTCTTCTCCGGGGACCACGTGATGCAGGGCTCGACGGTGGTGATCTCCCCGCCCGACGGCAACATGGCCATCTACCTCGAATCCCTGGAAAAGGTGCGCCGTCTCGGGGTACGGCGCATCGCGCCGGGTCACGGCGAGATCATCGAGGACCCCGCCGCCGTGCTCGACGGGTACCTGCGTCACCGCAAGGAGCGCGAGGCGTCCATCGTCGCCGCGCTCCGGCCGGCCGGTGAGTCGGCGCCGGTCACGATCGACCAGCTGGTCGCGTCGATCTACGTCGACGTGCCCACCGCCCTCCACCCGGTGGCCCGGTGCTCGGTCTGGGCCCACCTGCGCAAGCTGTCCGACGAAGGCGTCGCCTGCAGCGCCGACACCGCCGACATCGACGCCCCCTGGTGGTCGTGCGAGCCGCGTCGGCGGTCCCGCGGGTAGCGTGCTCGGCAACCCGTCGTTGCGGAGCCGACCCTGTCCGAGAACCACACCCACCTCCTCGATCTGACCGGCGCCGCCGAGCTGCTCGGGCTCTCCGAGTCGGCGGTCCAGGCGCTCGCCGGGGCCGACTACCTGGCGCCTTGCGGGGAGGATCCGAGCGGAGCGCCCCGTTTCCGCCTGGCCGATCTCAAGGCCTTCCTGGCGCGCAACGCCGTCGAGTCCCCGCCGGCAGGTGGTGACGCCGAACCGTTCTCGGTCGGCGCACTCGACCAGGCAGATCCCGAGGAGCTCCTCGCCCTGCTCGACGAGCGGGCGGAGGAGATGGCCCGACGGGTCTACGAGGTGTTCTCCACCGTCGAGGCGGAGGCGGCCCGGTGGACGCTCGGCGAGCAGGCCCGCTTCATCGAGCAGGCGCGGGCCCGCCTCGGTGCCATCCTGGCGGTGACGGCACAGGGTGCGGAGATCGACGACGCCATCTCCGGGGACCTGCAGCAGGTCGGCGCCCGGGCCGCCTCGACGGGATCCCCGCTGCCCGAGCTGCTCGTCATCCTGCGCATCTCCCGCGACATCGTCGTGCAGACCGCCCTGGAGCTGGCGGAGGCCGGGGGCCGGGCCCCCGGGCTCGGGTTGTCGCTGTTGCTGACCCGGCTGCTGCCCGCCATGGACCGTTTGACCGATGCCCTCTCGAGGGGGTACTGGACGGCCATCCTCGGCCGGGAGGAAGCGGCCCGGGCCCGCTACCAGCACATCGTCGACCGAGCGTCGGCGGGGGTCTACGACGTCGATCTCGACGGTCGGATCGTCTACGCCAACAGCGCCCTCGCCGACATCTTGGGCCAGACCCCCGACCGGCTGGTGGGGGCCCAGCTGAGCGAGATGCTCGCCCCGAGCGACCCGATCCTCGCCGACGCCCTCCTCTCGGCGACGGGGGAGGGCACGACCCTGCAGGTGACGGTGTCGCGCCCCGACGGCGCCCGGCGCACCCTCGACGTGCGGACCCTCCCCCGTCGGGAGGAGGGGCGCCTCGTCGGCTTGCAGGGGATCGTCTACGACGGCGCCGGCGGCCGGGACCTCGGCGCCGGCTAGCCCTGGGCGGACCCCAAGGCGCACCGGGGCCCACAGCGGAAATCGGCGCTGTCTGCGCTTTCTCGTGTTGCGGTGCCGGTCGGGCCACTCCGGCCACCTCTGCGCATCGCGGAAGATGGGGCGCGCCGCGACCGGAGGTTGGACGGGTCGACCCGTAGGCTTGCCGCGTGACGATGAGTGCGGGCGTGGCCCGACCGGGCCGCGCCGGGCCCACCCGTCGGCGGGCCGGCGGACTGCCATGAAGCGCTCCGCGCAGACCGCCACCTGCCGACAAAGACCTCAACGATGACGTCGACACTCGTCCCCAGCCCGCCGCAGCTGCCGGCGCCGGTGTTCCTCGCGCCGGCGCCACCCCGCCGCCGCCGGTGGCGCCTCGAAGCTCTGATCGTGGCCGCTTGCGCTGCCGCGCTGGTGGCCGCGGTCGCCACCTTCGCCCGGAGCCTGGCGGTCGCCTCGGTGCTGTCGCTGCCTTTCCTCTACCTCCTCGCCCGCCGGCCCGTCCTGCGCCGCCTCGCGACCCGCAACGCGGTGCGCCGGCCCCGGGAGATGGCGCTGATCCTCCTCGGCGCCCTCCTCGGCACGGCCATCGTGACCAGCTCCTACGTCGTCGGCGACACGCTGCGGGCATCGATCCGCCACAACGCCTACACCCAGCTCGGCCCGGTGGACGTCGAGGTGCTCACGGACCCCGCCGGGGCCGGCCCGGCGCTGCATGCGATCGACACCGCAGCCGCGTCCGGCGCGCTGCGCAACATCGACGGCATCCTCCCCCTTCGCTCGCTCTCGGCGTCGGTGGCCACGGTCGGTGCCGCGCCCCGCGCCGAGCCCCAGGCCCAGGTCCTCGAGGTCGACTTCGGCGGGGGCGCCGCCTTCGGCGGCCGCTCCGCCGGCGGGGGCCTCGTCGGCCAGACGCCGGTGGGCGACGACGCCGTGGTCGGCGCCGACCTGGCGGCCACCCTCGGGGTGCGGCAGGGCCAGCACGTCGTGGTCTACGCGTACGGGACGTCGCGGGTGCTGCGGGTCGACCGGATCCTGCCCAAGGTCGGCCTCGCCGGGCTGATGCCGGTCGGTACGACCGACAGCCAGTCCCCGAACCTGTTCGTGGCGCCGGGCACCCTCGCCTCGATGCAGGCGTCCGCCCACGGCGGCTCCGGCCCGCCGCCGACCGAGGTGATCGCCATCTCGGCGCGCGGCGGCGTGATCAGCGGCGCGGTCCGGACCCCTGCGTTGCGCGCCGCCCTCCAGTCCGCCCTCGCCGGGCAGTCCGCCGACATCCGGACCGTCAAGGCCGACCTCCTCGCGAGCGCGCAACGCAACGGGGCCTCGTTTTCCAACTTCTTCCAGGAGTTCGGCCTCTTCGGCGTGCTGGCCGGCGTGCTCCTGCTCATCAACATGTTCGTGATGCTGGCCCAGGAGCGGAAGCTGACGCTCGGGATGTTGCGCGCCGTCGGGCTGCGCCGGTCCGGCCTGATCGGGTCCTTCTCCCTCGAGGGGTGGCTGTACGCGCTCGGCTCGTCGGTGCTGGGTGCGGCGGCTGGGATCGGAGTCGGACGGGTCGTGGTGGTCGTTGCCGCGCGCGTGTTCAACAGCGGTGCCCGCAAGAGCGACACGTTGGCCCTGCACTTCGCGGCGAGCGGGCACAGCGTGGCTCGGGGCTTCAGCATCGGCTTCGTCATCGCCCTCGTGACCGTTGTCATGGCCTCGATGTACGTCGCCCGCCTCAACGTCATCCGTGCCATCCGCGACCTCCCCGAGCCCCGCCGCGAAGGTCGCCACCTCGGCGTCGTCGTCGCCGGCGCGGTCGTCGGCGGCATCGGGTTGGCGGTCACGGGACTCGGTCTCGTGTCGGCGAGCGCGGTGCTGGCGCTGGTCGGGCCGGCGCTGGTCGGGCTCGGCGTCATCGCCGTGGCCCGCACCGTGGCGATGCGGGTGCGCGTCAGCGTCGTGTCGCTCCTCGTGCTCGGTTGGGAGGTGTTCGCCTTCCAGCTGATCCACGCAGCGTTCGCCAAGGCGGGGATCGGCACCTTCGTGGCCCAGGGCATCATCCTCATCGCCTACGCCGTGGCCCTCGTCACGGAAAACCAGGAGCTCATCGGCGCCGCGGTGCGCGCCGTCGGGGGCGGGTCGCGCAACATGTCCCTGCGGCTCGGTCTCGCCTACCCGCTGGCCAAGCGCTTCCGCACCGGGCTCACCCTGGCGATGTACTCGATCGTCGTGTTCTTCTTGGTGTTCCTCTCGGTGTTCAGCCACCTCTTCGCCAGCCAGGTCGGGAGCCAGACCCGCCTCGCAGGCGGCGCCGCCGCCATCGAGGTGTCGTCCAACCCGGCGAACCCGGTGCCGGCGCACCCCGTCTCCCGCATCCCCGGCGTCAGCTTCGTGACGACCACGACCCAGACGACCGCGGACGTCCGCGCCGACGGACCGGCGGCTTCGGCGGGCACCCAGCAGGTCCAGGTGGTCGGCGTCGATGCCAGCTTCGCCGGCCACGGCTCGCCGGCCCTGCACACCCGCCCGGCCGGGGTGAGCTCCGACGACGCGCTGTGGCGCCAGGTGGCCGCCGATCCCGGCCTGGTGCTGGTCGGGCGCGACCTCGGCGCCGCCTCCAACGCCCCGCCCGGTCCGGCCCCGGTCATCGGCTCCACGATCACGGTGCAGGACACGACCACCGGGCAGGAGGCGACGCTGCGCATCGCCGGCACCGTCGAGCAGGCCGGGTTCGACGCGTACGACCACGTCTATGTGTCCCGCGCCTTCGCCGAGCGCTTCTTCGGGGAACGGGCCGCGCCGACGCTGCTCTACGTCGGGACCTCCCGGGGTGCCGACGCCGAACACGTCGCCAGCCGCATCAACGGCTCCTTCGTGGCCAACGGCGCGGACGCCAACACCTTCCACCGCCTCGTCACCCGCTCGCTCGGGCAGTCGCTGCAGTTCTTCACGCTGCTCAAGGGCTACGTGGCCCTCGGCCTGCTCGTCGGCATCGCCGGGTTGGGCGTGGTGATGGTGCGCGCCGTGCGGGAGCGCCGCCGCGAGGTGGGCGTGCTCCGCTCCCTCGGCTTCGCCCGTGTCGCCGTCCGGCGGGCGTTCATGGCCGAGTCGTCGTTCGTCGCGCTCGAGGGGATCGGCGTCGGGGTGGCGCTCGCCCTGGTGACGGCGTGGCGCACCGTGGACAGCCACGCGTTCGGGCAGGGGCTGACCTTCTCGGTGCCCTGGCTGGAGCTCGCCATCCTGGTCGGCGCGGCGTTCGTCGCGTCGCTGCTGGCCACGGCGGCGCCGGCGGTGTCCGCCTCGCGGATCCGGCCCGCGGTCGCCCTGCGCCTGTCGGACTGAGCGTCAGGCGGTCGGCGCCGGCTGGGCCGCGAGCGCCTCTTCGACGGCGTCGAGGATGCGGGCGGTGCACCCGCGCATCTCCACCACCGGGATGACGGCGAGCACCGCGTCGGCCAGTGCGTCGAACGCCGCCGCGGCCGCGCCGGTCCCGAGTGCCGCGGGCGCGCCCGCGTCGCCGCCCGCCGACACCGCCGGCTCGAGGGGGATCTGGCCGAGCAGGGGGGCTCCGATCTCCGCCGCCAGGCGGGCCCCGCCGCCCTCGCCGAAGAGGTCGTAGCGCACGCCGTGCTCGCAGGTGAAGCCGCTCATGTTCTCGACCACGCCGGCCACCCGCAGGTAGCCCTTGCGGGCCATGTCCGCGGCCCGAACCGCCACCTTCTGTGCGGCGAGCGCCGGTGTGGTGACGATGATCATCTCCGTGCGCGGCAGCATCCGCGCCAGGCCCATCTGGACGTCACCGGTGCCGGGTGGCATGTCGACGAACAGGTAGTCGAGGTCACCCCACACCGCGTCTTCGAGGAAGTGCTGGACGGCCCGGTTGAGCATGAGGCCGCGCCACATGATGGCCTCGTCCTCGGGGGACAGGAAGCCCATCGACAGGACCTCGAGGCGGCCCGAACCGACTGTTTTGCTGACGGGTCGCATCTTGGGCCGGGCCGGGTCCGCGCTGTTGGCCTCGGCCCGGATCTCGCCCTCCATCCCGAGCATCCGGGGGACGGAAAACCCGGCGATGTCGGCGTCGAGCACCCCCACGACGTAGCCGCGGGCCGCCAGCGCCGAGGCCAGGTTGACCGTGACCGAGGACTTGCCGACGCCGCCCTTCCCCGACGAGATCGCCACCACCCGGGTCGTTGCGGGGATCTCGGTCTCGGGGGCCCGTTCCCGGATCTTCCACCGAGCCCGCGCCATGAGGGCGCCTTTGTCCGCCTTGGACATCTCGCTCGTCGCCACCCGGACCGAGGTGACCCCCGGCAGGCTGGCGACCCGCGCCTCGGTGTCGTGCTGGAGCTGGGCTCGCAGCGGGCACCCGGCGGTGGTGAGAGCGAGGTGCACCACGACCGCGCCGCCGGCGCCGATGTCGGCGCCGCGGTACATGCCCAGGTCCACGACGTTGTCGCCGAGCTCGGGATCGATCACACCCAGCATCGCCCCCCGGACGGCGTCGGCAGAGGGGATGGAGGGCACGGATGAATACTACCGGCCCGGACCGGTAATATTGACCCCGTGGATCGTCTGCCGGTGTTCAAAGCGCTCGGCGACAACACGCGCTACGCCATCTACCTCGAGCTGGCCCGGTCGGCGACGCCGCTGTCGACGACGGAGATCGCCGAGGCGCTCGAGCTGCACCCCAACACCGTGCGACCGCACCTCGAGCGCATGCGGGAGGTCGGTCTGCTCGCGGTCGAGTCGGACAGCCGCGGCACCGTGGGCCGACCCCAGCACCGCTGGTCCCTCGCCCCCGAGGCGCCCTCGCTCGGCTTGGAGCCCGGTCCCTTCCGCGTGCTCGCCCACCTGCTCGCCGCGGTGGCGAGCACGGCGGGGGTGGGCCAGGACCTCGTCGCCGAGGCGGGACGGGGGATGGGACGCGGCGCCGGCTCCGCGCGGGCCGCAGCCGGGACGCAGTCCTGCCTGGAGGCCCTCGTCGACGAGATGGCCGATCTCGGCTTCGACCCCGTCGTCGGCGACGACGGTCGGACGACGAGCATCGGCTT
>Ga0209698_10006160_pt1 | contig 12799 bp, 11 predicted proteins | sample LitLauG_LLR_2012_FD_187203 | JGI IMG/M metagenome (GOLD analysis project Ga0209698, IMG submission 187203) | Freshwater sediment microbial communities from Pennsylvania, USA - Little Laurel Run_MetaG_LLR_2012 (SPAdes) (version 2) | ecosystem: Environmental > Aquatic > Freshwater > Creek >...
GGCCTGCTCCTCGGCGAGAGCGATCACGTGGGCGAGGGTCTCGCCGTCGACCAGGCGAAACCCGTCGGCCCAGTCGTCCTGGGGGACGAAGACGCTGGTGTCACCGGCGATGAGGAACGAGGTCCACGCCCGCTCGACCAGGGTGGCGTGCTTCACGAGGCCCGCGAGCGTCAGCTGCGAGACGGTCGGGTGCTCGGACGCCTGCTCGTCGGTCAGGCCGTGGGCGGCGTACCGCAGGGCGTCTCGCTGCTGCCCGAGGAAGGCGAGAAGGGCCTCACGCTCGTCGGTCACTGCGGGTACGAGTCCTGGCATGGTGTCATCTCCGTTTCTGCCGCTCTCAGCGGGCGTCGTTCGGGGGATGAGGCCATGCTGCGCCCTAAACTGGCCATCCTCTGGCCACTTTTTGAGCGAAACTGGTCCCATGCGTGCCGACCGTCTCGTCGCCGCCCTCCTCGTCCTCCAGGCGAAGGGGCGGGTCACGGCGGCCGAGCTGGCCGGGGAGCTCGAGGTGAGTGAGCGCACCGCCCGCCGGGACCTCGAAGGGCTCGCCATGGCTGGCGTCCCCGTGTACTCCCAGCCCGGTCGTGGCGGAGGGTGGGAGTTGGTCGGCGGGGCCCGGACGGACCTGAGCGGGCTCACCGCCGACGAGGCCCGGGCGCTCTTCCTCATCGCCGGGCCCGGTGCCGCCACTCCCGAGGTGCGGACGGCCCTCCGCAAGCTGGTCCGCGCCCTCCCGGCCACCTTCCGTGCCTACGCCGAGGCGGCGGCCGGGGCCGTGGTCCGGGACCCGGCCGGATGGGACCACGCGGAGCCCGCGCCGCCGGCGCATCTCGAGACGCTTCAGCGCGCGGTGATCGACGGGGTCCAGGTCGACCTGGGCTACCACGGACGCGACGGACGCGCCTCGACGAGGGCGGTGCACCCGCTCGGGCTCGTGGTCAAGAACAACACCTGGTACCTGGTGGGCGACACAGACGCGGGGCAGCGCACGTTCCGTGTGAGCCGGGTGCAGTCGGTGGTGATCACCGAGCGACCGGCCGTGCGCCCCGGCGACTTCGACCTGGCGAGCGCCTGGAGGTCCATCGTCATCGACGTGGACGCGCAGCGGGCACCGGTCATCGTGCGGCTCCGGACAGACGCGGACCGGCTGGACGTCTTGCGCTATCTGTTCGGGAACCGCGTCCGGGCCGCCGGCGAGGGCGCCGACGGGCGAATCGACGTCGAGCTGCGGGCGCAGTCGGAGGTCATGGTCGCCCGGCAGCTGGCGGGTTTCGCCGACACCGTGGAGATCGTCTCACCCGACAGCGTGCGGCAGCACCTGGCGGACATAGGTCGCGGTCTCCTCCGCCGTCATGGGTGACGGGCCGGTCAGGAACCGGACATGGCGACCACTGGTTGGTTGAGGGCTGGCGCATGGAACCTCCTTCTCGGGCCGGGAACACCGATCCTGGCCCGCCTTACGGAGAGTCCGTCGTCCCTGCTCAGCCCGCTGCCATGGCCGCCTCGAGCAGGGCGCCGGCGGCAAGCAGCCGCTCCTCGCTGTGCGCGGGCCCGATCAGCTGGATGCTGGCCGGCAGCGGCCCGGACGTCGGTACCGGCAAGGACAGCGCGGGCACGCCGGCGAGGTTGACCGGGAGCGTGCAGCGTGACACCAGGAGGTCCTCGCCGGCCTCGAGACGCGGCGGAAAGATGGTCAGGGTCGGCGTGACGAGGATGTCGACCTCGGCGAAGACCCGCTCGAGCGTCGCCTTCCAGTCGCGTTGGGCCAGCCAGGCCGCCCGCACGGCGGCATCATCGAAGGTCGAACCCAGCCGAAGCCGCGCCCGCACGTCCTCGCCGATACCCCCGGGGTCGGCCTCGACCAGCGTCGCGTCGGCGTTCCACGCCTCGACCACCAGGAGGAGTCCCGCCTGCATGGTGGCTTCGTCCCACCCCGGGAGCGGTAGCGCGCTGCACTCCCAGCCGACCAGGTTGAGCGCCCGGTCGATCGCGTCGCTGATGCGGGGATCGGCATCGATGGGCAGGCGCGCGACGGAGAGATCGCCCACGGGCCCCTCGCCCACGGTGAATCCCGGCTCGAGCAGCTGCATGCCCGTGACGAGACCGGCGACGTCGCGGGCCATCGGTCCCACCGTGTCGAAGCTCGGTGCCAGCGGCCACACCCCGGCGAGCGGGATGCGTCCCCACGTGGTCTTCAGCCCGGCCGTGCCGCAGCACGCGGAGGGGATGCGCACGGACCCTCCGGTGTCGCTGCCGTAGGCCACGTCCGCCTCCTCCGTGGCGACGGCAACGGCCGATCCGCTGGACGAGCCGCCGGGGACGAGGGCGGGGTCGAGCGGGTTCTGTGGCGTCCCGAACCACGGGTTCACGCCGGTGACCCCGAGTGCCAACTCGTGCAGATTGGTGCGCCCGACGATGCGGGCTCCCGCCGCTCGCGCCCCGGCCAGGCACGCGGCGTCCCTGTCCGCCGGCGTCGCCCTCGCAGCCAAGGCCCGGCAGCCGGCCGTCGTGGGCTCTCCCTCCATGTCGAAGAGGTCCTTCACGGCCAGGCGAACACCGGGACCGGAGGTGTCGTAGCGGGTGATGAAGGTGGTCGTCAGCGGCTCTCGTCCTCGAGCTCCCAGGCGTGGGCGAGCGCGTGCCACGCAATCCGGCCGGTCAAGCAGTGCGGCGACCAGACCGTGGTGGCACTGGTCCCCGGGTCAACGAGGGTAGCGGTGATCGCTGTACGCCGCTCGCCGACGCCCGTGCTCACGTGGTGGGAGTGCTGAGCGGCGTGACGGTGGCCCCCGGCGGCAGCTGGAAGAGGGAGGCCGCGGGCGAGGAGGAGTAGTTCGTGATCTGGAAGCTGGTGGAGTCGGAGGCCACCTTGACGTAGCCGAGGATGCCCTGCGACGTGCTGCAGATGGTGCTCGTCCCAGGTACTCCATGCGCGACCAGGTCGACGCAGCTCATGGAGAAGCCGTTCAGCGACATGGTCGAGGACGTCACCTTGTCGCCGGCCAGCCCGGCCACCAGGGAGACGCCCTTGAGAAAGGAGACCCAGTGCGACGGTGTGTAGATGTCGAAGATCTTGTTCTGGGCAGCGGCGTCCGCTGTGCCGAGCGTCTGGCACGACCAGGCTCCACCTGAGCCGCTCTGGTTGCAGGCGTACTCGCCCGAGGAGTTCACGATCAGCTGGACGTTCGACGCGCTGGCGCCGGTCTGGGTCTCGTGAAAGGCCAGCCCGCCCTTCGAGGGGTCGACGGCGTAGACGATGGTGGCGGGCGAGCTGCCCGACGTCGTGTAGGTCGCCTCGAACGGGACGCTCTGGTTCGACTGCAGGTTCTGCGTGAACGAGTCGATGGTTGCCTTGTTGCCCTCGACGTTGTGTACGGTCTGGCGCACCTTGCTCACGATGCTGCACCCCGTGGCGAGCAGACCCGCCGCGGCCACGATCGCCACGAGGGTCCCGATGCGCCTGCTGACAATCGCCATTTCTGCCTCCTTGACGCCAGACCGCCGGTCAGGAGACGAGCCGTCGAGCGTGAGGTTACGTCAGGGCCGCGGCCCAGGTCCGTTCTCCCTGTAACTGTCGGCACGACGCAACGTCTTCCTGAGGAGCGACAGACAGGAGCAGCCATGGCCCCCGACCCCTTCACAATGAGCGACGTCGAGCGCCTGGCCGCTCGCCTCGACCCGGTCTGCGCCGAGCTCGACGAGCGCGAGCGCGACCTCCTCCACGCCGTCTTCGCCTGGGCGGGTCAGGCCGTCGCGGGCGAGGCTGCCGAGGTGGAGGGTTTCGGTGCGTTCACCTCGCCGGTGGGCGGCGGGCTCGCCGGCGCATTCGGGCACGGCACCGAGTACTTCGAGATCACGAGTTTCAGCTTCGGTACCTCGAATTCCGCCAGCAGCTCGGGGGGCGACGGAGGCTCGGCCGGGAAGATCAGCATCTCCCAGATCATCAAGCCCTGAGCCGGGAGCCCGGCCTCAGCCGGCCGGCTCGCTGATGGACGGCGCGTCGACGGGAGCCACCTCCTGTCGCCCCCGCTGGAGGCCGAGCAGCGCAACCACGCCGGCGAAGGCCATGACGCCGCACATCACGTAGAGGACCGTCTGCGTGGCCTGCGCGAAGTCGACCGAGACGAAGTGCGGGATCGACGCGACCGAGCGACTCCCCTGCTGGGTCTGCGTGATGCGGTTGGCGTCGGTCACGGCGTTCGGGTCCCCCATGGCGCGCAGCGACGTCGTCAGGTGCGACCGGTAGTTGAACAGCTCGATGGTGCCCAGTGCGGCCAGCCCCAGGCTGGCCCCGTAGTTGCGGATCGTCTGGGTGATGCCCGTCGCCTCCCCGTAGGAGAGGTCGCCCGCCCGGTTCACCGCGTCGGTGTTGGCGGGGCCGAGCATCATTCCCATGCCGGCTCCGGCCACGATGACCCAGATCCGTTGCTGGTCGAAATTCAGCACCGTCGCCTTGGAGGCCCAGATGCCGAAGCCGACCGCGGCGATGGCGCATCCGAAGACCACGGCCCGCTTGGCCCCCTCCCGGTCGAGAATGCGCCCGCCGATCTGGGCGGCGACCACGAAGCCGAGGAAGAAGAAGAGGAGGAACACCCCCGCCTGCGACGCCGTCTTGTGCAAGGAGATCTGTGCGTACTCGCTGGCGAAGAAGAAGATCGGTATGAAGGCCATCATGGCGATCAGCAGCACCACGTTCTCGACGCTGAAGGGTCGGCTGCGGAAGATCGAGACCTTGATGAGCGGGGACGCGGTCCGCAACTCGACGACGACGAAGACGGCGATGATCGCGAGACCCCCGAGGATGCACACCCAGATCCACGGGTTGTGCCATCCCCACAGGACGGACTGCTGGAGCCCGAAGATGCTGAGCGCGATGCCGGCCGCGATCAGGACCGCCCCCCGGTAGTCGATCGGGGCGCGCTGGTACCGCGTCTTGGGCTTCGACACCGCGATCAGGACCAGGGCGATGATCGCGACCGGGACGTTGACCCAGAAGATGGCCCGCCAGGTCCACTGGGTCAGGTAGCCACCGAGAATGGGACCGACGGCAGTCAGACCGCCGGCGATCCCGAAGAAGAGTGCGAGTGCCTTACCCCGATCGCGCAGCGGGAACGTGTTGACGACGATGGCCAGGGCCGCCGGGAACATCAGGGCGCCGCCGACACCCTGGACGGCGCGGAACCCGACGATCCACGCCTCGGCGTAGGCCCCCTTCGGGGTGAGCCCGCACATGACCGAGGCCACGACGAACACCACCACGCCGATGACGCACATCTTGGTGTGGCCGAAGATGTCCGACAGTCGGCCGCCGAGGGCGAACAGCGCCGCTAGCGCGATCAGGTAGGCGTTGACGACCCACTGGACACCGGTCGAGCTGAGGCCGAGCTCGCGCTGGATGTTGGGAATGGCGATCGAGACGATCGTCTGGTCGATGAACGTCATCGCAACCGCGAAGATCATCGCGGCGAGCACCCAATTGCGGCCCTGCAGTCCGTTCTTCCCCATCGCGCCTCCTACCCCGAGGCCTTCGTTGGGGAGACTATGCGTTCGTCCCGGGACCAGTCATCTGAGTCAGCATCTGTTCCAGCGCCGGCTGGTCGGGCCCAACGAACGGTTGGGCGTCCGGCACCGACTCGAGGGTGGCCAGGAGCCGCGTCAGCGAGGCACCTTCGGCCGCCGGGAGGTGGCTGCTGAGGACAAGGGCGGGACTCAGAGCGCGCAACCCGTCCAGCTCCTTGGCGAAGAGGCCACGGTCGACCTTGTGCAGCCACGGCGAGTCCACGGTCGCCCAGAAGACCTGGCCCTGATGCAGGTCCTCGTCCGAGAGGTCCTCGGCCCGCTGGGGGACGTCGGCCAGGAGCGCGCCGAAGCAGTCGGCGCTGAAGAGGGCGCCGGACCGGTCGTCGTGGAAACCGGTCGTGACGGGGTTGTCGAACGCGGGCGGCTTGACAGCCGTCAGGGTGCGGTCGCCCACGGTGATCGTCTGCCCCGGATTGAGCAGGTGAACGCGTTCCATCGGTAGCGGAGCCGACAGGCCCATGATGCCCACTCCGAGGAAGGTGGTGATGACGCGCAGCTGCGGGTTCTCGGCGAGCAAGCGGTGCAACGAGCCGATGTGGTCGAAGTCCGTGTGCGTGAGCCAGATGTAGCGCAGGTCGGACGGATCGATGACGGTCTTGAGGGCGTCCATGAAGTCGTCGCTCTCGACCACGGTGCCGGTGTCGACCAGCACTGGTTCGGCCGCGTGGAGGACGAACGCATTGATCGGTACGAGGCCGAACCCCGGCACGGGGAAGCTCGACGTCAGCACATCGATATCGGGTGCGGCCTTGTAGGTGGTGATCATGGTGTCACTCCTGTCGCTGGTGTCGGGTCGGGAACGATGTGGATCTGATGACGGTGGGCCGCAGCCAGGAGCAGGGCGACCTCACGTGGGGGCAGGTCGGCGGGTGGCAATGTCGACGTGGTCGCCGGACGGCCGCAGGCCCGCGTGAAATCCTCAAATCCGGCCGGTGTGAGCAGGAGGAGGAAATGTGCCTCGTCCGAATCGACACGAAAACGGTGCTCGACATCGCGTGGTCCGAACACGAAATCACCCGGGCCGACTTTTCGCTCGTCGTCGCCGAGCCAGAACGTCAACTCCCCCTCCATGACGAACCAGGCCTCGTCTTCGTTGCTGTGCCGGTGGCGCGGCGACCCGGCACCCCGCGGTGCGCGTACTTCCGCCACGGTCAGGCCGCCCCCGGTCTGGGCACCGGTCGCCTTGTAGGTGACCAGGGCATCTGCGAACCACAGTGCTTCGCCCTGATCGGCCGCGAGCACGTAGGCGTCCGATGCCAGGTCGAGGCTCATCGCTTGTCGGCTTGATTCTTGGACTCGGCGGCCGTCTTGAGCTGTCCGAGCGTGTGGTGCATCGCTTCGCGCAATTCGCGGTACCGGTTGGTCGGGACGTCCACGATCCGGGCCCAGGCCGGAATCCATCTGACCTCGTAGGCCTCGCTGACCCGGGTGCCGCCGTCCGCCGGCTCGAACCGGTAGTGCCACTCGGTCGACTCGCGGCCACCCTCCTCGGTCACGAACACGAATTCGCGCCCCGGGTCGGCGACGAGGACGCGCCCGTGACGGGACCACTTGAAGAGGCCACGGGGACCGCCCCTGTTGTGCCCGACGAATCGGGCCCCGACGGCGGGACCCGTGGTGCCGTCCACCCATTCGACGCTCTGGCACTCGGGGCTCCACTCGCCCATACGGGGCAATTCGGCCACGAGGTCGTACACGTGCTCGGGAGTGCTGTCGATGACGATGTCGCAACTGTCGTGCGTCAACCACCACCGTCCGTTCTTGCTCGCCATCGGTCCTCCTTCGCTCGACCACCCGTAAGCTAATACTATTAGCTCTTGCTGTCAAGCAGTCCTTTAGATATACTCATACCCATGGCCCCGACAGTGGACGACACCCTTGAAGGGGCGGAGGAGACGGTCCAGCGCCCCGACCGCAGGGCACGGCGGCGCCGGGAGACGATCGAGGAGATCCTCGACATCGCCGTCGAGGTGATGACCGAGGAGGGGGTCAATGGCCTCAGCCTCGCCGAGGTGGCCCGGCGCCTCGGCGTCCAGCCGCCCTCGCTCTACAAGTACTTCCCGTCCCTCATGGCCGTGTACGACGCGCTGTTCCTCAGGGGACAGCTCGAGCACCTCGACGTCCTGCGCGACGCCATGGCGAAGACCGAGCCGGGGCTGGCGGCGTTGCGGGCCGGACTCGAGGCCAGTGGGCGCTGGGCGCTGACCCACCGCGCCATGGCCGAGTTGCTCTTCTGGCGTCCCGTACCGAGCTTCGAACCGTCGCCGGAGGCGTTCGCACCCAGCAAGGAGATGGTCGATCTCCAGCGCGGCGCGCTCGCGGACGCGGTGTCGGCGGGACAGCTGGGTCCCGATGCCGACTCCGAAGAGGCCGTGTTCCTCGTGTCGACCATGATCGTCGGCGTGCTCAGTCAGGCCTTTGCGAACGAACCGGGCCTGCAGTGGGGTGAGGGACGATTCACACCCCTGTTCCCGACGCTCATGGCGCTGCTGCCGGCGGCGTTTCCACCACCGGCGTAACCCCTACTGCGGGCCACGATCCGTGCCGTCGGATCGAGCCGCATCTTCCGAGGGGACCCGCCCCCTTGCCGGATCCGGCGGGGTACGCGTGAGTGCCCCTCACGGTACGAGTGGAGCAGGTCGCGGCGCTCCTATATCCAACGAGCAGACCGCCGCATTTCTGTCAGCGATGCTGTGACTGGGCGGCCGCAGCGGCCGCCGTCGCGGCTTCCGCCTTGGCAGCTTGAGAAACTGCCTGAGCCCGTGCCATATCTTGCAGCTGCCTGCTGCCGATGTTCGCCACTTGAGCGGCGATCACAGTCTGTTCAGCTTGGAGGGCCGCTGCAGCTCGCTCCGCCGCCGCAGCTCGCTCTGATGCAAGCATCGATGCAACCGTTGATGCTGACGACGTTTCGGTCGTGGGCGACGACCGGTGGGGCTGAGCCTGCAGATCATGCAAATGGGAAGTGCCCAGCTGGCTGACACCGCCAAGAGTCAACCCAACAACCGAGCCACCGACTGCGAAGATCGCAACCAGAAGCACTCCCGTAATCCCACGGCGTCGACGCTGATGTCGTCGTGCCTCCTCAATCAGCTGAGGACGCCCGCTCAGTGGCACGCGTCGTCCAGGGCGGTGAGTCACGGCTCACGAAACCTGTTGGATGATCTGAACAAGCTCATCGCTCCGATACCCATGATGTCGGGCGAAGCTGACAAGTTCACGAGCCCTTTCGAGCACTGCATTGCGGTTGGCTGCGCTACCGCAGACGGTGACGCCCCGCCCTCGTCGGAATTCGACGAGCCCTTCGTCTCTCAGTGATCGCAGTGCCCTGAGCACGGTGTTGTTGTTGACGCCCAGCACCGCGGCGAGGTCGCGAGCTGCTGGAAGCCGCTCTCCGGGGTTGGCCTGTCCATCTCCGATGGCGCGCCGGATCTCAGATGCGACCTGCTCGTGGAGAGGAGTCCGGTCTGCCGGGTCGATCCGAGGGGTCAACATAATGCTACTAACACTAGTCTTATACCTTCACGATGTCCAGCACCTGTTCGCTTGGAGGCTGCCGCCCCGTTCGTCCGCTCGGGGCAACCTGCGCGATGTCCGTGACCTCTCTTAGGGCCATTCCCTCACACTGGGGTGTCGACGCTCCCCCTTCCTGGCGCGGTACCGTCGACGTGGGAAAGGGGATACTCCTGGGACGACGGACGAGGAGGCTGGCGGTCGCGCTCGTGGTCACGGCGATGCTGTGGCTGGGCCTCACGGCGGTCGGCGGGCCGGGTGTCGCGTCGGCGGGCACGCCGGTGCCCGGCGCGTCCAACTGCCCGGTGTTCCCTGCTGACAACGTCTGGAACACGCCGATCGCGAACTTGCCGGTCGACCCGCACAGCGCGCAATGGCTCGCCGCCATGAACGCATCCACCACCAACCTCCAGCCGATCACACCTCCGACCTACGGCATGCCCATCACCGTGGTGCCCCAGGGGCATCCCTTCATACCGCTCACGTTCGGCTCGTCCGGGAACGATCCTGGTCCGTACCCGCTCGGACCAGACACGCAGATAGAGGGCGGCACAGGCGACCGGCACGCCATCATGGTCGACCCGGCAACCTGCACCGATTACGAGCTCTTAGGCGCGTCCTACACCGGTCCCACCACCTCGCACGCCGACCGCGGCGCTGTCTGGAACCTCAACTCCAATGCCCTCCGCGGCGGGTTGGCGACGGTGGATGCCGCCGGCACACCCATTCTGGCCGGGCTGATGCGCTACGACGAGGTGCAGTCGGGCGCCATCACGCACGCCATCCGGGTCCAGGCGGCAACGACCGACACCTCGTACATTTGGCCGGCGACCGCCGGAGAGGGATCGGCGGCCAACCCGAACCTCCCGCCGATGGGAGCCCGGTTCCGCCTGAATGCGGGCTTCAACATCTCGGGCTACTCGCCCCAGGCCCAGGTGGTCCTGCGCGCCCTGCAGCAGTACGGATTGATCCTCGACGACAACGGTCCCAATTGGCACTTCTGGGGCGATGCCAACCCGGGGTGGCCGTCGTCACTTCTCAACGAACTGAAGACGGTGCCAGGCAGCGCCTTCGAGGCCGTCGACGAGTCGGCGCTGATGATCGACCCCAACTCCGGGCAGGCCCGCCAGTCCTCCGCGTTCAGCGCGGTCAACTGCTCGTCCCAACCGGGGTACCGCCTCGCCGCCGCAGACGGCGGCGTGTTCTCCTTCTGTGCGCCCTTCTACGGCTCCATGGGTGGGCAGCACCTCAACGCCCCCATCGTGGGCATGGCGGCCACACCCAGCGGCAAGGGCTACTGGCTCGTCGCGTCGGACGGCGGCATCTTCACCTACGGCGATGCCAGCTTCCACGGCTCGGCCGGCGGGCTGCGACTCAACAGACCCGTCGTGGGCATGGCGTCCACCCCCGACGGGGGTGGCTATTGGCTCGTCGCGTCGGACGGCGGCATCTTCACCTACGGCGACGCGGTCTTCCACGGATCGGCGGGGTCGATTCGCCTCAACAAGCCCGTCGTGGGAATGGCGAGCACACCGAGCGGCAAGGGCTACTGGCTCGTCGCGTCGGACGGCGGCATCTTCACCTACGGCGACGCGGTCTTCCATGGATCGGCGGGGTCGATCCCCCTCAATAAGCCCGTCGTGGGAATGGCGAGCACGGGCGACGGGGGTGGCTATTGGCTCGTCGCGTCGGACGGCGGGATCTTCGACTACGGCGACGCCGGCTTCCACGGATCGGCGGGGGCGATCCCCCTCAACAAGCCCGTCGTGGGAATGGCGAGCACGGGCGACGGGGCGGGCTACTCGCTCGTGGCCTCCGACGGCGGCATCTTCACCTACGGCGACGCGGTCTTCCACGGCTCGACCGGTGGTGCCCTGCTGGCCGCGCCGATCGTGGCGATGGGGTGACCGGGCGCCAAGAGCCGTTGGCGCGCATGCCGGATTGTTGATCCGGAATTGGGTGCCGACGATCGCCCCTCGTCGCGTGCGTCGGGTGCGCCTGTGCGACACGACGCGAAGACCCGTCGGCGCCGGAACTCCCGCCTCTGGCAAGCGTGGGTGTCGGTCGGCCGCCCGACGCGTGCGTAGCAGATCGCGGTCACGTGGCCTGCCCGCCGTCGGGTACCGTCGATGCGGGAGGGACGCCCGTGGCACGACGCAAGAGGGGGGCGCTGGCCGCAGTCGTGGCCGGCGCAGTGACATGCCTTGGCCTGACGATCGGCGGGGCGCCGGGTATGGCGTCCGCCGGTTCGCCCGTGCCCGGCGCGCCCAGTTGCTCCATGTTCCCGGCCGACAACGTCTGGAACACCGACATCTCCGGCCTGCCGGTCGACCCGCACAGCGCGGCCTGGTTGGCCAGCATGAGCAGCGCGACGACGAACCTCCACCCCGACTTCGGGCCGTCGGGCGACCCGTCCAACCCCTACGGCATGCCCTACACCGTGGTGCCACCCTCGCAGCCGCTCGTGAGCGTCGCGTTCCAGTACGCAGACGAGAGCGACCCCGGGCCCTACCCCTTCGGTGCGAACACGCCGATTGAGGGGGGTCAGTCGGCCGGCGGCGACCGCCACGCCATCATGGTGAACCCCGCCACGTGCACCCTCTACGAGCTCTACGACGCGCGCTACAGCCCGTCGGGCTCGACCGCCGGTTCGGGGGCGATCTGGAACCTCAACTCCGACGCCCTGCGCCCGGCGGGATGGACGTCGGCGGACGCGGCCGGTCTGCCGATCCTGCCTGGGCTGCTCCGTTACGACGAGGTGCAGGCGGGCGTCATCACCCACGCCATCCGCATGACGGCCCAGGTGACCGACACGTCCTACCTGTGGCCGGCTCGCCACGAAGCCGGGGCGTCGTCCGACCCGAACCTCCCTCCGATGGGGGCTCGCTTCCGGCTCAGGGCCGACTACGACATCTCGGGCTACTCACCCCAGGCGCAGGTCGTGTTGCGCGCCATGCAGCACTACGGATTGATCCTGGCCGACAACGGTTCCAACTGGTACTTCGGCGGCACCGCGGACCCGAACTGGCCGATCGGCCTCGTCGATGAGCTCAAGCACGTGCCCGCGAGCGCGTTCGAAGCGGTCGACGAGTCGGGGCTCATGGTCGACCCCAACTCGGGACAGGCGCGCCAGCTCGGCGTCGCGGTCAACTGCTCGTCCCAACCGGGGTACCGCCTGGTGGCCACCGACGGCGGCGTGTTCTCGTTCTGCGAACCGTTCTACGGCTCAATGGGAGGCCAGCACCTGAACGCCCCCATCGTGGGCATGGCCGCCACGCCGGGCCCGGGTGGCTACTGGGAAGTCGGCTCCGACGGGGGCATCTTCAGTTTCGGCAACGCGACCTTCCACGGCTCGACCGGGAGCCTGCATCTGAACAAGCCCGTCGTCGGGATGGCCGCCACCCCGGACGGCGGGGGCTACTGGCTCGTCGCCTCCGACGGAGGCATCTTCGACTACGGCGACGCCGGCTTCTACGGCTCGGCGGGATCACTCGCGCTCAACAAGCCGATCGTCGGCATGGCGGCCACCCCGGACGGGCGCGGCTACTGGCTCGTGGCCTCGGACGGCGGGATCTTCGACTACGGCGACGCCGGCTTCTACGGGTCGACGGGATCCATCCGGCTCAACAAGCCCGTCGTCGGCATGGCCGCCGCCGCCGACGGCCACGGCTACTGGCTGGTCGCCTCCGATGGCGGCATCTTCGAC
>Ga0209698_10006161_pt1 | contig 12797 bp, 14 predicted proteins | sample LitLauG_LLR_2012_FD_187203 | JGI IMG/M metagenome (GOLD analysis project Ga0209698, IMG submission 187203) | Freshwater sediment microbial communities from Pennsylvania, USA - Little Laurel Run_MetaG_LLR_2012 (SPAdes) (version 2) | ecosystem: Environmental > Aquatic > Freshwater > Creek >...
ACGGTGCGCTCGACTGCGAAGTGGCGGCGGCCATACATCCCTTCTACACGGCCGTCCTGCGCGAGTTCGACCTTGCCGGCCGGCGCATCGTTGGCTCCGCACCCGTCGGGGTCGACGGTACCGCCGCCTGGCTCGACGCCATCGGCAACGCCTTCAACGTGCCCGCCGAGCGCGTCGCCGAGGCCAAGAACAAGTTCCTTCCCGCCATCAAGGGCGCGCTGTCGGCCACGCCGATTCGCGGCCGCATCACCTTGTCGGGTTACGAAGGTTCGGAACTGCTCGTCGGCCGCCTGCTGGTCGAGAGCGGCGCCGACCTCCGGTACGTGGGCACGGCCTGCGGCCGCACCGAGTGGTCCAAGGCCGATTGCGAATGGCTCGAGGCCCACGGCGTGCGCGTGCAGTACCGCGCCTCGCTCGAGCAGGACCTTGCGGCCATGGACGAATTCGAACCCAACCTGGCTATCGGCACCACGCCGGTGGTGCAGGCGGCCAAGACGCGGGCACTGCCGGCGCTGTATTTCACCAACCTGATTTCCGCGCGTCCTCTCATGGGACCGGCGGGCGCCGGTTCGCTGGCCGCGGTCGTCAATGCCGCCCTGGGATCGCAGGGGCGCTTTGACACGATGCGCGATTTCTTCGACGGCGTGGGCACGGGCGACAACTCCGGCATCTGGGAGAAGGTTCCCGAAGCCAAGCCGCAGTTCCGTGAAATGCACCGGCGTCACCTGGAAAAGCAGGCGCGCCGCCGCAAGGCCGAGGAGATGATCTGATGCTGGTACTCGATCACGATCGCGCGGGCGGGTACTGGGGCGCGGTATACGCCTTCACCTCGGTGAAGGGTCTGCAGGTGGTCATCGATGGTCCGGTGGGCTGCGAGAACCTGCCGGTGACCTCGGTGCTCCATTACACCGACGCCTTGCCGCCGCACGAGTTGCCCATCGTGGTGACCGGCCTGTCGGAAGAGGAACTCGGCCAGACGGGTACCGAGCAGGCGATGAGCCGGGCCCACAAGACCCTGGATCCGGAACTGCCTGCCGTGGTGGTCACCGGATCCATCGCCGAGATGATCGGCGGCGGTGTCGCGCCCGAGGGCAGCGGCCTCAAGCGTTTCCTGCCGCGCACGATCGACGAAGACCAATGGCAATGCGCCAATCGCGCCATGCTCTGGCTCTGGTCCGAATACGGCATGCGCCAGATTCCCGCGGTCAAGCCGCGCGAGCCGGGTGTGCGTCCCAAGGTCAACATCCTGGGACCGATGTATGGCTATTTCAACACCTGGTCCGACCTCGCTGAAATCCGCCGCCTCATCGAGGGCATCGGCGCCGAAGTCAATATGGTGTTCCCGCTGGGCGCCCACCTCCAGGACATCGAGAAGCTGGCCGATGCCGAGGTCAACGTGGTCATGTACCGCGAGTATGGCCGCCTGCTGGCCGAGGCCCTGGAGCGGCCCTACCTGCAGGCCCCCATCGGCCTCGATTCCACCACGCGCTTCCTGCGGTCGTTGGGCGAGCTCCTGGGCATCGATCCCGAGCCCTTCATCACCCGCGAAAAGCACACGACGATCAAGCCGGTATGGGATCTGTGGCGCTCGGTCACGCAGGATTTCTTCGGTACCGCCAGCTTTGGCATCAGCGCCAGCGAAACCCACTCGCGTGGTATCCGGCATTTCCTGCAGGACGAGCTCGGGCTGCCCTGCAACTTCCATTTCGAGCGTCGCGCCGGCATCAAGCCCGACAACGATGCCATCCGCAAGGCGGTGCGCGAGAAGACGCCGCTGCTGCTCTTCGGCAGCTACAACGAGCGGATGTACCTCTCGGAGATCGGCAGCCGGGCGGTGTACATACCGGCGTCCTTTCCCGGGGCCATTATCCGCCGCCACACCGGCACGCCTTTCATGGGGTATTCCGGCGCCACCTATCTCGTGCAGGAAATCTGCAACGCGATGTTCGATGCGCTCTTCAACATCATTCCGCTGGGTACCGAACTCGACAAGGTCGAGGCAACGCCCACGCGCAGCCAGGACGAGCTGCCCTGGGATCCGGACGCCAAGCGGGAGCTCGACGCCCTGCTCGAGAGCTATCCGGTTCTGCTGCGCATTTCGGCGGCCAAGCAGCTGCGCGATGCCGCCGAGCGCGCGGCACGCGCGGCCGGGGCAGCCGTGGTCAAGCCGGAACACCTCGGAGCGCGCGATGGCGCGGCCGCGGCCGGCCGGCGCGACCGGCAGCCGGCATGAGCACGATGGCAACGACATGCGACGTCGGCGCTGCCACCACCTCCGGGTGGTGCGGCCGAACCGCTCTTGAATCGATGGGCGCGACTGCCTCACGGCAGGCGTGCCCATCAATACGGCCTTGCGGCCGGATCAGTACCCTGCCGCGGGGATTGCGCGGCAACAGCCGAAAGGCCCTGAAGGAGGATAACCACCATGTCTGAACGAAACGGCTCGCTTTCGGGCCTTACGGAACGGGAAGCTCAGGAGTTCCACAAGATCTTCGTATCGAGCTTCATTGGTTTCACCGTGATCGCCATCATCGCTCACGCGCTTGTCTGGAGTTGGCGTCCCTGGTTCTAAGGGGTGTCTAGGAGATCGCAATGCTTGTTTCCGGATCGACTCTGCATGACGTAACACACGGCGAACACTCGCTTTCGTTCTCCGCGATCTTCGTTGCAGGTTTTACCGTCGCCCTCGCTTTGGCAGTCGTCGGCATCTTGCTGCGGCTGGACTGGCGGTCCTGGCTGCCAGGCGCCGAAAAGCGCGGTTCGGTGGTCGGATCGGTATCGGCGGCTGTCTACAGCTTCATGTCGTATTTTCCATAGGAGATTCAACAAATGTGGCGTATCTGGACGTTATTTGACCCGCGCAGGGCCCTGATCGCACTTGCCGTGTTCCTGGCCGTGCTCGCGCTCCTGATCCATTTCATCCTGTTGAGCAGCAACCGCTTCAACTGGATCGATGGTCCTCACGGCAGCGGCAAGGCATTGTCCATGCAGTCGGCACCCGTGCCGCCCGCAATCAAGTAGGACCTTGCCATGGGAGTAGCGGGCTCTGCGCGGCGTGCCGGGCAGGCCCGCGTCCCTCAAGGACGAGTGCAGGGCATTTGCAGAATTCAAGATATGGGTCGGAACGCGCTAGCCGCAGCATGGGGCCGGTTCCGGCAGCAGGGATGCACGTGGTGGTGGCATCAGTCATCGCGCGGTTGACGTCCTTTCGCAGAAGGTAAATAGGGGGAGCAGCGATGTCGATGCTGAGCTTTGAAAGAAAGTACCGCGTGCGCGGCGGAACCCTGGTCGGGGGAGATCTTTTCGACTTCTGGGTCGGGCCGTTCTTCGTCGGGTTCTTCGGCGTTACCGCCGTGTTCTTCGCGTCACTGGGAACCTTGCTGATCCTGTACGGCGCCTCGATGGGGCCCACTTGGAATCCGTGGCGCATCAGTATTGCGCCCCCCGACCTGAGCTATGGACTGGCCCTGGCGCCCCTGGCCGAAGGCGGGCTCTGGCAGATCATCACGGTGTGCGCCCTGGGTGCCTTCGTTTCCTGGGCGCTGCGCGAAGTCGAGATCGCCCGCAAGTTGGGCATGGGATTGCACGTTCCCTTCGCCTTCAGCTTCGCAATCCTGGCGTACACGACCCTGGAGGTCTTCCGCCCATTGCTGCTGGGCGCCTGGGGCCACGGTTTTCCGTATGGCATCTTCAGTCACCTAGACTGGGTTTCCAACACCGGGTACCAGTACCTGCATTTCCACTACAACCCGGCGCACATGATCGCGGTGTCGCTGTTCTTCACCACAACGTTCGCGCTGGCATTGCACGGCTCGCTGATTCTCTCCGCAGCCAATCCCGTTCCAGGAACCGCGGTATTGACGCCGGAGCATGAGAACGCGTACTTCCGCGACTTCATCGGTTACTCGATCGGCACGCTGGGTATCCACCGCCTGGGACTTTTCCTTGCGCTCTCGGCGGTGTTCTTCGCAGCCGTTTGCATCATCATCAGCGGCCCGCTCTGGACGCGTGGCTGGCCGGAATACTGGACGTGGTGGCTCGACCTGCCCATCTGGCGCTAAGCGATCAGGAGAACACGAGATGGCCAACTATCAGAACATCTTCACGCAGGTCCAGGTGCGCGGTCCCTTCCACAAGGGTCCGCCCATGGAGCCGGGCGGCAGTCCCTGGAAGCGCACGGGACGGCCGCGATTCATAACGCTGCTCGGCCGTTTCGGCGATGCCCAGATCGGCCCCTTTTACCTGGGCTTCCTGGGCCTGGCGTCCATCATGTGCGGCTTCACAGCCTTCGAGATTATCGGTCTCAACATGTGGGCCTCGGTGGGCTGGAGTCCCATACAGTTTGTCCGGCAGTTGCCCTGGCTGGCGCTGGAACCGCCATCGCCGGCCTGTAGGCTGCATATACCCTGTCCACTCAACGACGGCGCGTGGTGGCAACTGGCGGGTTTCTTCCTCACCGCCTCGCTGTTCCTCTGGTGGCTGCGCACCTACCGCCGCGCCCGTGCGCTCAAGATGGGCACGCACGTGGCATGGGCATTTGCCGCTGCTATCTGGCTCTACATCGTGCTGGGTTTCATTCGCCCGGTGCTGATCGGCAGCTGGAGCGAAGCCGTGCCATTCGGCATCTTCCCCCACCTGGATTGGGTGTCAGCGTTCTCGCTGCGCTACGGCAACCTTTTCTATAACCCTTTCCACGCACTGTCCATTGCCTTCCTCTACGGGTCGGTTCTGTTGTTTGCCATGCACGCCGCCACCATCCTGGCGGTGAGCCGTTACGGTGGCGAGCGCGAGATCGAGCAGATCACGGATCGGGGAACGGCCGTTGAACGCGCAGCACTGTTCTGGCGCTGGACGATGGGCTTCAACGCCACGATGGAATCCATCCACCGCTGGGCCTGGTGGTTTGCCGTGCTCTGCCCGCTGGTGGGCGGCATTGGCATCCTGCTGACCGGCACCGTGGTGGATAACTGGTACCTCTGGGCGGTCAAGCACGGTTACGCCCCCGGTTATCCGGCCATCGACCCGCCCGTCATCGACCCAGCAACCATACCGGGAGCTGGCCAATGATCGGCGCAACCATGCAAATATATGCCTTGTCGCCGGACGTGGCGGCTACCCAGCAGCTGTGGAGGTAACGCAATGAATGGGAAAACACTAATCCGGCTTGGCATCTTGCTGGGCCTTGGGGTTCTGGTCGCCAGTTGCGATATAGACCGTCCGCCCACGGAAACCATACAACGGGGTTTCCGCGGCGATGCGCAGGTGCAGGTCATCAATCCGCGCACATATGCGGCAGCGTTTGCCGAGCAGTCCATACCGGATGCCGCGCCGCCGGCCGATCCGGATGGACCGCGTGCCAAGGACATCTTCGAGAACGTACAGGTGCTGGGCGACCTGAGCTCCACGCAGATGGTGCGCGTGATGGTTTCCATGGCATCCTGGGTGACCGGCGGCGAAGGCTGCAGCTACTGCCACGTGATCGAGAATCCGGCGCTGGACGTGAAATATCCGAAGGTCGTCGCGCGGCGCATGTTGCAGATGGTGCGCTACATCAACTCCCACTGGACCGACCACGTCGGCCAGACGGGCGTGACCTGTTTCACGTGCCACCGTGGCAACCCGGTGCCCAAGAACCTCTGGTTTGCCAACCCGTCATCGACGCCATCGGCCACCTTCACCGGCTGGCACCAGCAGCAGAACTCCACCCTGCCCAGTGTCGTTCAGCCCGGTCATTTGCTGCCGTCGGCGGCCATGGGTTCGCTGCCGGTGGATCCGTTCAGCATGTATCTGCAGGGCGACGAGAACATCCGCGTGCAGGCCACGGACGCGTTGCCGACCAAGGGTCTCGGTGCCTCGATCCAGCAGACCGAATGGACCTACTCGCTGATGACCATCATGTCCAAGTCGCTGGGCGTGAACTGCACCTACTGCCACAATACGCAGTCCCTGCAGTCCTGGAAGGAGAGCAGTCCACAGCGCGCCACGGCCTGGTATGGCATCCGCATGGTGCGCAAGCTCAATAATGTGTACGAGGCGTCCATCGACTCTGTCTTGCCGGCCAATCGCCACGGTCCGATGGGCGACAACCCCAAGATCTATTGCGCGACTTGCCACAACGGCGTGTTCAAGCCGCTGTACGGCTATCCCATGGCGAAGGATTTCCCCGAGCTGAAGGGGGATAATGCCAATCTCGAGGATTACCTCACGTGGAAGGCGCCCATGCCTCCGCCGGCGGATTATTTGAAGGCGCAGGCAGAAGAGCAGGCGCAGGCAGCACAGGTGGCGCAAGCCGTTCCGGCGGTTGCGCCAGCGCAGTAGCGCTGTCGGTCGACTTTCGGCCGGCAGGCAAGTAAACGAACGGCGGGCGCCTTTTGGCGCCCGCCGCTTTTTCTATCAGGGCCATCCTATGTTCAGACTGATCGTCGCACTGCTGGCCGCCCTGAAGTTCAGCAAGGTATTCCTGACGGGCGGCACCATGATCCTGTCGGTATTTGCCTATTCGCTCATCTTCGGCTGGCGTTATGCAGTGGGCTTCGTGCTGCTCATCTTCGTTCACGAGATGGGCCATTACATCGCGGCGCGCCAAAAGGGGCTGGACGTGGGCGCTCCCACCTTCATACCGTTCGTGGGCGCCTGGATCAACCTGAAGGAGCTGCCGCATAGCGCAGAGGTGGAGGCGTATGTGGGCCTGGGCGGGCCGCTATTGGGCACCGTGGGCGCAATTGCCTGCTACTTTGCCGCGCGCAATTACAACAGCGACCTCTTGCTGGCGCTGTCCTACGCGGGGTTCTTTCTGAATCTCTTCAACCTGATCCCGCTGTCACCGTTTGACGGCGGCCGCATTACCGCGGTTCTCAGCCCAAGGATCTGGCTACTGGGGGCTCCCATCCTGGTTGGCATGTTCCTGCTGCGTCCCAGCGCATTGCTCATCCTGATGGGCCTGCTGGCCATTCCTCAGCTGATCAAGGCATGGAAATACGACGCCGCCGCGCCCGAGAACCGCGCCTACTATGGAGTCAGCGCGTCGACCCGCGTCACGTATGGCGGCGCCTACCTGGCCCTGCTGGTGTTCCTGCTGGTCATGACGAACGACACCCACGACATGATGGGGCATGTTTCGGGTGACCTTTACTGATCCAGGGTTGTATTTGTGCCGGCCCCTTAGGTAATCGCAAGGGCAAGACCGTCCCGGACGCAACCGGACGGACCCGGAATCACGCAGGGGCAGGTGCGATTACGGAATTGCCGGCGCACTGCGCGCCGCGACCACTTCCGGTTCGGCAACGCGGCGTTGTGCAACCCGTCCGTCCGCCGGTGTCTCCGACTTGCCGTTGCGCTTCGTGGCCCAGATCCAGAGCGCATCGGCCCGGATGGGCAGTACCAGCACAATATGCTCGAGTATCGCCAGCGCCAGCAAGGTGGCCAGCAGCAGCGCGCCGACGTTCTCCTGGGGCGTCGCCGTGATGGACAGCGCGTGCCGCACCAGGGCCACGTCCGCTACCGTGGCAGCAACGATGGAAACGGGCAGCAGAAGGTTCACCTTGCGCTGACCGAAATACGAGCCCAGGTGCGCCAGCCGCCGAGGCAGCAGTTCCACTGCGGAATTGCGTACACCCAGGAAGAGATTGAGCTTTGCGCTCTCGCGCATGACCCACAGCAGGGTGTAGGTGCACGCTGCTGTGGGGTTGGGCTGGTGCCAGCAGATGGCGACAACCAGAACGCCAACCGCGATCAGGCCCAGCTCGTGGTAGAGCAGGGCCATGACTGCCTGGCCGAAGCGCCGCGCCATGCCGCAATTGCGCGTGCTGGGGCGGAGTCGCGGACCCGTCACCAGTCCCGTGAGAAAGCTCAGCTCCAGCGCGCCCCAGAGCCCTATGCTGCTGGCGAACGCGAGGTAGGCCCCAGAGGCTTGCGTGCTGACGCTGGACTGGACGACGCCGAAGAGCGAGAGCACGGCCGCCGCGAAAATGACCGACAGCGCCGCCTGGGTGCGCTCGCGCACCGCGCGCTCGGCGATAAACACCAGTCCCGTGCCGATCCACCACGAGAAAACCGCGAAGGCGATCGGCGACAGCGCGTCGTTCATCTGCCCGTTCCCCTGGCCGTTCTACCAGGCCGGTGCGAGACGGATCTGATCCGGCGTCGCATTCGGTATCGTCGGCAGCAGGTACAGCCGGACGAACGTTCCCACGGCCGACACCGTGAGCGCCGCCCGTCCGATGGCGGCCAATACGCCGCCCTTGCGCTTGAGCTCGCGTTGCCGCTCCGAAATACGGAAGAGACGATCGAGTCCGGCGCGAAAGGCCGGGTTGTCCAGGTCGATGGTCATGGGGAACACCTGCCGGGTGATCTCGGAGGTGATGTGCAGCACCTTCATGTCGTAGTCGGTGGGGTCGAATCCCATGGCCTGGTGGAGTTCGGGCCGCATGTGGTCGCGCACGTACATGGTGGCGTAGACGGCAAGCAGGAAGAAGCGGATCCAGAGCTTGTTCAGACCCGTGAGCAGCTTCGGGTCGCTGCGCATCATGATGGCGAATGCTTCGCCGTGCCGGAACTCGTCGTTGCACCAGGATTCGAACCAGCGGAAGATGGGGTGGAAACACAGTTCCGGATTGCGCTGCAGCTGGCGGAAGATGGTGATGTAACGGGCGTAGCCGATCTTCTCCGACAGGTAGGTGGCGTAGTAGATGTACTTGGGCTTGAAGAAGGTGTAGTCCTTGGTGCGCTTCAGGTTGCCCAGATCGATGCCAAGGTCGAAATCGCGCAGGCAGCGGTTGATGAAGTTGGCGTGGCGGGATTCGTCGCGCGCCATGTACCCCATGAGGGCCTTCATGTCCGGGTTCTGCACATTCTGCTTGATGTCGTTGTAGAGGACGCAGCCCGAAAACTCTGCCGTGACCGAACTGATGAGAAAGTGCAGGAACTCGCGCCGCAGGCCGTCGGGAAGCGCCTGCACCTCGGCCTTGAACTGCTCGTCGCGTTCGAAGTGGCTGCGGTTGACATCACGCTCGAATTCGGCAAACAGGGTGTCCCACTCGCTGCGCAGCGGCTTGAAATCGAAGCGGTCCATGGCCGCGAAGTCGGTCTTGTAAAAACGCGGGCTCAGCAGCGAGGCGTCGTGCGCCACCTTGGTGGCGTCCTGGGCGCTGGCAATGTTTTCGGTGATGTCCATGGGGGTGTTCTCCTGCTTTAACGGGTGGGTGCCTGCTGCGGCAAGCCTGCCGCCAACTGCGTGTCCGCCGGGCTGGTGGCGGCCTGTGGCGGCGTCAGCCGGGGCGCCGTGAGGGGCGCTATGGTCATATGCGGCGCGGGCCTGTTGGTTCCGGCGGTGAGCAGACGGGCGAAGGCGCCCGAGTTCGACGGTCCAAATGCCTGCAGCTGGATACTGCGCGCCGTAGCCGGGTCGACCAGCGTCAAAGTGCCGTCGGCGTGCAGGGCCAGTTCAAAGGGTACTTCCTGGCCCAGGCCGTTACGGCGCCGTTCGCGCGCCAGACCCCGCAGCGTGGCGCGCATGAAACCGTCGGTACCCGGCCGCAGCTCGTCGATCTTCTGGTTGGTGCGTGCGTCGATGACATCGATACCGCCGGCCCCAACGCCATTACCGCCGGCAAGATGTTCGACAAAGCGCAACTGGCGCTCCGCCCGCACGGGCGATTCGGACTGCAGCGAGGTGCCCAATCCGAGGTAACGCGCGCCGACCGTGGCCAGCAGCGCGAAAACGGCAAGCCCCGCCGCCGCGCGCAGGGGCCAGTGGGGGAAGGGGACGTTATCGAAGGGATCGCTCATGGTTGCTCTCGGTCGAAGGTTGCTGTTCTTCAGGCGGCTGCGCCGTAGCCGTGTTGCCCGCCGGTGGACAGATTGCCGCGCAGATTGCGCGTGCCCATGCCCATGGGGTTCGCCGACACGGGTGCGGTCGGTACTGCCGCGCCCGTCGTTTCCGCTGTCGGCTCCGTAACGGCCGCAAGCCCCTGCGCTGCGCGGGCTGCCTGTTCGGCGTGCGAAACCTGCAGGGCATCGGCCAGGATGCGGGCGACGTGTTCGGGTTGGGCGATGCAGCGCATCATCGGTTCGGGCTGCTTGAGATGCCAGGGACGCGCATGCGGCCAGAGGTGCAGGAACGCCAGGTGCGGACCCTTTTCCAGGCTCAGCGGCAGGTCACCGCAGCCATCGCGGTGCAAGGCCAGCGCGGCCCCTTCGATGCGCCGCAGCGGCAGGTTGATGGTCAATGGCAGGGCGATGCCGATGCGCAGGAACACCCGGCGGGTGGTCACGGCGTACGTGGTGGTGATGCTGCTCAGCCAGGCCAGGAACGCCAGCAGCAGGCAGCCCACCGCGCCCACCGCCAGCGGCGCGGCTGCGCCGGTAACGGGCACCCCATCGATCACGTTCAAGACGGCCGACGAAGCTGCCAGCAGCACGAAATAGGCGGCAACCTCGCGGATATGAAACGCATGGCGCGCCAGCGAGAACCAGGACGGCGTACCTTGCCACAACACGCGCTCCCCGGGAGGCAGGTCCTCGTGGATGCCAGCTATACGCTCTGGCGCAGTGCCATTTGGGCCATCGCCGCCAAGGTTATTGACGCTCATATCAGCGGCTCCCGGCGCTCGGCCGTCGCGTACAGCGTGCCGCCGCCGTAGTACCCGCAGATCTTGTCTTCCTCGAGCAGCGTGACCGCCTCAGGATTGCGCAAGCCGGGCACGTCGGCGAACTGGCTGCCCAGTATGGAATCGACCTGCACCTTGTGGCCCTTCACGTTCGAGAAGGTTGCCGGCAGCAGGACGCGCCGCGACCCGGTGTCCACTTCCAGGTAGCGCAGCACGCCTTCGGAGCGGTCGACCCAGAGGTCGACGACAGTGCCGCCTTGTTCGCCGTCGGCACCAAAGACCGGCTTGCCGCGCGGGTCATGCGATCCCTTCACGACAAAGAAGTCCTGCGCGACGCGGATGGGAACGATCTTGACGTGGCCATCGTAGGTCATGTCGGGTTCGTCATGACGCTCCGCGTAGGCCCCAGGCCCCACGCCATCGAGCATGGGGTTGCCGGTTGGCTCCAGCGGCGCGCCGGGGAAGCCGGCGGTGGGCACAGCAGCGATCGGCCGCGTATCGCGCCGGTCGTTGGGCAGCGTCTGCGTTCCGCCATGGGGCAGCGTGTACGTCTTGGGTTTGGGCAGGGGCGGAAAGCCCACCACCAGCACCCGCCCGCCCGAACGGTCCGTGCGGTCGGAGTCGAGCGGATAGCCTTCGCGCTTGTTTTCGCGGTGCAGATAGAAAATCAGTCCGGCAAAAAACATCCAGAACATGTACAGAACGACCTGGGCTACGTCCAGATAGCCACCAATGTTTCCCGTGCCTTCCATCGTCTTCTCCTTACGAAAGTGTCGACCAGCCAGGCTCCGTGCCCAGGCCTAGCGGTTTTTGAGAGCGCGTATTAATTTGTGCCTGTACTCCGTTGCCCAGACGGCTTGCCAGGGGGCCGATCGCGATGAGGGTGGCAAAGAGCAGCGCGATCTCCAGGTGATAGACCACCTGGTAACCCGTCGCCGGGCCGTTCATGGCCGTACCCAGGGCTCCGCTGAGCGCCAGGTTGCCAAAGAAGTCGCGCAGCGCGCCGCCCAGCGCTATGCCCAGTCCGGCGGCAGTCGCTTGCACGGCACCCCAGGCGCCGATGGTCATTCCGCCAAAGCCGCCGGCGTCAATCTCCATTGTTGCCGTCAGCGTTCCCATGGCGAAGAGTCCCCCGCCCATGCCGACGCAGGCCACGCCGGCGGCAAACACCGCGAGCGATGCGAGGGGCGCTGCAAATATCACGGCAAGAAATCCGGTGATGCCGATCAGCGTGCCGTAGCCCGCCACCCGGCAGGCATTTACCGAACGCGCGAGGTAATGGGCCGACAGGGCCAGCCCGGCGAAGGCGCCGGCGGCAAGCACGGCCGTGAGTCCCGATGTCGTGCCCACCGCGAGGTTCAGTACCTGGCCGCCATAGGGCTCGAGAATGACGTCCTGCATGCTGAAGCCGGCGGCGCCAAGCGTCACGGCCACGAGCAGGCGTACCGACCGGCCACGATTCTTGAAGGCTTCCCAGGCGTCGGCAAAGCGCGGCCGCTCCTCCTGTGGTGTGTCCTCGCAGGGCCGGCGCGCTTCCTGCTTCCACAGCGCCACGACATTGAGCGCAAAGGTGCACAACGCCGCTCCCTGCACCACCTGGATCAGGCGCAGGGTGTCGAACTTGCTGAGCGCAAGCGCAAAGACGCCGCTTGCCATGATCATGCCCACGAGCAGCATCACGTACAGCAGCGCGATGACGCGCGGGCGTGATTTTTCCGGGGCGAGATCGGCAGCCAGCGCGAGGCCGGCGGTCTGCGTGGTCTGGATGCCCGCGCCGACGAGCAGGAAGGCGAGTGCGGCGGCGACATGGCCGACCCAGCCCGGCACACGGCCCATGCCGGATAGCAGGATGAGCGAGAAGGGCATGATGGCGAGGCCGCCGAATTGCAGCATCGTGCCCAGCCAGATGAAGGGCACGCGCCGCCAGCCCAGGGACGAGCGGTGCGTATCGGAGCGAAAGCCGATGAGCGCGCGAAAGGGCGCCGCCAGCAGCGGCAGCGCCAGCATGAGCGCCACCAGCCAGGAGGACACGCCCAGCTCCACGATCATCACGCGATTGAGCGTGCCGATCAGCAGCGCGGCTGCCATGCCGACCGAGACCTGGAAGAGGGACAGACGCAGCAGCCGCGCTGCTGATCGGCACGCTCAATCGCGTGATGATCGTGGAGCTGGGCGTGTCCTCCTGGCTGG
>Ga0209698_10006163_pt1 | contig 12796 bp, 11 predicted proteins | sample LitLauG_LLR_2012_FD_187203 | JGI IMG/M metagenome (GOLD analysis project Ga0209698, IMG submission 187203) | Freshwater sediment microbial communities from Pennsylvania, USA - Little Laurel Run_MetaG_LLR_2012 (SPAdes) (version 2) | ecosystem: Environmental > Aquatic > Freshwater > Creek >...
ATCACCGTCGCGCCCATCCAGACGCTGACCGACAAGGAATTTCAGATCATGCGCGACCAGAGCTTCGCCGTCATCCGCGCCGTGGGCGTCGAGACCGGCGGCTCGAACATCCAGTTCGGCGTCAGCCCGGAGAACGGCCGCATGGTCATCATCGAAATGAACCCTCGCGTCAGCCGCAGTTCCGCGCTCGCGTCCAAGGCCACCGGTTTTCCCATCGCGAAGATCGCCGCCAAACTCGCCGTCGGCTACCTGCTCGACGAACTCAAGAACGACATCACGCGCGAAACCCCCGCGAGCTTCGAGCCGAGCATTGATTACGTCGTCACCAAGATTCCGCGCTTTGCCTTCGAGAAATTTCCGCAAGCCGACCCCACGCTCACCACGCAGATGAAAAGCGTCGGTGAAGCGATGGCCATCGGCCGCACGTTCAAGGAAAGCCTGCAAAAATGCCTGCGCTCGCTGGAGATCGGCCGCAGCGGCCTGGGCGGCGACGGCAAACCGTGGCGCATCGGCACCGAAGTCTATGGCGACCGCGACATCCTCCCGCGCGACGTCATCAGCCGCAAACTGAGCGTGCCCAACGCCGAACGCATCTTCTTCATCCGTCACGCCCTGCGCGCCGGCTTCACCATCGAGGAGATTTTCAACCTCACGAAGATTGACCGCTGGTTTCTGGTGCAGATCAAAGAGATCGTGGATTTCGAGGAAGAACTGGCGGGGGCGAAGAATTAAACAGGAATTCGCACAATTTCCTCAAAAAGCACGCGTTTTAGCCGATTTAGAGTTGGTTGACGGCTGGAAATCTATGTTTAGAATGTTACGTCGCTTTCAATGAGCAAATCGATCGAAAAAGAAATCAAGCTCGACGTTGGATTACCGCAAAACGGTTTCCCGAAGACTTTGTATTTTAATCGCCTCCGCGTTGATCATGACGAAGGATTCTGCCTTGTCCAATTTGGGCTGGTAGTCGCTTCTGATTTGGTTGATAGCTATTCATGTGTGCTGACGGACGATGCGCTAAAGCATAATCAGCAAGCTTTGGTAGATTACGTCAAAAAACTGGGGGCGGCGGACGCCGACGAAATTTCTTGGAAGGGAGTCACGGCCTCTCGTAAAGCAGATGTTGCTGATGTGGTAACCATGTCGTTTAGGGGGAGCTTGGCCGAGACGGTTCTTTACGTGTTTTCTATGTGCGCAGCGACAAATGCCGCAAAGGCAGTCGCAAGCGGTTCTAGTGGAGCACTCCCTTCGCAACCATTGGTGCTTTTGCGCTCAACCACCGCACTTCAAAAGCAATTGATTTCACTTTTATACGTAGGAACATGAAGAATAACATTTTTGTCGCCCGCCTTGCTCGGAATGCTGCAGCAACGGTTATGGTTGGTGCAGCAGTAGGTCCGACAAACCAAGCTAGCGTAGCTGTGCGGCCGCCTGCCGCAGCCCAAGAATTTGCTTTTCCCCAACGCGCTGTCTTACCGGAAGAGTCACAGGCGAGCACAAGGGAGACATTCGTTTTAACAATGTCGCAATCCCCTTCCGAGTGGGATAAGAAATTGGAGAAGGAATTTCGAAAATTAGCTCTTGCCGAAGCAAGTAGCGCAATTTCAGCAAAAGACGCTTCTAGACTTGAGCAGTTGAGCCGGTGGCGCGACCAATTGCTATGTCCCCAAACAGTAGAAGAAACCATGCTCCAAATGAAACGGGATCGACTACTGATTCGGATGGAAAACTTACTTCAAGAGTATGTCGAGCTACAAGAAGCCACGGCTAAAGCGGGGGCTGCCTCCTGAAAAGCCAATCAAAAGGCATAAATACCGTTTGGTGCTCCCAGAGTTGATTCGGGATTTTGGAGAGCGATGTGCCTATTCGATGCAACACCAAGCGCGGTGCGGAGCGTTGGAAGTTGACCATTTTGATCCCAGAAAAAAGAAAAACCTCATTCAAGATTACAACAATTTGTTTCCGGCATCTCGTCACTGCAATGGCAAAAAATCGGATCACTGGCCAAACAAAGCAGAACTAGCAGCAGGTTGTCGTTTTTTGAATCCGTGTGAGGAAATGGATTACAACGCTCAGATTTTTGAAGACCCGCAGACACACAAACTCATTGGTGTCAATCCGGCGGCGATATGGCACATCCGGATTTGTGGGCTGAACTCTGATCGTTTGATTGAAGAACGCCGTCGCCGTGCAAGGCACTGGCGCGCGCTCAACCAAAAAGCGATTAAGGTGAAAAAGAATGCGCCTCACGAAACGGTAAAGGATTTAATTTCAGGCTTCCGAGAAGAGGTTGAGTTGATGATTCCTCCGCTCGAACCACCTCCCAAGAGGTGATTCTCCCAATCCCAACGGGATTCAAATCCATCAGCCCAGGGTTGGCGGTCCGCGCCGGACAGGCGATCCGTGCCGGATGGGCCACCAGCGCCCACCCTGGGAAACCGTCCCCACAAATTCATCAACGCTGAAGGCGTTGTCTGGCCGCCCTGAAAATAGCCCAGCCATTTATGGCTGGGATTCGTGGCCCGTAATTTCACCAAGTCCCGGATGGGACGAAAGAACCGTCCTGCCGTCCCTCGCGGGACTTTTCATTTGATGGACGCTCGACCCAGCCATAAATGGCTGGGCTATTGTCAACGCGTCGCGCCGGTTCGCTGCTCCGTCCGGTGCGAAATCTTAGTAGCCACCCGCGCCACCCCATTCCCCAGCCCCGTCGGGGCGGCATATTCCGCTCCTAACGGAGCTTGAAACCTTGTTTGATTCTGGGAACTACAAATATGCCGCGCCTGACGGCGCTGGTGTTTTGAAAATAGCCCAGCCTTTCAAGGCTGGGTAGTTGGCGCACGATTGATAAAAGTCCCGCAAGGGACGGCAGAACCATTCTTTCGTCCCTGACGGGACTTGGTTTGTTTTCGCATGGTGAACCCAGCCATAAATGGCTGGGCTATTTTCAAAAATCCCAACGGGATTCAAATCCATCAGCCCAGGGTTGGCGGTCCGCGCCGGACAGGCGATCCGTGCCGGATGGGCCACCAGCGCCTACCCTGGGAAACCGTTCCCCAAATTCATCACCGCTGAAGCTGCTTGCGCACGGCCACCAAAATCCACCGCCGCCCGATTCAACCGCGAACCACACGAACCACGCGAAAATGAAAACCGGATTCCCGTTCGCGTATTTGGTGTATTTCGCGGTTCGCCTTCCGCTGCTACAACGGGCGTTGTTTTCCTTTTGCCCGTTCACCCAGCGTAGGTGCTTGCGCACGGCCACCATCGCTCCAACGCCGGGCTGAAGCTGCAACCGCGTTGCGGTTGGAGCGCGGCTCTGTGAGCCGCAGCACGCCGCCACTATTCACGTCATTGGATAATCTTAACGCCTTGAACCGTCAAAGCCGCTGCGGGTCGCAGACCCGCGCTCCGTCCGAAAGCGCCGTCTGTAGCGAAATCTTTGCAGCCATCCGCGCCACCCCATTCCCCCGCCCCGTCGGGGCGAGGGCAGGAGATGGCTAGTGGTGGCGTTTTTCGGTGATCGTCAGCGTCAGGTTTGAAGCATCAACGCTTGCGACGACTCCGTGGGCGTGCAGACCGGTGGCCACATGCTTTCGGGGAGTTGTGGTGGGTTTGGTGTTTTTCAGGTGCTTGACAGGGTTGGGACCGGCGTCCCGAATTTGAGTGGCCGTCAACACGCCATTGGTCTGAGTGTAGGCGATGCTGACGTGGTCGCCCGCGTTGAGGTCGGCCAGCGTGGCAGACTTGTTGCCCACCACGGAGATTTTTGTTCCGGCGGGGATGGTGAAGGTCTGGGTTTCCGCGGGGTGCTTGCCCTTGCCGCCTGCCTGGGCCGAAAGCGTGACCGCCAGCAGCAGCACGCCGGCAAGCGAAAACGTTCTGGTTTGAAATAGTGATGTGTTCATATAATTCTTGTGCTTTGCGCCCTACTCTTGTGGGCTTAATTTTTCAGCATAGACGCGCGGTGAAACGTACTGGTTACGTAGAGTTACTGCGGAGAGCCGCCCTATCGCTCCTGACGGAGCTTTAAACAACCTTTGCGTCTGGCTGCTGCACCGCCGCGGCGCTGGCGGGGCGACGACACGCCACCAGTGATCAAATCCGTGGCCGCAGTGAGCTATAAGAAACCAGCGGAGCTTCGGCTTTCACCGAAGCCCCGCAACAATTTTCCGTCCAATCCGGAGGCAGCCCGCTCGTGCGCGCCTGGACCTGCGGCCCAAGTTGACCAGCGGCTTTGTCACGGCCGCCAACAATGCCTCCACCGCCCGAAGGCTTATCTTTTATCTTTTTCCCGGAGTTATATAATTGGGCGGCATGGTGATCTGCAAACAAGACTGGCCGGCCTCACCGCCCGGCTTGTTCTGGTCGCCATCATGCAAGAAGAAATACAGATGGTAGGTATGGCCGGCCTTCAGCGGCTGCCCAAAGTTGTCTACCAGGCTGGCGATGTCCCAACGAACCTCGGCGCTGTAGCCTCGCTCGGGCAAAATCGGACGGGTTGCCGACGGAAACGGATCGCTGCCCGGACCAAAATTCCAGTAGTTGAGGACTGAGGGCTTGAACGGCGGGTCATTGTCGGGAACCACGGTGACGTTGCTGCAGTTGGTCGAGGAGGTCTGACCTAGAATTATGACCGCGGATTTCCACCAGCCAAAGACTGCGGTAGGCTGCTGTGGTTTGCCCCCGTATTGCCAGTCGCCCGCAAATGGATTGGACGGATGGTCCGTGATGTCTGTAACGAACAAGGAGGGGAAAATCGGTCGGCACGATATGTCAACGCCCCCTTGATCGGCGGTTGCTCCCACCGCCGGATTGATTATGCCGTCGGGATAAGGAGTGTTGGTGTGCATTGCCGAAACCGAAAAGTTATTCGTGCTGGGTGAGGCTTGAGCCTGCGCAAGCGCCTTGTGAACCCCCGTCACCACCTGGCGAACCCCCAGCAACAAGGCGTGTTCGTCACTATAAAAGGCTTGCACGGCGGTTGGCACCCCATTCACGGAACTTATATTGGTGGTCACCAGAATTTCAGTCTCCGTAAAGGGAATCATGGTGAACGCGTTGGCGTTTGGACCGGTGGTGATGGGATAATTGGCGCAGACGGGATTCCCGACGTTGGTGATTACACTCGATGTGCTGAGGCTGGCGTCGAGGCTCACAAAGGTTCCCGCGGGCGCGCCGATGGTAACCACCTGGGTGAGCGAGAAGCCGGAGGCCAAGGACAGGGAACCGGAACTGCTCCCGTTCAATCCAGTCCCCGTATCAGCGAGGAGCGACGCCATGCCACCCACAGTGTTTTCCGGGTCATCGTATACTTGATACCCAACGGCCGCCGGTCCCAAGTGCGATCTTCCGGTGATCCGGGTGTTCACGGTGCCGTTGAAGTTGCCGGCGGATGGGCCAAAACCCCTGTCGGAGAAAGTAACTGTCAGATTGCCCATCCCGCCCGCCTGCACAGAGAGGTCCATGAGCGGGTGCGCGGCGCTTCCGTGCGCCGGTTTGGTGATGCCGGTGCAAACCACCACGCTCCATGCGCCCACGTTGGTGATGGTGGTGATGGCGCCACTGGCGCCGCTGCGATCCCCCACGCCGTGATCCACCACGGTGATGGGGGGATTGATGCCGTCGCTGATGGTGATGGTGGGCACGGCAGCGGCCCGTTGAGCCAGCCCGGCAAGCGCCAAGACGATCACTAAACTGGCGGATTTAATGTTTTTCATAGTTTTGCTCTCCGCAACTTGCCACCGTTCTGGTTTGGTTTGGTCCGAGACAGCGCCTGCGCGATTCCTCTCGGGTTTGTTTTTGTTCGGTATGCAGAACCTGCTCCGCTCGGGAGAATAAGACAAGCCCAAAAGTGGTCCCGATTGAATTTAGGACATCCGAATTAATACCTACTGCTGATTCCTTTGGTCGCGGATGCCTCGCGGAGGGTTGTTCAGCAATGATCCGAAACATTGAATCTGCATCCCAAAGCAGGTGGCCGTGTTCCAGAAATGAGTTTTTCGGCTGCGCGTGAATAATCGCTTGCGTCGTTCCAACTTAAATGCGCGGCACGTCACGCCCACTACGACCCTGACGGTGGCGGCACTGGAAACATTTGTGGCGGCACCGAGTGCCTCGAATTCAGCCAGCCGCTCGTTCTCATTTGAAAAGAGGTTAACGAGGCCACGGTACCGCCTGAAGATGGCACAGGTGGACGGCGCGTCGAACAGCTTCACCAACCCGACGGCAGCCACGTGCCTGCGCCGGATTACGCGCAGGTTAACTGGCCGGCGCCAGCACCGGGCCAGCGCGTGTGTGGTGACTCCGATAAAAAGGAGGCGGCCTCAGGCCCGCCTCCCTGGTTTTGATCCGTAATCGGACCTTCTACTGGGCTTTGTTCGCGGCGATCTTGTTCAAGACCTCGACGAGCTGGGCCAGGAGCGGTCCACGCGGCGGGATGCGGATGATCTTTCCGCCAACGATCATGATGCCGCCGCCATCCACCAGCACGCCTGGTGAAATGAAAACGGCCACTGCGGTTTTCTCCGTGATTTTCTTGGCTGCCATTTTGTTTCCTTTCTCCAACCGGCGCCGCCAACCGGAAAACGTCCGATTGTGCTTACGGCGTCGAAATTCTTGTGGCCAGACTTCCCCAGTCTCCCCGCGCCTCAGCATCCACGAAATGGTCAGGGCAGCACGTGACCGGGGGTGGAACAAGTCGGCGTGCTGGACAATGCGTTCAACGAGTATTGGCCACCGGCCGGGCAAACGGGAACCTGGTTGTCCTTCAAATACGGGGCGATTTCCTGCGCGGTGGGGATGGCGTCCGCGGTTTTGTTCTTTTCCAACGCCCACTGCTGTTTGGCGGCGTCCAACTGGCGCAAATTGTTGACACAGGCGTTGAGCAGGGCGGCCGCCATGGCGGCGGGCGTCACCACCGGCGCCGGTTTGTTTTCCGCCACCAACTGCGCGAGCCGCTGTTTGGTGGTCGCAGTCACTTCGGCGACTTGGGCCTGGGCGCGCTGCGCCTCAGTCTGCGCGGACTGCACCTGCTGCGAAAGCTGCAGCTTCTCGGTGCGCAACTGATGGACTTCGTTCCGCAGCCGGAGCAGCTCCTCCTTGTCGGCGCGCAAGCCCTTGAGCTCCTCATTCGCCGCGGCGAACTGGTTTTTCGTCGCGTCCAATTCCGTGCGGGTGGCGGCGGCCTGCTGGCTGTCCTCGCGCAACCGGACGAGTTCGGCGTCTTTGGCGTGGCTGGCGAGGAATGTCGCCGCCAGACCGGAAGCCAGGCCGGCCGCCAAAATCCAAGGGAAAATTTTGTTCATTGGTTTAATCGGGCGCAATGGTGCGCACGACGGGCGTCGAACCGCCAACCCTCGCTCTGGCCGCGGAGCGCCCCAAACGGCGCGCCACCAAAATGAAAGGTCGAAGCGTTCATAACTGAAGATTGCTTAACATACCGAGATTCAATTTGCCACAAGAATCGGAGACGAGAACCAACCGCCTGTCGCAACTGGGACTGCAAGCCGACGAAGGCCATGATTATTGGCTTTTCCCGACCATCACTTGCGTCAACGTCTGCGCATGGTTGCCCGATAATGCCAGCCGCATCTCGGGCTTTTCATGCGCACCGCGCCCCCGCCGATCCAAGAACCAAGCCGGTGGACGACCTGTAACCACAAAATGCGCCGGCGCGTCCGAAGTTGAACGATCTTTTTGACGAGCCACGTCTGCCGGCGGCAATTTTCCGCTGGCTGAGTTGCGATCCGGCTTGAGGCCGCCAAACCGGCCTGCCAACTTGCCCCACAGTGCATGAACGTCAGTTACGCCGGACGATTCCGGAATAAAGCCGCGGTGGCGGATTACGAGGCGCGCGAATATGGCGCCGGCAGTTATGCCTCCTGCATTTGGGATCTCCAGCGCCCGGTGCTTGAAAAACTCGTCCAAGCCGAGCGCCGCGAGGGACGTGGATTGCTGCGGTTGCTCGACTTCGCCTGTGGCACCGGGCGCGTGCTGGCCGTGCTGGAGCCGTTGGTGGACGCCGCGGACGGCGTGGACCTTTCCGCAGAAATGGTTGCGCTGGCCCGGGTCAAGTGCCAAAAATCACGGATGCTGGTGGGCGACATCCTGACGGAACCACAACTCTTGCAGAAAAACTACGACCTCATCAGCTGCTTCCGGTTCCTGTTGAACGTGGAGCCGGAACTGCGCCGCCGGCTGCTGAAGCGGCTGCGGGAAGTCTTGCGCGAACCGGATGGCCTGCTGCTGGTGAACGTCCACGGCAACTCGCGCTCGCTGCGGCATCCCGCCCTGCTTTGGCGGCGGTGGCGCGAGCGGACGAACCACAGCGGCGCGATGCTCAACGAAATGTCGCCCGGCGAAACACGGATGCTGCTGCACGAATCTGGTTTTCAAGTTGTCCGCCAGTTTGGTTTCGGCATGCTGCCGCCGACCCTTTACCGGACTCCGTTGCGCGGTCTCGCGACCGGCGTGGACCGAGCTCTGGCCGGCGACAATTGGTGCAACGATTTAGCCATAGATCTGCTGTTCGTCTGCCGACCAGTTTGAGGTCACTGAAAATGTTCGATTGAGCCATGTTTAAAACCGTCTTGCCGGCCTTGTCAACTTTGTTTGCCAGCGCCGAGCCGCCGCGCGAATCGTTGAATTTTTCGTGGCGGTTGGTCCGTCGGAAAAAAAGCCCGTTTCTTCTGCTGCCCGAACCGTCCGGCCGCATTTCAAACGGGCTTGAGCTTTACTCCGCGCAACGACCGCTGGCGCGGCTTTGGCGCTCGCTGATCCCTCTGGCACTCCGAACGCCCGCGGCGAAAGCCTTCGGCAGGGTCACCCTCCCAGCGGACATAAACTCTGAGTTGATGCAGTTTCTCGCGGAGCAATCGGGGTTGCCGGCGGGGCGACTGCTGACACCCGCACTCAAATTCGGCGGTGCCATTGAAGAAATCTCGCGGGTGGCGCTGCTGCTCCGCGACGCGGGCGGGCATCCGAGCCGCGTGGTCAAAGTGGGTCTCACCCCGCAGGGCCGCGCCGCGACCACTAGGGAAGCCGACCTGCTGTGCCGCCTGCCGAAGGACGTGATCGGTTGCACGGGAATCACCGGCCGGTTTGCCTCGGCCAAGTTGAGCGCTTTTGCGACGGCCTATTTTCCGGGGCGCAGCCTGGACAATGACTTGGGGATTGAGAAACTGTTTCACGACTGGCTGTGGGATCTGCCGCCGGAACCAATCGGTGTTTTGGCCAGTTGGCGCGAATTGGAATCGGTGGCGGAAAATGCCGTCCCGCTCGAATGGCCGGCACTGCGCGCGGCGCTGGCGGACCGGCTGGTACGTCCGACCATCTATCACGGCGACTTCACGCCGTGGAACGTCCGCATGATCAATCTGGACAACATCCGCGCGTTCGACTGGGAACGCGGCCATCTTAAGGGCATTCCAGGTTGGGATTGGCTGCACTTCATCGTTCAGACTTCCATCCTTGTCAAACGCTATTCCCCGGAGCGCATCGCCGCCGAACTGGAACAATTGATCCGCTCGCCGCGTTTCCAAACCTACGCCGCCGAAGCCGGCATCAACCAGTGCCTCGATCCCCTTCTGCTGGCCTATTTGCTCCAACAAAAACTGGTTGTCCGTCCGCTGGAGGGAGGAGCCGTCGCCGATCGTCTTTTTAAACTGCTCTGGATGCAGTGGCGTTTAAAAACGAGCCCCGAAGCGCCAGCACCACTTGCGCCCGCCACGCTAAGCCAGCCAGCCTTGGAGCAAATCCAAACCGCCCTTGCCAAACTCGCCAATCTCTTTTGGGAACCGAGCCTGTCGCCGCGTCCCCAGCCGTCCTTGGGCCAGCTAATCCGGCGGCACTGGCCGGCACTGCTGGCCTCTGGCCTGTGGATTGGGGCCGTCGCCGTGCTGCATTTTTTTACCAGCCCGCTGTTGCTGTTCGCCCCGTTTTATCTGGCCCCGTGCATGGTGCTGGCCTTGAAAACCGACGATCGGCTGGCAAAGCTGGTCGCGTTCGTGGCGGGCTGTGCCGGCCCGCTCCAGCAGTTCCTCCGGGCGCCAGAACTCGTTCCGGTGGACATAACCTGCTGGAACATGGCGATGCGCATGTTCATCTTCCAAGTCGTGGTGCTGGTGTTGGTGCAAGTCCGCAAACAATGCCTCGCCCAGCCTCTGCACCAAGAACTCGCCCGCCCCACCGCCATTCAAGCCTTGACTGGAAATTGGGCCGTGCTGCTAGTGACTGCTGTTTATTTCGCCCTGGTGATGCTGCTCGACCTGCTCACCGACCCCAAACTGATCTTCCTCCCGCTCTATGTTTTGCCGTGTGTGATTCTGACGCTTACTTCGGGTTGGCGCTTGGGCAGCATGGCCGCGTTTGCCGCCGCCGTCGTCGGCCCCCTACTTCAATGTTTCGATGCCCCAAGCTACCGTTCGCTGACGGTCCAATTTTGGAACACCTTCATGCGACTGGTGATCTTTCAGACCGTGGTGCTGCTCTTGGATCGGCTCCGGCGCGAAAGCATCCTGTTCCATACCGGCAAATCCGATTGAGTTCCCGGGGCGCAGTCTGCGTTCCCGGCGGATCCGGCGGACGCCTGTTTGTCCGAAAAACTTTGGTTCAGTCTGTTTTCCGGCGATAAAACACGGGCCGCAAGGCGGGATACATGGTTTGCATGTCCGCGATGCGAACAAGCATCCACGGTTGGCGGTAGTTGTCGCCATATTTGGTAAACGCCAGATCGTCGGCAAGATAAACGGCGGAATGCTTGATTTCGCTCTTGTCATTTGCGTAGAGCACGATGTCGCCATAAACGGACGGAGCATCAATCCGATAGAAATATTTCTTGATGTATTCCACCGTGTAGGCCGAGTCATTGTAATGGTTGTCCGGCTCGATGTTGGAGAAGTTAAACGTGCTCCAGTGGCAGTCCATCGTAGGATCACCCGGCTGCGCGGGGAGCGGGTAGGTGTAGAGCCGGCTGCGTGCGAAAGGCGGCAGGAAATACATCAGGCTCACCGTGCCGCCGTGCGGCAGTCCTTTCAGCGCCTCCAGCATTGGCCGGATGTCGGTGAAACGGACGTTGTCCATGCCGCCCCAGTAAGCGGCAATCTTGTCAATGTCGCTGTCAGGTCGGACGCAGAGCCGCGCCAGCACCGCCGGTTGCAGCGAAAGCACCTTGGCCATCGCTTCGCGCCGCTCGGGTGTCGGAATCCTGCGCAGCAGCAAATCATAATCCGTCAGCCGGGTCGAATTGGCGGCCGGATAAACCAGCCGTTTGAGCACGGCCACGTCGTCGGCGTGCAGCCGGGGATCGGCATAAACCGTCTCGATGCTGTCCTTCGGGAAAATAAACGGGTAGTCAAAATAAGTCCCCACGCCGAGGCCGTACAAAGAACCGTAAAGTTTCTGCCGCGCTTCCGGTTTCAGCGAAAGCAGAAAGTCTTCGTCCGGCGTGAACACGGTCCTCGTTCCTTGAGTGGTCACCCGGCTGGTCGTAACCTGTGTTTCAACTTGGGCCTGGGGCAGGCCACCCGCGGCCAGCAACGCTTTCACCTGCGCCAGGTTTTGGCCGGGGAAATTCCACGTTTCCGGTCCGGGGTCTTTGACCTCCTGTGAAATGTACTCCACCGGTCGTTCCAGCCTGATGTTCTGGGTCAGCAATTCCCCCCACGGCCCCCGATGCGTGAACAAATCCTTGTCCTGCACGTCCGGGTCGGGAATGTCGCTCTTGGCAAACGAATACACCTTCGGCCTGGCCTCGAACCAGCGGCTGGAAACCAGCGCCGTGCCCGCCATCAGGCACAATGAAAAGAGGGTTAAACCGCCAAGGCTGAAGCGGAGAGAATTAACTTCTCCGGTTTCATTGTTGTTTTTCAATTTTGCCATAAACGTCAGGAAAACGAGCATCCAGAATAACTTCCAAACCAGCCGCGGCAAGGAGCAATCCATCCAAACACCCATTGCCTCGGCCAACGGCGGCCGAATTTGGCGCAAAAATCTCACGCCACGAATCGGCCCGAAAACATTCTGGCGCAACCCGCCGCCGCGGGTATCATGGACGGGCCATGATTCTGCTGCTTAAAATTCTGCTGGCCGTAGCAACCGGGTGGGTGCTGCTGGCGTTATGAAGCGGTTCGGTTATTTGCACGACCGGTTGTTTGCCTCTTCGCTGGCGGCCTATGCGGTCAACCGGCTGGTGGTTTTGCCCCATCTGGCCGGATTCGTGCGCGCGCATTTGCCCTTGGCCTGGCCGTTCTTGCATTCGCATTTTGACGATCTCTTGCTGATTCCTGTGGCGCTACCAGTCGTGCTGTGGATCCAGCGCCTCACCGGCCTACGCTCGCATGACCGCCCGCCGGGCTGGCAGGAAATGCTTTTTCACCTCGCCATCTGGTCGGTGATGTGCAAAGTCGTCGGCCCGTTTTATTGCCATATCGGCGTCGCTGATCCGTGGGACGTTTTGTTTTTTGCCGCGGGCGGCATGGCGGCCTGTTGTTGGTGGAATCGTCCGGCCGTGCAATTCAGTCCGATTCCGGCATGAACTTTGACCGGCTTGCCCCGCATTATCACTGGCTGGAAGAAGTTTTCGCCGGCGATTTGATGCAAAGTTGCCGGACGCAATTTCTGCCCCGCGCCAGGAATTGCCAAAACGCCTTGCTGGTCGGCGAGGGGACGGGGAAATTTCTGGTGGCATTGCTGCGGTTGAATCCGCAAATTCAAATTATCTGCGTCGAGCAAAGCGAACGCATGATCAAACAGGCGCGTCAACGTCTGGCCCGTGAACGCCTGGACGGCTCACGGA
>Ga0209698_10006164_pt1 | contig 12796 bp, 14 predicted proteins | sample LitLauG_LLR_2012_FD_187203 | JGI IMG/M metagenome (GOLD analysis project Ga0209698, IMG submission 187203) | Freshwater sediment microbial communities from Pennsylvania, USA - Little Laurel Run_MetaG_LLR_2012 (SPAdes) (version 2) | ecosystem: Environmental > Aquatic > Freshwater > Creek >...
CATATATGCGCGACATCGCCCCGGTGTTGGCCGCGGCCAATGCGAACGGCATGCGCCCGATTATCGTCGGCGGCACCGGGCTTTATTTCAAAGCGCTGCTGGAAGGCCTCTCTCCGGTGCCCGCCATTCCCGACGTTATTCGCATGCATTGGCGCGCAGAAGCCGAGCGCATGGGGGCTGCAGGCCTGCACGATGAGCTCCGCCGCCGCGATCCCGGCATGGCGGATCGCCTGCGGTCCACCGACCCGCAACGCATCACCCGAGCGCTCGAGGTGCTCGAGGCGACGGGGCAATCGCTGAGCGTGTGGCAAGCGACGCCCGGAACCCCGCTCCTCGACGAAGGTGCATGCGAGCGCGTGGTGATCCAGCCCGAGCGCGCAACCCTCTATGCCCGTGCCGATGCCCGCTTTGATCGGATGGTGGCTGAAGGCGCCATCGAGGAGGTAGCGGCCCTGGCAGCGCGCAAACTCGGCGCGGATCTGCCGGCCATGCGGGCGCTGGGTGTGCCGGAAATCACCGCCTACCTTGCCGGTGAAATGCCCCTGGAGGACGCGATCGCCCGCGCCAAACTCGAAACCCGCCGCTACATCAAGCGGCAACTGACTTGGCTTTCGCGCAATATGAGTGCGTGGAAGCATATCTGAACGACATAAAACAACATACGGCCATGATCGTGCGACCTTTTAAGTCACTTTTAGTGTTGACCCTCTACGCTTTGGTTCATACGGTGCGCCGCAACAAGACTTAGGGGCAAGCAGGCTAGAGGTTCAGGCATGGCACGGCAGATGACGGGCGCGGAGATCGTTTTGAAGGCGCTGCAGGAGCAGGGCGTCGAGCACGTATTCGGCTACCCAGGCGGTGCCGTGCTGCCGATCTATGACGAGCTGTTCCAGCAGGATCAGGTGAAACACATCCTGGTCCGCCAGGAAGGCGGCGCCGTGCACGCGGCCGAAGGCTACGCGCGCTCGACCGGCAAGGTCGGCGTGGTGCTCGTGACGTCTGGCCCGGGCGCCACCAATGCGGTCACCGGCTTGACCGACGCGCTGATGGATTCGATCCCCATCGTTTGCCTGACCGGACAGGTGCCGACCCATCTCATCGGCAACGACGCCTTCCAGGAATGCGACACCGTCGGCATCACGCGGCCCTGCACCAAGCACAACTGGCTGGTGAAGAACGTCAACGATCTCGCACGCGTCATTCATGAGGCGTTCCAAATCGCGCGCTCGGGACGGCCGGGCCCGGTCGTGGTCGACATCCCCAAGGATATTCAGTTCGCCACCGGCAACTATGTGGGCCCGTCGAACATCGGCCACAAGACCTACAAGCCCAAGCTCAAACCCGATGCAACCGCTGTGCGCGAGGCCATCGACCTGATCGCCTCGGCCAAGAAGCCGGTGTTTTATACCGGCGGCGGCGTGATCAACGCGGGCCCGAAAGCGAGCCAGCTGCTGCGCGAGTTCGTGCGCCTGACCGGATATCCCATCACCTCGACGCTGATGGGCCTGGGCGCCTACCCGGCAGCCGATAAGCAGTGGCTCGGCATGCTCGGCATGCACGGCACCTATGAAGCCAACCTCGCGATGCACGACTGCGACGTGATGATCAACATCGGCGCCCGCTTCGATGACCGCATCACCGGCCGCATCGACGCGTTCTCGCCAGGCTCCAAGAAAATCCACGTCGATATCGACCCGTCCTCGATCAACAAGAACGTGCGCGCGGATATCCCCATCGTCGGCGATTGCGCCTACGTGCTGGAAGACATGCTGCGGATCTGGAAGGCCAAGGCACCGATACTCGACAAGGCGGCCCACAAAGTTTGGTGGAAGCAGATCGAGGGCTGGCGGGCGAAAAAATCGCTGAGCTACAAGCACTCGAGCGAGCAGATCATGCCGCAGTACGCGGTCGAGCGCCTCTACCAGCTGACCAAGGACCGTGACTGCTATATCTCGACCGAAGTCGGCCAGCACCAGATGTGGGCGGCGCAGCTTTATCGCTTCGAGGAGCCGAACCGCTGGCTGACCTCGGGCGGGCTCGGCACCATGGGCTATGGCCTGCCGGCAGCGATCGGCGCGCAGGTAGCCCACCCCAAGTCGCTCTGCATCGATATCGCAGGCGACGCGTCGATCCTGATGAATATCCAGGAGTGCTCCACCGCCACCCAGTACCGCCTGCCGGTCAAGGTCTTCATCTTGAACAATCAGTATATGGGCATGGTCCGCCAGTGGCAGCAGCTCCTGCACGGCAACCGGCTGAGCGAGAGCTATACCGAGGCCCTGCCCGACTTCGTCAAGCTCGCGGAAGCTTACGGGTGGGCCGGTATGCGCTGCGAAACCCCCGCAGATCTCGATGGCGCGATCAAGGACATGATCGACCACAAGGGCCCGGTGATGTTTGACTGCCGCGTGGCCCAGCTTGCCAATTGCTTCCCCATGATCCCGTCGGGCAAGGCCCATAACGAGATGCTGCTGGGTGAAACCACCGACGAAGAAGTCGGCCGCGCCATCGGCAAGGAAGGCAAGGTGTTGGTGTGAGGCGATTGAGGGGCATCGAAAGCTTGGCCACAGTAGTGATACTTGCTGTCCTGGCTGCTGTCGCGCCCGGGCATGCCGTCGCCAATGAAGCCGATCTCACGCCGCTGATTGCAGCCATCGACGAGCGCGGTATTTCGATCCTCCAGGACAGCTTGGCCAAGCCCAACATTCAGCTCATCACCAGTGAGGGCAGCGCCAATCACGCGCTGTGGCGGGCGTTCGCGGCCCGCGGCTGGATGACGGAGGGCCCGGGCTACGGCGGCGGCCCCGTCGGCGTCATATTGAAGGTCTACACGCTCACTCCCGACGGGCTCGCCAAGATCCCGGCTGTTCTCGACGGGGCAAAGAAATGATCGATCGGACTTGGTTTCATTGGTCTATGGCAAGGCTGTCCGCAGGCGCGCTGCTAGCCTTCGGCATCGCACTGAATGAGGCCAATGCGGCAGCCCCCAAGTATGATTGGGACCGCATCGCGAACGTGAAGGATGCAGCCCGGCAGATCGGCGAGATCCAGGCGGCTCAAGGCGTCGATAAGGCATTCGTGTTCATCACCAATTGCTACAAGACGCACAGCCTGGGCTCGACCTTTTCGAAGTACTTCGAAGGCTGCATCGCCCAGGACCTGATGCTGATGGAAGCCCTCGCGGCGATATACTCCCGCGTCGATCCCGAACAGTTGCGCAGGACCGGCTCGCCGTCGGTGCCCCAGCTCCAGGCCGCGCTTAATCATCGCCTGGGGAGCGCCTATGCAACCTACAACATCCCGCCCACCGAAGCCGAGGCTTTGAAGAAAATCGTCGATACCCACGGCATGCCGGTGTTCTTGAAGATCGTATTTCCCAAAGCGTCGGCCAACGACAACGAACCGCGAAAGAAGCAGTAACCCACCATGGTCAATCCAAACCCGCAGAGCCATTACTCAGGTCCAGCCCTGGTGCAGGATGTCGTCACCCGCACCCTGTCGATCCTGGTCGACAACGAGCCGGGCGTGCTCGCCCGCGTGATCGGGCTGTTTTCGGGGCGCGGCTACAATATCGACTCACTCACGGTGACCGAGACCGAGCATGAGAAGCACCTGTCCCGCATCACGATTGTCACTCGCGGCACACCGGCGGTTATCCAGCAGATCAAGCATCAGCTGGAGCGCCTGGTTCCGATCCACCGCGTGCGCGACTTGACCGACGAGGGCGTGTCGCTTGAGCGCGAGCTGGCCCTGGTGAAGGTCACCGGCAAGGGCGAGAAGCGCAGCGAGGCGCTACGCCTGGCGGAGGTGTTCCGCGCCAACGTGGTCGACACCTCGCTCGATCACTTCGTGTTCGAGATCACCGGTAAGGCGTCGAAAATCGAGACCTTTTTGAGTCTCATGACAGAGGTCGGCCTCGTCGAGGTTGCCCGCACCGGCATTGCCGCCATCGGACGCGGGTCGACTAGTCTCTGAACGGCTGGCGAATTTATTGGCCGTTGCTGGCGGCGACAAAGCGAGCCTGCTTGGAAAACAGCAGCGTCTCGTCGACGGCCAATATGATGCGCCCCTTGGGACCGGTCTGGAAGCCGGGCTGGGACTTGTCGGCACTCGCATAAAGCGGGCTGATCTGCGGCGGCTTTGAGAACGTGATCAGGAACGCCTGGAGCTGGGGCCGGTACTGATTGTCTTCGGCTCGCTCGCAATTATTGACGCCCTCGGTCGCCTCGCATAGCCGCATCGATATGTAGTTCTTAGCCGTTTCACGGTGCATCGTGACGGCCTGCTCGATCAGAGCACTGCAGTCTTCCAAGCTCAGCTTTTCGCTTTCCGCGCATTCGCTGGACGAGGTGTAAACGCCCGTCGGTGCCGGCGGCCCAGCCTGGGGCTTAGGCGCTCCGCCGCCGCAGCCGGCAAGGCTGAAGCTGAGGATAACCACAAGTGTAAACGGCCTAGTCATGGGGGAGCCCGCCGAATCCGAGTGCGACCCTCTTATTTCTAGGTGAGCCGGGTTTATACTCGGTTAACCTGCGTGCCGGGCGAATGGCGAGGCGGCTCGAACCCGCGAAAACATCCCTCTGCGGCCATATCGCAACGTATCAGCAATTGAAAAAGCAATCCTGGTCGGAGTAGTGTCCGCCGTCCTTTGCGTGCCCGTGAGGTCCCAAAGATCAAAATGTCGGGTATCCTCGTGGCACGCGTCGCATGCGGCCCGCGCGCGGGGGCGCCCTTTCCGCTATTGAAGCCGTAGCCAGACCCAATAAACCTCAAGACCGAACAAAAGAGAAAAACCATGCGTGTTTATTACGACCGTGATGCCGACTTGAACCTGATCAAGGGCAAGAAAGTTGCCATCGTCGGCTACGGCAGCCAGGGCCACGCTCACGCGTTGAATCTGCGTGACTCGGGCGTCAAGGACGTGATCGTCGCGCTGCGCAAGGGCTCTGCCGGCGTCGCCAAGGCCGAAGCCGCAAAGCTCAAGGTGATGGAAGTCGCCGAGGCCGCCAAGGTCGCCGACGTCATCATGATGCTGACGCCCGACGAGCTCCAGGCCGACATCTACCGCGAGAGCCTCGCCCCTAACATGAAGAAGGGCGCAGCCCTCATGTTCGCCCATGGCCTCAACGTGCATTTCAAGCTGATCGAGCCGCGCGCTGACCTCGATGTCGGCATGGTGGCCCCCAAGGGCCCCGGCCATACGGTTCGCGGCGAATACCAGAAGGGCGGCGGCGTGCCGTGCCTGATCGCGGTCCATCAGGACAAGAGCGGCCACGCCCATGACCTGTTCCTGTCGTACGCGTCCGCAGTCGGCGGCGGCCGCTCGGGCATCATCGAGACCTCGTTCAAGGAAGAATGCGAGACCGACCTGTTCGGCGAGCAGGCCGTACTGTGCGGCGGCTTGGTCGAACTGATCCGCGCCGGCTTCGAGACGCTGGTTGAGGCAGGTTACGCCCCCGAGATGGCCTACTTCGAATGCCTCCACGAAGTGAAGCTGATCGTCGACCTGATCTATGAAGGCGGCATCGCCAACATGAACTATTCGATCTCGAACACGGCGGAGTGGGGCGAGTATGTGTCGGGCCCGCGCGTCATCACACCGGAATCCAAGGCCGAGATGAAGCGCATCCTGACCGACATCCAGACCGGCAAGTTCACGTCCGAATGGATGATGGAATGCAAGGCCGGCCAGGCACGCTTCAAGGGCATCCGCCGCATGAACGACGCCCACCAGATCGAGGAAGTCGGCGCGAAGCTGCGCGCCATGATGCCCTGGATCGCCAAGAACAAGCTCGTCGATCAGGCGAAGAATTAGGCAAGTGGCGGGAGCATGCCACGTGCGGTATGCTCCCGTTCGCTTCACGAGTGGTCCAAGGAAAAGAGCCATGGAAGCCAAAGAAGCCGTTGCTGCCGCAAAGACCTATTTTAGGGAACTCTCGCCTGATGATCCTCCGCCTTCTCTGGAGGAGATCTGGTTCGAGGATCAAGGCGGTGTGTGGTGCGTAACCTTGGGAGTACGTCGCCTGGCTGCTGGGCCAAATTCGATCGGCATGGCCGCTCTATCGGGGCAATCACTGGCCTACAAAGTCGTCCGAATTAGAGATAAAGACGGCAAGCCCATTTCGGTTCGAAACCGCGAAAGTGAACGGGCCGCGTGATGACCCGCATCGCGCTCGATGCCAATTTGTTGCTGCTCTTGATCGTCGGTCTTGTCGACAAAGGATATCAGCACAAACGGCTGAGGCAGTACGATGCCGTTGCGTTTGAACTGCTCGTCAATGTCGTCGGGCGCGCGGAACGCATACTGGCGACGCCCAATGCTCTGTCCGAAGTTTCAAACCTTCTGGAGTATGGCGTGAACGAGCCGCTGCGCTCGGCGCTTTGGGCAGGTTTCTCGCAGTTCATTGAATCATCGGTGTTCGAGGAATATCGGCCGAGCGTGAAGGCGTCCTCGGAACCGGAATTCTCGCGGCTCGGTTTGGCGGATTGCGCTTGGCTCGGCTGTATCGATTCCGAGACCGTCCTTGTGACCGATGACTTGCCGCTGTTTCTTGCCGCATCTTCACGCGGCCTCGCGGCATACAACTTCACGCAAATGCGCATTCAAAGTGGTTTGCTGCCATCCTAACTAACCCTTACCGCCGCACCCCGCTGGATTTGCGGCCGCGGCTGCGCTAGACCCATTTCATGCGCATCTACAAAGACTTCACGTTTGAATCCGCCCACTTCCTCCCCAGTGCCGTTCCCGGCAGTGCGAACGCGCGCGTGCATGGCCACTCGTTCCGCGCCCGCGTGACGTTGGATGGCGAACCCGACCCGAAAACCGGGCTGCTGTTTCATTTCGACGAGCTGTCGTCCGCCATCGCCGGCGCGCGCGACGACCTCGATCACCGGATGCTGAACGACGTGCCGGGCCTCGAGACGCCCACGCTGGAGCGCATCGCGATGTGGCTTTGGAACCGCCTCGACAATCGGCTCCCGGGGCTGACCGAGATCGCGATCATGCGCGAAAGCTGCGGCGAAGGCTGTATCTATAGCGGCCCCGTCCCGCGCCACCGCATGGCCGCTGAATGAGCACACCCGCTAAGCCAACGGGCCTGACCCAGCTCGGCGCGGCATCGTCGATCCCAGCGAACCCGGAAGCCGCGATCCTCGAACGCGTGCCCAATCCCCACCCCGATGCCGATTACGTCGCCCGCTTCACGGTGTCCGAGTTCACCTCGTTGTGCCCGGTGACCGGCCAGCCCGACTTCGCCCATCTGGTCATCGACTACGTGCCTGGCGAGTGGCTGGTCGAGAGCAAATCGCTCAAACTCTATATGGCGTCGTTCCGCAACCATGGCGCGTTCCACGAGGATTGCACCGTCGGCATCGGCAAGCGGCTCGTGACCACGCTGACGCCAAGATATCTGCGGATTGCCGGCTATTGGTACCCGCGCGGCGGCATCCCGATAGACGTATTCTGGCACACTGGAAAGCTTGCCCCAGGCGTCTGGCTCCCCGATCCCGGCGTCGCGCCGTATCGCGGGCGGGGCTGAGCCGCGGCCTGAATGAACTTGCGCTAGCTAAATGGCGCCCGTGTGCGTTAAGCTGCCGCACCCATCAATCTGGAGCCTCGCAAATGAACCCAATGGACAAAATGCCGTCGATGGAAATCCCGCCCCAAGTGCGCGAACTTGCCGAGAAGAACATCGAGCAGACGCGGTCGGCTTATAATCAGTTCTTGAACATGGCGCGCCAAGCCCAGGACCTCGTGTCGCGCTCTCAGGGCGACGCGATGCGCAACGCCATGGACGTGCAAGCGAAAGCGATGCGCTATGCGGAGGCCAATATCGACGCGAGCTTCAAGTTTGCTTCCGAACTCGCACACGCCCGCGATTTGAAGGAATACGCCGAGATCCAGGCGCGCTATGCCCAGGCACAGACCCAGAACTTCAGCCAGCAGGCTCAGGAACTGGGCCGCCTTGTCACCGACGTGGCCCAGAAGATGCAACCCGGTAAGTTCTGAGGAGCAAATTCTGAGCAGCAAATTCTAAAGAGTAAATTCTGAAGTGAAGGTTTTGACGCCAAAGCTTCGAGCACTCGGCCTTGATCGCCTGAGGCATCCTGGCCGAGGGCTTGTTTTCACTTGACGGTGAGGTGGTGGATGGAGTTGTTATACCCTTCCACCACGGGGCTTTGGCGCCCACCTGTGCCGGCTTAGCTCATCTGGTTAGAGCGCTAGATTGTGGATCTAGAGGTGGCTGGTTCGAGTCCAGCAGCTGGTACCACTCTTTCAATTCATCTCATTTTGCGCGCAGTTGCGCCCGAACCGCGTCGGCGACGGCTTTGCGAGCGTCTGCTTCGGTCGACGGCGCGTGGTCGTGATCGCAGTCGGGGCCGTGCACATGGCCGTGCTCGTGGTCGTGGTCATGAGCATGATGGCCGTGCCCATGCTCATGGTCATGCCCGCAGCCGCAATCATCCCCGTGATGATGGTGGTCGCTGGGATCGGTGAGCGTCGCATGCAACCGTCGCTCGATCGCGAGCGAGGCCTCCCGCGGTGCATCCGCGCTTTCAATCGAGAGCGCCATGATCTCGGCGCCGAGCCGCAGGTCGTCGACCTGTCCCAGGTAATGACGCCGCAAACGGCCCTGGCGGTCGAACAGCAGGATCGTCGGCGTGCCCTGCATTTCGAAGGCGGCCATGGTCGCCGATTGCGGCGAGCCGTCCTTGTCGAGCGCGATCGGGAACGCAAGGCCGTGCTTCTGCGCGAACGCGGCGAGCTTCACCGGGCTAACAGCACCCTTGCCATCGAAGGCCACATTGAGGCCGATGACCTGCACGGCGTCGTCATCGAAACCCTTGGCGATGCGGGCCGCCTGCGGCAGCGCGTGCTTGATCGAACCCGTACAGGTGGTCTGGAACGCAGCGAGCACCACCACTTTACCCCGCAGCCCCTTGAGCGTGATCTTTCCGTCGGTGTTGATGAAAGAAGACGCGGCAAGCTCGGGCGGATTTTCAGGGTCGAACATACGAGGGTCCTTATCAGTGGCGGTTTGTGTCCGCGCCATTGTGGGCCAGACGGCCCGGGCATGTCCAACCCAGATTTTGCCCGGCCGCGATCGCCCTCTACTCTGTTGCAGTCTTCGCCGACTTGGCCCCCGGTGTACGTATCCCGCATTTCTCCATGGCGGGCGCGGTTGTGGACCAGCCGTCCTTGGTGACGTTGACCAGGTAACGGCGGCAGGCAGCGTTCGAACCTTGCACGAAGCGGATCTGGAACAAGGCGGCGCCCGCACCGGCAGGTTTCGGCCACACAAAAATTTCGCCGTCGGGCGTTTCCTTGAGCGCCTTCTCGATGGCGGTCCCCCCATTGCGGTAGTCGGTCGCCGACAAGCGCTCTAATACAGCAGGCGAAATGCCGGGATGAAGCCCGATGGCCGCGGCGCGCTTCTGGTAGGGATTGGCCTCGTCGACGACCGGTGGTGGCAACGGCTCGGGCCGCGCAGGAGCGGAGGCTTCGGGTTCGGCGGGCGCATCCCCAGACGCACCGGCAGGCGGCGAGGCGATCGCGATCGACGTGGCCGGTATACTGGCCGGCGCAACGTCGGCAGGAGCCGGCAGCGGTGGTGGCTCCGGCGCTGGGGGAGCCGACGCAACTGGAACAGGAGCGGGCGGCGGAGCCAGTGCGGTGGCCAAGCGCTCGACCACAGGAGTAGCCGCGCTTTTGAACTGGGTGATCAGCCCCGCGACAGTGCCGGTATCGTCGCGCAGCGCCCATACGCCGCCAACGCACACCAGCGCGAAAATACTCCACCGCACCAGGCGCCGGCCGCGCTTGGGCTTGAGCGGCACCCCGATCCGGTCACCCGCCATGAGCGGCGCGGGCCCGGCAGGAACGTAGACCTCGTCGAGATCGGAGTCCTCGTAGGCGTCCCGATACGCGGACGCATCGTAGCTGTGGCTGTCATGGGAATAATGTTGAGCTGGTGGAGACATTGCCGATCCCTTGCCGGTTGGATTTCGCGTCCCCACCCCATCGAGAAGGAACGAATATCCTGGCAAAATCAAGGCGATGGCAAACGGGTGGCGTTCCGTCAGCCCGCGCGGCCGGCCCCGTCCACCACACGGACCCTGGACCGCCCCCCGCCCTGCCGCTCGACGCGGACCTGAATCCCGATCCGCTCGATCATGGCGGCGACGTGCGTGACGACGCCAACCTTGCGGCCCTGGTCCTGCAGCCGCTCGAGCGCATCGATCGCACTGTCGAGCGTGTCCCGGTCGAGCGAGCCGAAGCCCTCGTCGATGAACAGCGTATCGACGAATGAATGCTTGCCCTCGAGTTCGGCGAGCGCGAGCGCCAAGGCGAGCGAGACGAGAAAGCGCTCGCCCCCGGAAAGCGAGCGCGGCGAACGCACTTCCTCCACCATGTCGCGGTCGACGATCTCGATGCCAAGGTCGGAAACCGAGCCCTGTTTCAAGCCATAGCGCGGGTTGAGGTCGCCAAGCTTGCGGTCGCCGATCGCGAGCAGCTCGCGCAAGGTCACGCTTTGCGCAAAGCGGCGGAACCGAGCGCCGGTGCTCTCTCCGATCGCGGCGTTGACGTCGGCCCACACCGCATGCTCGGCTTCGGCGGCAGCAATCTCGATGGTGTGAGCGGCGGCCTTCAACCGGGCCTCGTCGTCGAGGCGTAGCGTCTGGCCGATTTCGGCAACGCGCCGGGTGATGAGATCGCGCGCATGGCCGATATGTTCGCGCTCGGTGATGAGACCGGCGAGCGCGCCGGCGTCGGGAGTGTCGCCGTCAGCAAGCGCGACGTCGAGGTCGCGCTGACGGGTCGCAAGCGTGCCGGCCGCGGAGCTGAGGGTGGCATCGAGCGCCGAAAGCCGCGCGCGAAGGTCGCAGCTCTCTGCCTTTGGAATCGCGAGGTGAACTGCCACCGTCTCGACGCTCTGGCCGATAGCGGCGGCGGCCGACGTAAACCGCTCACTGGCCGAGCGCGCGGCGTCATCGGCAACCTTGAGCGCGGCCTGTGTGCTGCTGTGATGGGCAAGCGCTGCCGATCGGTCGGCCTCGGCAGCCGACGCGGTGAGGCGCGCGGCGTCGAGGGCCTCCCGCGCCTTTGCTTCGGCTGCCGTCAGCCGCGACTTGTGGGCGTCGAGCGCCTCTCCGCCAAGTAAGGCCGCGCGCGCAGCCCTGAGCGGCGCGAGCGCGTGCTCGTGACCGGCATGGACTTTCTCGGCAATCACCAGCGCGTCGCGGGCGCTGGCAACGGCAACCTCGGCGGCGTGGGCCTGCGCCTTGAGCTCGGCGATCAGATCAGCGGCCTTGATGCGGCCGGCATTGGCCGCGCGATGGTCCGACCCGAGCGCCAGCACACGGGCAGAGGCGCTCTTGAGATCGCGATCGGCCTTGGCGAGGGTCAGCCCGGCAGTTTCGAGTACGTCCGCCAGATCGGCGCCGTTGGCCGCGAGCTGGCCGTCGAGCAGGGCGACACGGCCGGCGGCGATCGCGTGGCCTTGCTCTGCCGTGGTCGCTTGGCGGCGAGCGGTTTCTAGGGCCGCACCGGCGTCATCCCGGGCCTTGGTTGCGCGTGTAAGCTCGGCCTCGATCCGTTCGATGTCGCGGGCAAGGCCTGACGCTTGCGTGAGCTTGGCGTCGATGGAACCGCGGCTGTCCTCGATGTGCTGGGCGAACGTGGTCAGGCCCTCCCGCGCCGCTTCGGGCAGCATCGGATCAAATGCAACCTTGAACCCGCACGTGGCCGCCTCGCGCGCAAGCAACCCGAAGATGTCCCGCAACTTACGATCGGCGCTAGCAATGCTCTCGACGAAGGACGAGACCACGCCCTTCAAATGAACGGCTTCAACGTGCGCCTTGGCTGCGGTCGTGGAGGCCAGCGTATGCTCACGCGCAGTGCGGGCGATGTCGCCGTCGAGCGCCTGCCGCCGCACCAGGGTTTCGCGGGCAAGACGAGCCGCCGCCGTATCGGCCGCGAGCAAAGGATGCTCGTGCGCGCCGCATACCGGACAGGGCGCGCCTTCGACGAGCGTGTGCCGCAAGTGCTGCGCCGCCTCCGACAGCGAGGCGGTGGCAAGCGCGGCGAGCGGCGCAAGCGCGGACAGCGCCTGGTCGAGGCGCCCGCGTTCGGGTTCGAGCACCGCGATTTGAGCCCGCGCCGCGGCCTCGCTGTCCTCGCTTGCTTTGAGGCGTGCCGCGGCGTGGTTGCATTGCGTCGTCAGCGCGGCGATCTGCTGGAAAGTATCCTGTGCCTCTCCCACGTGCGCCGCAAGGCCATGCAGCGACCGCGAACTGACATCAAGCGTTGCCGGATCGAGTGCCGCACGGCGTGAACGCACAGCCTGAATATCGCGCGTGAGTGCAACCACGGCAGCCATGGCCTCATCGCGCGCGGCTTCCGCTTCGGTGAGGGAGGCACCGGCGCCCTCGACCTCCCGCGCCGCCGCCGACAGTGCCTTGCGAGCGGCAGCCAGCTGAAACGTCTGGTCGGTACGGGCGGCGAACGCGCGCGAGATGGCAGCCTCGTTGGCGGCAAGCGTGGCATGGGACGCGGTTTCAACGAGGCGGGCGTCAAGGGCAGCAAGGTGGGCGCCGGCGGAGCCGGTAAGTTCAACCAGAGCGGTGCTGTCGCCGGCGCAAGGATCGATGGCGGAATACGCTGCGGAAGGAATCAGCAACGTCTTGATGTTTCGGGCCTCTTCAACTGGCAAGGGGTAATAACCGAGTTTAATCCGGGAAAACGGGCGCGACATTTTTTCTGGCTCCGGGCAAACCACCAAGGAAGGGGGGAGGAAGC
>Ga0209698_10006165_pt1 | contig 12794 bp, 12 predicted proteins | sample LitLauG_LLR_2012_FD_187203 | JGI IMG/M metagenome (GOLD analysis project Ga0209698, IMG submission 187203) | Freshwater sediment microbial communities from Pennsylvania, USA - Little Laurel Run_MetaG_LLR_2012 (SPAdes) (version 2) | ecosystem: Environmental > Aquatic > Freshwater > Creek >...
CCACTGCCGTCCAGCACCCCCCCGGAGCCGCGAAGGTGCTGCGTGGGCACCGGCAGTCGGTCTGTCGCCGGCCGGCGCGGGGGTCCGGCGGGGTCGGGCCCACGGGCACTCCCCCCGCCTGCCGTGCAGGCGGGGGGAGCCGGGCCGCGCGGACCCTACGCCGTGACGGCGGGGCGGCGGCGGCCGAGCAGCAGGTAGGCGGGCGGGCCGAACGGCTGCACGCTGAGCAGGGACAGCCACGCCAACTTCGGGCCACGGACCTCGCCACGAGGGCGGCGCAGCAGGTCCGCGGCCGCCCACGTGGTGAGCACCACCTCCGCCACCGCCAGCGCCACCACACCGCCACGCTGGGCCGGGGTGAGCGCCTGCCAGCGCTCGCGCGCCTGAACCCACCTGTCGCGGGCTGCGTCGTCGGCTTCGACGTCGACGTGAATGCCGTCCGTGACGTCGACGGCACTGTCGTCGGCGGGGGCGGCTGCCGGGTCGGTGAAGGTCATGACGGCGAGGTTAGCGCCCGCCTCTGCGCCGCGGCAGGGTCGCTCGGCCCGGAGGGCTACGGCCCTTCGCCCCCCGACGGGGTGCACGAGCGCGGGTCCCAGGGCTGCAGCGCCTCGTTGGTCGCCGACGGGGTGCTGAGCACGCCCTGGGCGTTGTTGGGCAGCGCGGAGGCGGAGGGGCTCGCCGACGCGGGCGCCGAGGAGGCCGACGCCGCCGGCGAGCTGGCGGCCGGTGTCGCGCTCGGGGGGCTGGCCACGGAGAAGTTGGTGCCGGTGACCACGGTGACGGTCGAGCCCGCTACCACCTTGGTCGGGTCCATGGCCATGATCACCGTGCCGCTGAAGGCCTGCAGCACCCGCTGCGCGGCGGCCTGGTCCGCGGGGGTCCGGGCGGCGTAGTAGACGACGGTCTCGCTGACCGGGCCGGTCGGGGTCGCCCCGGAGACCCCGGTGATGGTGTAGCCCAGGGCGCGCAGGGACGCGGCGGTGTCGCTGGCCTGGTTGGCCACCCCGGTGCCGTTCACCACGGCCACCTTCACCGCGGACGCCGCCGGCAGCGGGGCGCCGGTCAGGGTGTTGGTGCCGGCGCTGACACCGAGGAACTCCTGGACGGTGTGGCGGTCCGCGGGCTCCACGGGCAGCACCACGTCGCCGTAGTTGTATCCCTGGTAGATGTACCCGCCGGCGTTGTCGACGCTGACCGGCACCGTGAGGGTGGGCGCGGCGCCGATGTTGACGGAGTGGAAGGCCAGGATCAGGTGGCCGATGGCGCTGGCGCTGAGCCCCGAGTCGACCTGCAGGTCGGGGGCCACCGCGCCGGCCAGGGACAGGTCGGTCAGCGGGTTGGACAGGCCCCGTTTCGACACCGCGCGGGCCAGCACCTTGAGGAACTCATGGTCGCGGCGGATTCGGGCGAGGTCGGACTGGTTCTCCTGCGGCCAGTCCGGCGGGTAGTTCGACGTCACCCCGGGCCCCTTGTACTGCAGGTGCCGGGCCCGCACCACCTGCAGCGCCTGGAAACCGGTCAGCGTGCGACAGCCGACGTTTTGCACGTTGAGGCCCGACTCGGCGTCGTAGACCTCCTCGGGGAAGTACATCCGCACCCCGCCCAGCGCGTCGACCACGGAGGCGAAGGTGTCGAAGTTCAGCTCGACGTAGTGCTGGATGGGGACCCCGTAGTCCTCCTCGATCGCAGCGACCAGCTGCGAGGGGCCCTCGGCGAGCGCCGCGTCGATCTTGTAGGCGCCCTCGGCGCGGGCGTTGGGGGTGAACGTGTCGCGCGGGATGGACAGCAGGCTGACCCGCTGGGTGGCGCCGTCGAGGTGGACGATCATGACCACGTCGGAGTTGACCCCGGTCACGCCCTGGCTGCACAGGCCGTAGGCCGTGCTCTGCACCTTCAGGGCACACCGCGACGTCGACCCCACCAGCAGGATGTTCTCGCTGCCTCCCGACGCACCGGCCGCGAGGCCGTGCACCGTGATCCGGTGGATCAGGGAGTTCAGGTGCCCGATGCGCGCGCCGACGAGCACCGCGCCGATGCCGACGACGACGAGCGCCAGCACCGCCACCAGCGAGGCGATGCGCCCGTAGCGCAGCTTGCCGCGCCGGCGCTGCGGGGGCGTGCGGGGGTTCAGGTGGGGAGGCAGCGCGGGCGCGCCGCCGTCAATGACGCTCAGTGGACCTCTCCTGCCACGGGGCACCGCCCCGGGCGAAACCATCGGGGCCACGACCCCGGCCTATTGACCCGGGGTGGCACCCATGCTACGTCAGCGGGCCGCTCCAGCCCGGTTAGCCGAGGTCGGGCCGCGCGTCCGCGCCGCCCGCTCCCGGGGGGGACGGGGGGTCCGGCGGGGGCGCGCCGCCGGACCCGCCCCGCCCGTCGTGCAGGGCCAGAGCGTGGCGCAGGGCCGCGCGACCGCGCCGGGAGTCACCGGCGTCGCCATACGCGACCGCGAGGCGGTACCAGCCCCGCCAGTCCGCAGGCGCGGCTGCCACGACCTCGGCGACCTCCGCGAACCGGGCGTCGGCGGCGGCCCGGTCCACCCGCCCGGAGGGGGACCGCGGCAGGTCGTCAGGGTCCAGGCCGCCCTGCGCGTCGAGCTCGCGGCCCAGCCGCTCGCTGGCCGCGCCGAACCGCAGCTCGCGGGTGACCAGGATTACACCGACCAGAGGAAGCAGGGCCACCCCGACCCCGAGGCCGACCGCGGCGGGGCGGCCCGAGGTCACCAGCAGGTAGGCCCGCTGGCCCAGCAGCAGGGCGTAGACACCCAGGACGACGACGAGGACGACGGTGACGCCCCGGGCGCGCACGCGCCCCTCAGCGCAGGTCGAGGTCGAGCAGCGGTGCGAGCCCCTCGGTCAGGCCCGGCCGGGTCGCCACGGCACGCACCGCCAGCAGGACACCGGGCATGAACGACGCGCGGTCGTGGGTGTCGTGGCGCAGGGTGAGGGTCTCCCCCACCGTGCCGAGCAGCACCTCCTCATGCGCGAGCAGGCCGCGCAGCCGCACGGCGTGCACGTGCACCCCGTCGACCACCGCGCCGCGGGCGCCCGGCTCCTCCATGACCGTCGCGTCGGGGCTGGGCGGCAGACCCGCGCTTGCCCGGGCGGCGGCGACAGCCACGGCGGTGGCCCGGGCGGTGCCGGACGGGGCGTCGACCTTGTCCGGGTGGTGCAGCTCGACGACCTCGACCGACTCGTAGTGCGGGGCGGCCCGCTCGGCGAACGCCATGAGCAGGGCCGCGCCGACGGAGAAGTTCGGCGCGATGACGCAGCCCACCCCGGGGTGGGCGGCCAGCACCGCGCGCAGCCGGCCGCGGTCGTCCGCGGTCCACCCCGTGGTCCCCACGACGGTGTGCACCCCCAGCGCGGCCAGCTGGGGCACCACCACGGTGGACACCGCAGGCACGGAGAAGTCCACGAGCACCTGCGCACCGGCGTCGACCGCGTCCATCGGGTCGTCCCCGGCGTCCAGTCGCCCCACGAGCGCGAGGTCGCTCGCGCCGTCCACGGCGGCGGAGACCGCCGAGCCCATCTTGCCCAGCGCGCCCAGCACGGCCACCCGCACGGCTACCCTCCCACCGCGAACGCCAGCGGAGCGGGGTCGTCGACCGGCCCGACGACGGCCAAGGTGCGCGGAGCGGCGAACAGCTGCGCGGCCAGCGTCGCCACGTCGTCCGCGCTGACCGCGGCGACGCGCGCCAGCACCGTGTCCAGACCGACCAGCTCCTCGCCGAGCATCTCCGCCTTGCCGACCCGGCTCATCCGGGACCCGGAGTCCTCCAGCCCGAGCGCGATCGACCCGGCTACCTGGCCGCGGCCCCGGTCCAGCTCCTCACCGCTGAGCCCGTCCGCGGCCACCGCGTCCAGCTCCGCGGTGATCACCTCGAGGCAGTCGGACAGCCGACGCGGGTGCACCCCGGCGTAGACGCCGAGACCGCCGGTGGCCTGGTGGCCGGCCACGTAGGAGTACACCGAGTAGGCCAGGCCCCGCTGCTCGCGCACGGCCTGGAACAGCCGGGACGACATCCCCCCGCCGAGGACCGCGTTGAGGACCGCGAGGGTGTACCGGCGGGGGTCGCTGCGCGCCAGCCCGGGTAGCCCGAGGACCAGGTGCGCCTGCTCGGCGGTGCGCGCCCCCAGGACGACGCGGTCCGCGGCCGCCCGCTCCGCGGGGGCGGACTGCGCCGGGGTGCGCCGCGCCGGAGCGCCGGGCTCCAGCCCGGCGAACGCCCGGCGCGCGGACGCCACGACCCGGGCGTGGTCGACCCGGCCAGCCACCGACAGCACCAGGCTGTCCGCGCGGTAGTGGCGGCGGTAGTACGCGTGCACCGTGCGTCGCGACAGCGCCTGGATCGACGCGGTGGTGCCGATCACCGGTCGACCCAGCGGACCGTCGCCGAACAGCGCGCCGTCGAACAGGTCGTGCACCGCGTCGGCCGGGTCGTCGTCGCGCATCGCGATCTCCTCCAGGACCACCGACCGCTCGGCGTCCACGTCCGCGGCGCGCACCGTGGAGGAGGTGATCATGTCCGCGAGCACGTCCAGCGCCAGCTCGGTGTCAGCGTCGAGCACGCGGGCGTAGAAGCACGTGTACTCCTTGGCCGTGAAGGCGTTCATCTCCCCGCCGCGGGCGTCGATCGCCGCGGAGATGTCCAGCGCACTGCGCCGGGTGGTGCCCTTGAACAGCAGGTGCTCCAGGTAGTGGCTGCAGCCAGCCTGGTTGGCCGACTCGTCCACCGACCCGACGGCCGCCCACACGCCCACGGCCACCGAGCGCACCCCGGGGACGAACTCCGTGACCACGCGCAGCCCGGACGGCAGGGTGGTGCGCCGCACCACCCCACCGTCCGGCTCGCGGACCAGGGTCCGGGTCGCCGAGCGCGCGAGCGCCGACGGGCTCACCGCTGGGTCAGCCGTCCAGCGACGCGGCCGCTGCGGCCGGCTCGCCGCTGGCCGCCTCGGCGTCCTCGGCCAGGACGGGGACCAGGGACAGCTTGCCGCGGGCGTCCACCTCGGCGATCTCGACCTGCACCTTGTCCCCGACCTTGACGACGTCCTCGACGTTGTCGACCCGCTTGCCCCCGGCGATCTTGCGCAGCTGGGAGATGTGCAGCAGGCCGTCGCGGCCGGGCACCAGGGACACAAAGGCGCCGAACGTCGTGGTCTTGACCACGGTGCCCAGGTAGCGCTCGCCCACCTCGGGGATGGTCGGGTTGGCGATCGCGTTGATCGCCGCCCTGGCCGCCTCAGCCGACGAGCCGTCGACCGCGCCGATGTAGATCGTGCCGTCGTCCTCGATGCTGATGTCCGCGCCCGTGTCGTCCTGGATCTGGTTGATCATCTTGCCCTTGGGCCCGATGACCGCGCCGATCTGGTCGACCGGGATGTGCACCGTGATGATCCGCGGCGCGAGCAGGCTCATCTCGTCGGGGGCGTCGATGGCCTCCGCCATCACCGACAGGATTGTCAGCCGGGCCGCGCGGGCCTGGCCGAGCGCGCCGCCGAGCACCGAGGCGGGGATGCCGTCGAGCTTGGTGTCCAGCTGCAGCGCCGTCACGAAGTCCTTGGTCCCGGCGACCTTGAAGTCCATGTCGCCGTAGGCGTCCTCCGCGCCGAGGATGTCGGTCAGCGTCACGTACTGCGTCGACCCGTCGACGGTGTCGCTGATCAGGCCCATCGCGATCCCGGCGACCGGTGCGCGCAGCGGGACCCCGGCGTTGAGCAGCGACAGCGTGGACGCGCACACCGAGCCCATCGACGTGGACCCGTTGGAGCCCAGCGCCTCCGACACCTGGCGGATGGCGTAGGGGAACTCCTCACGGCTGGGCAGCACGGGCAGCAGCGCCCGCTCCGCGAGCGCCCCGTGGCCGATCTCGCGCCGCTTGGGCGAGCCGACCCGGCCGGTCTCCCCGGTGGAGTACGGCGGGAAGTTGTAGTTGTGCATGTAGCGCCGCCGCGTCTCCGGGGACAGCGTGTCCAGCTGCTGCTCCATGCGCAGCATGTTCAAGGTGGTGACGCCCATGATCTGGGTCTCGCCGCGCTCGAACAGCGCCGAGCCGTGCACGCGGGGCAGCACGTCGACCTCAGCGGACAGCGGCCGGATGTCGGTCAGCCCACGCCCGTCGATGCGCACCTTGTCCCGCAGGACCCGCTGGCGGACCAGCTTCTTGGTCAGGGACCGGACCGCGGCCGGGATCTCCTTCTCCCGCCCGGCGAACCGCGGGCCGACGAGCTCGACGGCCACGCCCTTCAGCCGGTCCAGCTCGGCCTCCCGCTCGGTCTTGGGCGCGATCGCCAGCGCGACCGCCAGCGGCTCGGCGATCTCCGCCTCGACCGCGGCGTAGACGTCGTCGTGGTAGTCCGGGTACAGCGGGAAGGTCTCGGTGGACTTGGCGGCCTGGGCGGCCACCTGCGACTGCGCAGCGACCAGTGCGGCGATGAACGGCTTGGCGGCCTCCAGGCCCGCGGCGACGACCTCCTCGGTCGGTGCCAGCGCGCCCCCGGCGACCAGCTCGACCGTCGCGGTGGTGGCCTCGGCCTCCACCATCATGATCGCCACGTCACCGTCAGCGAGCACGCGTCCGGCGACCACCATGTCGAAGACCGCGGACTCCAGCTGCTCGTGGGTCGGGAACGCGACCCACTGCCCCTCGATCAGCGCCACCCGCACCCCGCCGATGGGGCCGCTGAAGGGCAGGCCACCCAGCTGGGTGGACATCGACGCGGCGTTGATCGCCAGCACGTCGTAGAGGTCCTGGGGGTCCAGGGCCAGCACCGTGACCACGACCTGGATCTCGTTGCGCAGGCCCTTGACGAAGCTGGGGCGCAGCGGGCGGTCGATGAGGCGGCAGGTGAGGATCGCGTCCTCGCTCGGACGACCCTCGCGGCGGAAGAACGACCCGGGGATGCGCCCCGCTGCGTACATCCGCTCCTCGACGTCGACGGTGAGCGGGAAGAAGTCCAGGGACTCCTTGGGGTGCTTGGACACCGTCGTCGCCGACAGCACCATCGTCTGGCCGTCCAGGTACGCCACGGCCGAGCCAGCCGCCTGACGCGCCAGCCGCCCCGTCTCGAACCGGACGGTGCGGGTGCCGAAGCGGCCGTTGTCGATGACCGCTTCAGCGGCCGTGATCTCTGGTCCCTCCACAGGGGCCTCCTCGAGGTCGGGGGTCCCCGCGGTGCCCGTGCGGCTGCCGGTCTTCGATCGAAGCCGCCGGGGGTCCCGGCGGCCACTACCGAGGACCGACGCCAGCCTGGGCGGCGGCGGTCACCCACCAGTGCGACGGCCCCGGTCGGGGCCGTCGGGTGCCACCGGCAGGGCCGGCGGCCGGGCGTCCGGGTCCCGGACGCCCGTCGCTGCTAGCGGCGCAGGCCGAGCCGCTCGATCAGGGAGCGGTAGCGCGTGATGTCGGTGGCCTGCAGGTAGGTGAGCAGCCGACGGCGCTGGCCCACCAGGAGCAGCAGCCCCCGACGGGAGTGGTGGTCGTGCTTGTGGGTCTTCAGGTGCTCGGTGAGGTCGGCGATGCGCCGGCTCAGCAGGGCCACCTGGACCTCGGGGGAGCCGGTGTCACCCGGCACGGTGGCGTACTCGGTCATGATCGACTTCTTGGTGGCGCTGTCGAGCGGCACGGGGCTCCTCATAGTCTCGCTGCGCGGCGCTCCGGGGCTTGTCCACCCGGGCACTCTGGGTCCGCGGCCGATTCCCACGGCGCAGGCAGCCTATCAGCGTGGCGGGGCGCCCAGCGAACCGGCCGCGGCCAGCGCCGCGGTGGCCGCGACGTCGCGGGCCATCTGCTCGACCAGCTCCGGCACGGAGTCGAACCGCAGCTGGCCGCGCAGCCGCGCGACGAAGTCGACCCCGACGTGGTGGCCGTACAGGTCCAGGCCCACCCCGTCCAGCACGTAGGCCTCCACCCGCCGCTGGGTGCCGTCGAAGGTCGGGTTGGTGCCGACGCTGATCGCCGCCGCCTGCCCGGGCCCGTCGCCGTCGGTGAGCAGCCCGGCGTACACCCCGTCCGCGGGGACCGCGGCGTGCGGGGCCAGCGCCAGGTTGGCCGTCGGGTAGCCCAGCGCACGGCCCCGGTGGTCCCCGTGCACCACCTCCCCCTCCAGGCGGTGCGGGCGGCCCAGCACCCGCGCGGCCTCGACCACGTCGCCCTCGTCCACGCACTGGCGCACGTAGGTGGAGGAGAAGGGCACGCCGGCGCCGGCCAGCGGCACCGCGGTGACCGCGATCGCGGCGCGGGCTCCCAGCTCGGCGAGGGTGGCCACCGTGCCCGCGGCGCGGTGGCCGAACCGGAAGCTCTCCCCCACCACGACCGCGACCGCGTGCAGCCGCCCGCCGAGCACGTCGGCGACGAACTGCTGCGGGGACAGCTGGGCCAGCGCCCGGGTGAACGGCAGCACGAGGACGGCGTCCGCCCCGGCACCGCCGAGCAGCCGCGCCCGCCGGGGCAGGCTGGTCAGCACCGCCGGGTGGCTCCCCGGGCGCACCACCTCGGCAGGGTGGGGGTCGAAGGTGACGGCGACACACGCCACCCCCGCCGCGTCGGCCTGGGCCGCGGCGGTGGCCAGGATCGCCTGGTGGCCGCGGTGCACCCCGTCGAACACCCCGATCGCGGCGACCACGGGCCCGAGGGTGGGGGGCAGCTCGTCCAGCCCGTAGTACAGCGGCGGCTGCGTGCTCCCGCTCACGGCGCCACCGCCGCGGCGGTGGGCGGCGGTGCCGGCGCGAACACGACCCGCGGCGCCCAGCCCCCGTCGCGGGGGGCGAGCAGCGCCACCACCTGGCCGTCCGGCGCGAACGCCCCGACCAGGGCGTCGGCCTCGCCTGCCCCGGCCGCCGGGTCCGGCCCGGGTCCGCGGGGTGCCGGGCGCGGCGCCGCGCCCGCGGCCAGCGTGCGCCCCTGTGACGCCGCCGTCACCTGCTCGGGGCTGAGGTCCAGGCGGGCGAAGGCGGCGTCGACGGCGTCCGCGAGGGGGACCACCGGCAGGGCCGCACCGGCCGCGTGCGCGGCCGTCAGCGCCGCGAGGGTGTGCGCGTGGGCCAGCGTCACCGTCCCCACCCGGGTGCGCCGCAGCGCGGTCAGGTGGCCCCCCGTGCCTAGCGCGGACCCCAGGTCACGGGCCAGGGCCCGCACGTAGGTCCCCGTGGAGCACGTGACCGTGGCGTCGACGTCCAGCAGGTCGGCGCTGGGGCGACGCGGGTGGTCCAGGCGGAACACCGACACCGTCACGGTCCGCGCGGCCAGGTCCACCTGCTCCCCGGCACGCACCCGGGCGTAGGCGGGCCGGCCGGCCACCTTCACCGCGGAGACCGCCGAGGGCACCTGCTCCAGGGTGCCCGTCAGCGCGCGCGCCGCGGCGCTGACCTGCTCCAGGCTGACGCCCGCCGCGCTGGAGCCGCCCACGGGCTCACCCTGGGCGTCGTCGGTGGTGGTCGCCAGCCCCAGGCGGATCGTCGCGTCGTAGTCCTTGTCCGCGGCGGCGAGGTGGCCCAGCAGCCGGGTCGCGGCGCCGATCCCGAGCACCAGCACCCCGGTGGCGGCCGGGTCGAGGGTGCCCGCATGCCCCACCCGGCGGGTGCCGGCCAGCCGCCGCACCGCGGCGACGACGTCGTGGCTGGTCTGCCCCGCCGGCTTGTCGACCACGAGCAGGCCCGCGGGGGCACTCATGCGACGACCGGGCCGCCCGGCGCGGGGTCGGCGTCGTCCTCGTCGGCGTCACGGGGCACGCGGTAGGGGTCGGCCTCCCCCGCGTAGCTCGCGCCTGCCGAGGCGGCGAGGACCGCCGCATCGTGGGCGGCGGCGACGTCGAGCAGCGCCTCGATGTGCCGCGCGGTGTCCGGCACGACGTCGGCGACGAACGCCAGCGTCGGGGTGTGCCGCACGCCTAGGGCGTGCCCCACCTCGCTGCGCAGCACGCCCTTGGCCGACTCCAGGGCCGCCGCGCTGGCCGCACGGTCGGCGTCGTCCCCCAGCACCGTGTAGAAGACGGTGGCGTCCCGGCAGTCCGGGGTGACCCGGACGTCGGTCACCGTCACGAAGCCGAGCCGAGGGTCCTTCACCCGCCGGGCCAGCAGCTCGGCGACCAGGGTGTGGATCCGCTCGCTCATCTGGCGCGCCCTGCCCTGCTGGCTCACTCGTCCTCCTCGAACACGACCCGCCGTCGCGCGGCGAGCAGCACCAGGTGCGGTTGGTCGGACACCGCAGTCTCCACCTCGTCCAGTACCCGCCCCACCAGGGCCGCCGTGGCGCCGACCACGGCGACACCCACCAGGGTGCGGCGGTGCAGGTCGTGGTACCCGACCTCCGCCACCGAGACCGGGTGGTCGCGGCGCAGCTGGGCGACCAGCGGCCGGACCTGACTGCGCTTGTCCTTCAGCGAGTGCACGTCGCCGAGCAGCAGGTCCAGACTGAGCGACCCCACGACCACCGCTAGGCGCGCTGCTTCTCGCGCAGCTCGAACGTCTCGATCACGTCCTCGACCTTGATGTCGTTGAACGAACCGAGGCTGATGCCGCACTCGAAGCCCTCGCGCACCTCGGTCGCGTCGTCCTTGAACCGGCGCAGCGAGTCGATGGTGAGGTTGTCCGCCACCACCGCGCCGTCGCGGATCAGGCGTGCCTTGGAGTTGCGTCGGATGTCGCCGCTGCGCACCAGGCACCCGGCGATCGCCCCGACCTTGGAGGAGCGGAAGACGTCGCGGACCTCCGCGGTGCCCAGCTGCACCTCCTCGTACTCCGGCTTGAGCATGCCCTTCAGGGCCGCTTCGACGTCGTCGATCGCCTGGTAGATCACCGAGTAGTAGCGCACGTCGATGCCCTCGCGCTCGGCCAGCTCGCGGGCCTTGCCCTCGGGGCGCACGTTGAACCCGATAATCACCGCGTCCGAGGCCGACGCCAGGTTCACGTCGTTCTCGATGATGGCGCCGACGCCGCGGTGGATGATCCGCAAGGTGACGTCCTCGCCGACGTCGATCTTCAGCAAGGCGTCCTCCAGCGCCTCGACCGAACCGGACACGTCGCCCTTGATGATCAGGTTGAGCTGCTGCTCCTCGCCCTTCTCCAGGGACTTGAACAGGTCCTCCAGGGTCCGCCGACCACGCACCGCCGCCAGCTGGGCGTTGCGCTCCCGGGCCTGGCGGGCCTGGGCGATCTGGCGGGCGAGACGGTCCTCCGGCACGACCATGAAGTTGTCGCCGGCGCCAGGCACCGCGGTCAGGCCGAGCACCTGCACAGGCAGGGACGGGCCCGCCTCGGCGACCGGGTCGCCATGGTCGTCGAGCATGGCCCGCACCCTGCCGAACGCGTCGCCGGCGACGATGGAGTCGCCCGGGCGCAGCGTGCCGCGCTGCACCAGCACCGTGGCCACCGGGCCGCGGCCGCGGTCCAGGTGTGCCTCGATGGCCACACCTTCCGCGGACTGGTGCGGGTTGGCCCGCAGGTCGAGCGAGGCGTCAGCGGTCAGCAGGACCGCCTCGAGCAGCTCGTCCAGACCGGTGCCCATCTTGGCGGAGACATCGACGAACAGGGTCGAGCCTCCGTACTCCTCGGCGACCAGGCCGTACTCGGTGAGCTGGCCGCGCACCTTGGTCGGGTCGGCACCTTCCTTGTCCACCTTGTTCACCGCGACCACGATCGGCACGTCCGCGGCCTGGGCGTGGTTGAGCGCCTCGATGGTCTGCGGCTTGACGCCGTCGTCGGCGGCGACGACCAGGACCGCGATGTCGGTGACCTTCGCGCCGCGGGCACGCATCGCAGTGAACGCCTCGTGGCCCGGGGTGTCGATGAAGGTGATCGGCCGCTCAGTGCCGTCGGAGGCGTGGGCGAGGACCTGGTAGGCGCCGATGTGCTGGGTGATGCCGCCGGCTTCCCGGCCCATCACGTTGGTATCGCGAATGGCGTCCAGCAGCTTGGTCTTGCCGTGGTCGACGTGGCCCATGACGGTGACCACCGGCGGACGAGCGACGAGGTCGTCGTCGTCCCCCTCGTCCTCGCCGAACTCCAGGTCGAAGGACTCCAGCAGCTCGCGGTCCTCGTCCTCCGGAGAGACGACCTGCACCTCGTAGTTCAGCTCAGCACCCAGCAGCGCGAGGGTGTCGTCGTTCACCGACTGGGTGGCGGTGACCATCTCCCCCAGGGTGAACAGCACGCGCACCAGGGCAGCCGGGTCGGCGCCGATCCGCTCGGCGAAGTCCGTCAGCGAGGAGCCACGGGACATCCGCACCACGTCCCCGTTGCCGCGCGGAACGATGACGCCGCCGATGCTCGGCGCCTGCATGTTGTCGAACTCCTGGCGCCGCTGCTTCTTGGACTTGCGCCCACGCGCCGGCTTTCCCCCCGGGCGCCCGAAAGCACCGGCGGTGCCGCCGCCACGGCCACGGCCACCGGGACCACCGCCGCCGGGACGGCCAGCAAAGCCGCCACCGCCGGCGCCCGGACCACCCGTGCCGCCGCCGGGACGGCCCGCGCCGCCACCGCCGGGGCCGCCGGGACGCCCACCGGGACCGCTGGGACGGCCAGCACCGCCGCCCGGGCGCGCCGGGTACCCACCAGGTGCCCCCGGGCGCGGGCTGGTCGGCATCATGCCCGGGTTGGGTCGGGGGCCGCCGGGACGCGGACCGCCGGCGCCGGGCTGGGCCGGGCGGAGGCCGCCGGGCGCCGGGGCGCCGGGACGCGCCTGCGGTCGCGGCGCTCCCGGGACAGGCGGGGCGCCCGTGACCCCGGGCGGGGCGACAGGGGCTCCGGCCCGGGGCGCGCCGGGGCGGGCCATGCCGGTGGCGGAGGAGGAG
>Ga0209698_10006166_pt1 | contig 12794 bp, 11 predicted proteins | sample LitLauG_LLR_2012_FD_187203 | JGI IMG/M metagenome (GOLD analysis project Ga0209698, IMG submission 187203) | Freshwater sediment microbial communities from Pennsylvania, USA - Little Laurel Run_MetaG_LLR_2012 (SPAdes) (version 2) | ecosystem: Environmental > Aquatic > Freshwater > Creek >...
GCTCGAGGACGCTATCGCAATTCTGCGAGGCGAGGCCGGGACCAGAATTGATCCGGGCAATGCCGAGGTCTCGCTTCGGTGATCACACGTCGACGCGTCGATGGCGCCCGATTCGCGGGTGCGCCAGTGGCCTTAGCCAGCCACTCACTGTCTCCCGCCGACCCTTCGGAGGGCTGGGCTTTTATTCACCGTATGGACCGCCGATGGTTGAAGAACTGCTGGCTTGCGGCGAATAGTTTCGCCTGATCAGCAAATTGCGGTAATGGTCGGGGAAAGACCCGGCCCAACCCTCGGTAGGCATAAGACTCATGGAAAAGCTCTCTCCGGCGGAACTCAAGGACGAGAACGCGCAGCACTTCTTGCATCCGATGTCGCATCCTAGCAGCTATCGGGCGACCCCACCCGACATCGTGGTTCGTGGCGAGGGCAGTTGGATTTGGGACGTCGACGGCAAGCGGCTCGTAGATGCTGTCGGCGGCCTGTGGTGTGCCAATCTCGGCTTTGGCCAGCGGGAAATTCGCGATGCCATCGTCGCCCAGCTCGATGAGCTGCCGTTCTACAACACTTGGCGGGGGGCCACTCATCCACGGGCCATCGAACTATCGCAGAAGTTGGTTGAGCTGATGGTCCAAGACGGGGTCACGGCGGTGCATTTCTCGAGCGGCGGCTCGGATGCGGTCGAGGGGGCGTTGAAGCTCGCGCGGCAATATTGGAAGCTGCGTGGGCAGGGCGATCGCACCAAGTTCATATCGCTCAAGCAGGGCTATCACGGCGTGCATTTCGGTGGCATGAGCATCAATGGCAACACGCCGTTCCGCCGCGCCTATGAGCCGTTGCTGCCGGGGTGCTTTCATATCGATACGCCATGGCTGTATCGCAATCCGTACACTCAAGACCCGGAGGAGCTCGGCCGCGTTTGCGCCAATTTGCTGGAGCGGGAGATCATTTTCCAAGGCCCCGACACGGTCGCTGCCTTCATCGCCGAGCCCGTGCAAGGGGCGGGTGGCGTCATCGTGCCGCCGCCAAACTATTGGCCGCTGGTGCGCGCCATTTGCGACAAATACGGTGTGCTGCTGATCGCCGACGAGGTCGTCACTGGCTTTGGACGCACTGGCCACTGGTTCGGCACCAGGATGTGGGGCGTAAAGGCGGATATGTGGTGCCTAGCCAAGGGCCTGTCGTCGGGTTATGTCCCGCTGGGTGCAACCGCAGTTTCGGGCAAGGTCATGGAGGCCTTCGATAAGGGCGACCCGGTGCTCGGCGCCATCAATCACGGCTATACCTACGGCGCGCATCCAGTCGCAGCGGCCGCCGCGCTCGCCACGCTCGACATCCTGAAACGTGACAACATTCCCGAGCGCGCCGGACGCGAGGGTGCGTATTTCATGGAGCGTCTGCACGCGATGGAAGGGCGCCACAAACTGGTCGGCGACGTCCGCGGCGTCGGCCTCATGGCCAGCGTCGAGTTGGTGGCCGACAAGGCCACCCGCGCTCCGTTCCCGCGTGGCGCCGTGGAGCTCACACGCGTACATCGCGAAACCTATGCGCGGGGCGCTATGGTGCGGCTTTCGGGCGCCAACATTATCTTGTCGCCCGCTCTGACGGTGGAGCGATCGCAAATCGATTTGTTGTGCGATGCGCTGGAAGGCGCGTTCGCGGCGGTCGAGGACTGAGCCCTGGAACGGAAGTTCAATGACGACCAAATCGTCCGCTGTCGGGAGTCCGCCGCCGGTCGCGGCCCTCTATCCTTCGCAAGCCGAACGCGAACGGCTCGATGACTATTTGACGCGTGAACTCGCGCGCGCCTGTACACGTGTCGCTGGCGGCCCGGCGGTGCCCGACATCGATATCGCAGCGTTCCGCGCCCAGCTCACGGCATTCGACTTCGACGCCCCAAGGCCGCTGCCCGAAGTCATCGATTGGTCGATTGGGGTCATCGAGCATGGCGTCAACCACATGACGCATCCGCGCTATTTCGGTCTTTTCAACCCATCGCCGAGTTTTGCCGCCCAATGCGCGGACCGCATCGTCAACGCCTTCAATCCGCAACTCGCCAGTGCTGTGACCTCGCCGGCAGCCGTCGCCCTTGAAGGACACGTTATCAACCTTATGGCACGGCGCGCCGGACTTCCACCGGAGGCCGGTGGCCACTTCACCTCCGGCGGGTCGGAAGCGAACTATACCGCTCTGATCTGCGCCCTGACCCGCGCCCATCCGGGATTTGTGACCGAGGGCGCACGTGCGTTTCCCGGCATGCCGGTGTTTTATGCCTCGCGGGAGTGCCACCACAGCTGGGTCAAGATTGGCCACATGGCCGGCATCGGGCGCAGCGCGGCGCGGCTGGTAGCCACCGATGGCAGCGGGAAACTATCGATGCCGGCGCTCGAGCAGGCTATTGGCGCCGATCTCGCCGCGGGTCACGTGCCGTTCATGTTGGTGGCCTCGGCGGGAACAACCAATGTCGGCGCACTCGATCCGCTGCCTGCTTGCGCGGACTTCGCCGCCCGTTATGGGCTGTGGCTCCACGTTGACGCGGCCTGGGGCGGCGCCATCATTGCCTCCGACCGGCACCGGAAGGTTGTCGCCGGCCTCGAGCGCGCCGATTCTGCCACTATCGACGCGCATAAGTGGTTCGCGACGACCATGGGATGCGGTATGTTCATCGCCCGGGATCCGAGCGCGGCGGGCCGCGCCTTCGACGTGGCGGCCAGCTACATGCCGTCACGCCAAGCGAGCCTCGACCCTTATATGAATTCAGTCCAGTGGTCGCGGCGGCTCCTGGGCCTGAGGCTTTTCCTATCCCTTGCGGTCGCCGGATGGGCGGGGCACGCAGCGCATATCGAGCGGGCACTGGTTCAAGCCGATATCATTCGTGAAAAGCTGGTGGCACTGGGATGGGCCGTAGTTAACGACTCTCCGTTCGCCGTGGTCGCGGCCGTCCCACCGGCCGGTAGCCGAGCGCCAGGCGACATTGTCGCCGAGGTGGTGCGCTCCGGACGGGCCTGGGTGTCACTCGCCAAATTTGAGGGCCGTGACGTCATTCGCATCTGCGTGACGCATGGCGAGACGTCCGACGACGATCTCGCGATCCTGATCGAAGCTCTGGTGGCTGCTGCCATCCGCGTATAGCGGCGCAGCGTCCGGCGAAGCTAAGCGCGGTTGGACCGAGAGCGCTGTGGTGGGCAAACGAACGATGTTTGGCCCCGGATACTATCTCTTACCTTCGTAAGCTATCCGCCAAATTGTGCCGTTGCCATCCTCCGCGACAAGGAGAGCTCCATCGTGAGCGACCGCAACTCCTACCGGGCGGCCCCATACTCTGTCATCATCCATTACGAGGCCAGTCAGAAAATCTTCATACTCACCGTTCGAGACTCCATCCTTTAGCCGGACCCGAACGATCTTGTAGCCTGTCCGCTTGGAGCGATTCCAGGACCCATGCAGGGCGACGAAGGCATCACCGTTAAACTCCGACGGAAAGGCCGCCTTGCCGGTTGGCGACGCCTCGTAAAACGTCACCTGGAGCGGTGCGGAGTGGGCCTGCAGTAGAACGTCTGGAAGCTGGACGCGGCCGGCAAGATCATGGCGTTCACCGGCATGCCGGGGGTCTTCGTTGTTACCGATATAGTACCACGGCCAGCCATAGAATTCCCCCGACTTGACGCGGGTGACATAGTCGGGCGGAAGATCGTCACCAAGGCCGTCGCGTTCGTTGGTGGCACACCAGACATCTCCCGTGTTTGGATGCACGGCAAGACCCGCGCAGTTGCGAATTCCTGTTGCAAGGGTGCGCCGGTTCGCTCCATCGGGATCAAACGCCAACACGTCAGCCCTTCCCGCCTCGGCCCCCCAAGTGGCCCCGATACCGTGGTCTTTTTCCCATTGCCCGACGTCGTTGGCCCGGAGAGTAGCGATGCCTTGCGCCACGTTGGACTCCGATCCGACGGATACAAACATTTGGCGACCGTCGAGGCTGAAGGCGACGTCGCGCGTCGAGTGCCCTTGTGATGTGCTCGCAATCGAAGAGACCACGGTTTCCGCCGGACCATCCGGCTTTGTGGCCCCGAGATGATAGGGAAAGCGGACCACCGAATTGTTGTTGGCGATATAGACCCAGTGTGGTTCGGGTCCTGGCGGATAGAACGCTATACCAAATGGAGCATTTAGCCCCGCGGTGAAGACCGCAACCATGTCTGGTCGAACTTCGCCATCACGACCGCGAACTATTCTAATCCTGTCGAACCCGGTCTCGGCGATGAAAATGTCGCCATTTGGCGCGACGCGAATGACACGAGGATTTTCAAGACCAGTGAGGTAGGGCTCGACTGAAAACCCTGCTGGAACCTTGGGTAGTGCGCCGATGGGCGCGGGAACGACATTCGCAGCGTTGCTGGAAGAGAACGTGGCGTATGGTTTCGGCAATTCAGCTGCCAGGACATGGTGGCGAATTCCGGGGGCGTCCAAATGCCAGTCGTCTTTGGTCGTTTGGCCGTTGAGTAAGGTTTTGCCGAGTATCAAAATCGGGATGGACAGCGCCAGAACCACGACGAGCGCCCATCTTGCGACCGATGCCTTCACGTGCGTTGCTCCCGTCTCACCTTGGACCGCAAGTCAATGTTCCGAACGAGCGCAGTGCACAGTGTTGCGGGCCGTGTCACTATCAACCTGTCCGGCGTCGATTGGGTGGCAGTGTTCTCATGGTCGAGCGACCGAATTGACCTCGAGCTGCGATGTCACTAGCCCGGACTTCGCAGCAATTGGCGGCGGCGGTCGGCGGTGACCCAGTGCGTACCGAAGCCGATGTATCGTGTCTCCCACAAATCCCGATTGCCGGCATCGCCGTGTGCCTGAGCGACACTATTTGACCCGCGAGGTCAGATGTGCAACCGAATCGCATCGGTGCAGGGCAATAGGCCGCCTGAACCAATGGAGGATCTTAGCTCGTCGAGAGCTACTGCGGCGATTTCAGACGACAGCATTAAGTTCTTCGGTTCCATCAGAAAACAGTCGAGTAGGAAGCGAACCATGCAAACTTGGTTGAAAATCGGCACTGTGGGCCTGGTAACGGCCACGCTTGCCTTTGCGGCATCGAACGCATTGGCCGAAACAAAGGGCCCCGTGACAGACGATCTCGGGGTGGTAGAGATTCCTAAGGACGCGCCGATCGTCATCGGCGGCTATTGGGTGATCTCGGGTCCCGATACGGCTTTGGGGGTCGACTCCAAACGCGGCGTCGAAATCGCTTTCGACGATATCGGCGCCAAGATCGCCGGCCATGCCATCCAGTTCCAAGTCGAGGACGACGGCTGCAACGCGGAAGGTGGTCAAACGGCTGGTACCAAACTTTCAACGCTGCCCAATGTTGTGGCGGTGCTGGGGCCCGCGTGCTCGAGCGCAGCCACAACGGCTGCTCCGATTTTGTGGAAGCAGGGTATCGTCGATATTGGAACGGCAACGACCGCGCCCTCGTTGACGGCTGCGGATCGCAAACCCGATTATTTTGGGTATCTTCGCACGATCTATAGCGATGCTGACCAAGGGCACAACGACGCCGAGTATTTTTACAAAGTGCTGAAATGCACGACCCTTGCGACCATTCACGACGGCAGCCCTTACGCTTCGCAGCTCGCCAAGGCCGCCGCCAACCATTTCAAGGAACTCGGCGGGACGGTCGTGGCCGAAGAAGCCATTACGCCGACTGACGTCGACATGCATCCCGTGCTTACTGGGATCGCGACCAAGAAGCCCTGCGTGCTCTATTTCCCGATCTTTGTTGCTGCGGCAGCACAAATTGTGCGGCAAGTTCCCGAAGTTCCCGGTCTGAAGGACGCCAAGGTTTATGGCGGCAGCTCGCTTGCCGCGCCGGGCCTGCTCGAGGCGGCAGGAGATGCGGCCAAGGGCTTCCGTATTACCAACGTTGACATCTCGCCGGCCGTTATGGGTAAGGCGTATCCGGACTTTGTCGAGAAATACAAGAAGAAGTATGGCGAGGGACCGATCAATTCCTTCCACGCCCATGCCTATGACGCAGCGGTTATTCTCAGCAAGGCGATCAATGCTGTGGCCAAAACTGATGCTGCGACCGGGACGACCTATATCGGCCGCAAGGCGCTGCGCGATGCCCTGTTCGCTACCAAGGGCTATGATGGCATCAGCGGACCGATCAACTGCGACGAACATGGTGAGTGCGGAGCGTTCAATTTCGCCGTGTATGAGTTTACGAGCGGTGATCCGGCGACCTTCAAGCTCGGAGAGAATCCGAAGAAGATCTATCCGCAATAAGCCCAACTAGAGGGTGCCGCTTAGACGACCTAGCCTCGCGGTTTCGAAGGTGCCGCATCCGCGAGGCTAGATTGCGAGGTTGGTAAGGGCGGTGCTCTCCAGAATGAACAATCCCAGCTACCGGAGTCCATTGTGCGATGACTGGTAACAGCAGCGCCTCGGAACAGTCGTCCTCGGGCTTCGTAAGTTCGCTGTACCGCGTCACACTTGTCGACCTTATCTTATGGGCAATGCGCGTCGCGGTGGTCGTGGTGGTGGTCGCGGGTACAATTGGTACACTGCGCAAAGGCACCTACACGGCCGCGGAGTGGTTTGATTTCTTCATGTTCGGACTGACCATCGGCGGCATCTATGCGTTGATCGCGCTGGGTTACACCATGGTCTACGGCATTCTGCGGCTGATCAATTTCGCCCATGGCGACATCACAATGACCGGTGCGTTCGCGGCCTTCTTTCTAGCTCGGTCGTTCGATCACTCCGGCTTTCTCAACAGCAATCCATTGATCGCCATGACGCTGATCATGCTCCTGTCGATGGCGGTATGCATTGTGGTCGCGTTGCTTGTGGAGCGCATCTGCTACCGCCCGTTTCGGCATGTGGCCACGCTTGCCCCGCTTATTTGCGCGATCGGAGCCTCATTCGTGCTCCAGCACACCTTTCGCGGCATGTTCGGCTCGAATGTGCGTTCCTATCCCGATCCAAGCTGGATGAAAGGTACGGTCAGCGTACTCGGCCTCCCGATACCAGTATCGCAGGTCATCGTCATCCTCACGGCTGTCGCCGCGATGCTGTTCCTCTATCTCATCGTGCAACGTACCAAGATGGGAATGGCGATGCGGGCCGTTTCGGAAGACCGGGACGCGGCAGCGTTGATGGGAATAAACGCCAACACGGTTATCCTGTTCACTTTCATCCTAGGCGCAGGCATGGCCGGCATCGGCGGTGTGCTTTATTGCCTCGTGTACAAGCAAGTCTACTTCTACCTCGGCTTTTTGCCCGGAATTAAGGCCTTTAGCGCAGCCGTGCTTGGCGGCATCGGGAGTATTCCTGGCGCCATGCTGGGTGGCCTGCTTCTGGGCATCGTGGAATCGATGGGTCCACCGCTTTTCCTTGATGGAATTGGCATTCCCGCACCCTATCAACTGCGCGATCTCATCGCCTTTACCATGCTGGTGATGGTGCTGATCTTCCGGCCACAGGGGCTGCTCGGCGAAAAGCTGGCGCGCAAGCGCGCCTGAGACAATCGCGAAGGATACCAGACGCATGTCGTTTGATGTCGTAACTTCGAGCCGCCTCGGGCGCAACAGCGCGACGATTTGGGGCCAGGTCACGCGATCAGGGTTTTACGCCGGCATTTCCGGCTTCTTCTTGGGCATCGTCGGCATCCTGTCGATGTTCGATCAGCGCCAAATCATCGTCGGCATTGTGACGCTAGGCTATGCAACGTTAGCCGCTTTGCCATTCGCGGCCGGCGCTCTGGTCGCCGCCGGGGGTCCACCCAAGACAAGCTGGCTTGCACTCCTTGGAGGCTCGGTCGCGGGAACGGTCGCAACAGCGGCAGTGGCTCTATTGCCGATCGCGACGTTACTGCTGCCTGACATCCGCCAAATCTTCGTCGTGCTCGATCAGCCCTTCTTGCGGATGCTCACCTTCAAACAGACCGATCCGTGGCTCGGTATCATTTATCTGTTGGCTCTCGGTGCACTGATGGGGGGGATCGGAGCACTTTTGGCTCTGTTGCCCGCGCGGTTGCGCCGTCCAGTCGTCGCCGGCTTGATCGGTGCGGGCATACCGGGACTTTTCCAGGATATCTTCAGACCCATCCTTGCCAATAGCAACGTTTCCGCCCCACTCGCCAATCTATTGTATACGTATACAGGACTTTCTTCTCGCGGCGCCGTTATCCTTTTCGGAGTCTCGGCTCTGGCTGTTTGGCTTTGGGATGTGAATCGTGCTGGCGTTGACGCCAAGCTTCAACAATTGAACCCCGGTACTCTTCGCAACGGCCGCCGAGCGCTCATTGGATTTGGGCTTGCCATCGCCGCCGTCTTTCCACTTTACGCCGGTAATTTCATCGGACAGGTGCTGATGTCCGTCGGCCTATTCATGCTGATGGGCATGGGCCTCAATTTGGAGATCGGTCTTGCTGGATTGCTTGATCTTGGGTTTGTCGCCTTCTACGCGGTCGGAGCCTATGCGACGGCACTATTGACCGCCGACAGTCCTTACGCGCTGGTCCATTGGACCTATTGGGAGGCGATGCCGGTCGCGGTGTTGTGCTCGATCACCGTGGGGGTGATCTTCGGCGTTCCCGTGCTTAAGGTCCGAGGCGACTATCTCGCCGTCGCGACGATGGGGCTAGGCGAGATTGTGCGGGTTATCGTTCTTTCGGATGCCGCTGCTCCGCTGCTGGCTGGCGCCAAGGGTATCCTGCAGATACCGCGGCCTGCCATCGCCGGGTACGAGCTCAACACTCCCGTGTCGTTGTTTTATCTCACGCTCGTGGCTGCTCTCATCGCAGCATACATCGCCTACCGTCTCGAGAATTCCCGGTTGGGGCGCGCCTGGATGGCGATTCGCGATGACGAGGACGTGGCCCAGGCGCTCGGGATAAACCTGATCAAAGTCAAACTGCTGGCCTACGGTCTGGGAGCGGCATTTGCCGGCCTGGCCGGTTCCATTTTCGCGGTGATGTTGACATCGATTTATCCGCAGAGCTTCCAGCTGATCATCTCGATCAACATTCTGGCCCTGATCATTGTTGGCGGCATGGGCAGCCTGCCTGGAGTTGTGCTGGGCTCCATCGTGCTGATTGGCTTGCCGGAAGCGTTGCGCGAGTTCGGCGAGTTCCGTTACTTGTTCTATGGTCTGGCCATCGTCGCGGTCATGCGTCTGAAGCCAGAGGGCTTATGGCCGAGCGCCGCGCGAAGCCGAGAGCGGCAGCTTGATGCGGAGGCTGCTGCACTCCAGACCGCCGGCGCAGCAACCGGCGCGGTAACCGGTGGTGTCCGGTCATGACCGTTGCTGGAGCTCTGGTTACGGACCAAATGACAAAGCGCTTTGGCGGTCTCATCGCCGTCGACCGGCTTGATCTTTCGGTCAAGGAGCACGCAATCCACTCGATTATCGGACCCAACGGCGCCGGCAAGACCACGGTTTTCAATTGTATCATGGAATTCTACACGCCGGATTCCGGCCGGATCTGGTTCAACGGCAGGCGCATCGACGGACTGCTTCCTGATCGGGTGGCTGCCGCCGGCATCAACCGGACCTACCAGAACATCCGGCTATTCAAGAATTTGACTGCCATAGAGAACATTCTTGTTGGGATGCACATCCACTTGAAGTCGAGCTGGCTCGGGGCGGTATTCAATACGCCCGGCACGCGTCGAAACGAGGCCGAAGCTCATAGCGAGGCCATTCGAATCCTCGATTTTGTCGGACTAAAGGGGCGTGGAGATACGGTTGCCCGCAATCTCGCCTATGGTGAGCAGCGCAGGTTGGAGATTGGCCGCGCCCTAGCAACCAAACCCAAGCTGCTGATGCTGGACGAACCGATGGCGGGCATGAACCCTCGCGAGAGCGTCGAAATGATGAATTTCGTGCGCCGGGTGCGCGACGAGCGCGGCGTGACAATTCTATTGATCGAACATTCCATGCGTGTGGTCATGGGTATATCGGATCGCATCAGCGTCCTGGACCACGGTGTCAAGATCTCCGAAGGCACGCCCGGTGAGGTGCAAACCGACGAAAAGGTCATCGAGGCCTATCTGGGTCAGGCAAACAGCAAATCGCTCAAATAAGAAGTCGGCGTCTTAGATGTCTCGAAGACAGACGGCCGAAAGTTGAACGGACAATTGTGAATCATGGCGCTATTAGATGTTCACGATCTGCATGTTTACTACGGTAAGATTCATGCCCTAAAAGGCATATCGCTGACTCTCGACAAGAACCAGATCGTGACACTCATCGGCGCCAATGGCGCAGGTAAGACCACGACGCTGCGGGCGATCTCGGGCATTTTGACGGCGAGCCAGGGTGAAGTCCTCCTGGAGGGCGAGCGACTGACAAACGTCGAGCCGCACGAGATTGTCGGGCGCGGAATAGTTCAGGTGCCCGAAGGGCGGCGGATATTCGGCCGCCTTACGGTCGCCGAGAACCTGAAGATCGGTGCCTTCCTTCGCAAGGACCGCAAGGCCATCGCCGAGGCAGAGGAAAGATCCCTCGCCATGTTCCCGCGATTGCGCGAAAGGCTATCGCAGGTCGCCGGCACCCTATCGGGTGGAGAGCAACAGATGCTCGCGATGGCGCGAGGTCTGATGGCCAACCCACGTGTGCTCTTGCTCGATGAGCCGAGCATGGGGCTTGCCCCCATTCTCATCCAGCAAATCTTCGACACCATCGTTGAGATCCGCAAACAAGGCGTCCCAGTCCTGCTCGTCGAGCAGAACGCATTTCTCGCTCTTCACATCGCCGACTACGCATACGTGATTGAGACTGGCCAGATTGTGTTGGAGGGCGAGGCCGCATCACTCCTCAACAATGAGCAGGTCAAGGCGGCCTACCTCGGCTAATCGGAGCGCGTTGATGAACGACAAGGGTATCGTGGTTACTGGCGGCGCCAGTGGCCTGGGATTGGCCACCTGCAAGCTGTTAGCCAGCCGTGGCGCGCGTGTCGCTATCATTGATGCTGATCAAAATAAACTAGAAGCGGCGCTGAAGGAAATCCGGATAGCGACCGCGTTTCCACCAATAGGTGTCGCGGGCGACATTGCCCTGCGCAACGAGGCATTCGCCCTGATTGATAGGATTTTCAAGGACTTGGGCCGTATCGATGGCGTGGTGAATTGCGCGGGTGTATATCCGCGACGCCCGATCTTGGAGATCAGCGACGAAGACTGGGACTACGATTGGCGTGTGAATGTGCGCGGCACTTACAATATCATGGCCGCCGCCGTCAGTGTCATGCGCCGACAGCAACTCGACCAGAGCGGAGTGCGTGGCCGTGTGGTCAATATCTCCTCGGTCGACGCCTTCAAGGCGCACCCAAAGAACGCCCATTACGCGGCGACCAAAGCTGCCGTGGTCAGTCTCACGCGCTCCTTCGCGCTCGAGTTCGCGCCAGAGCAGATTCTCGTGAACGCGGTGGCACCCGCCGCAATTGCAACGGAAAAGGCCCGGGCAGCTGGCTTTATTCCGGAGCTTGCCGCCCAGACACCGCTTGGCCGGGCGGCGGAGCCTGATGATATTGCCGAGTGGATTGCGTTCATGCTGTCGAGCGCCAACCGCTACATGACCGGTGAGACCGCGATCATCAGCGGCGGTTATATTTTTGCCTGAAGCGAAAGGAAGCCCGACAAATGAAGCTTGGCTTGTTCAACCTGATGACCCAGCTCGATGCCAGCACGAGTACCAGCCAGATCATCACCGACACGGCCTCCATGGTGCAGCTTGCCGATGAGCTAGGGTTCGATATCGCTTGGTTCGCCGAGCATCACTTCTCGAATTACTCGATCTGCCCTTCGCCGCTGATGATGGCGTCGTACTGTGCCGGCCTTACCAAGCGAATTCGCCTTGGACCCGCGGTTCTCGTGCTGCCGTTGTACCATCCGCTTCGCATGGTCGAGGAGATCGGGCTCCTCGATGTCCAAAGTCAGGGCCGTGCCGTCATCGGTATCGGCAGTGGCTATCAGAAATACGAGTTTGATCGCTTTGATCAAAAAATGGCCGACAAAGGCGCCGTCTCGATGGAGGCCTGGGACATTCTGGAAATGGCGATGCGCGAGGGCGAGGTTGACTACGCCGGACGGTTTTTCTCTGTGCCTCGAACGCCGATCGCCATTCGGCCGGTTAGACAAACTTGCCCAGACATTTACGTAACTGGGCTGGATGCTGCAGTCGTGCAGCGCACGGCCCGTGGTGGTCACACGCCCTTCATCACTGCTGGGTGGAAGGGGTTTCCACTAGCTCTCGAAATGCGCAACCACATTGCTAACCAGTTTGCTCTGGCCGGTCGCCCCGACAAGGGCTTTCCGCTTGCAGTCCAACAATACATCTTTGTCACCGATGACCGTACCGAGGCGCTGGAGATCGGCGAGCGGGCTCGCGCAGTTGGTCGCATCGTTACCGAGATGCGCGCTGGAGATCCTGTGCTCAAAGGCGCATTCATTCAAGCCCGCCCGATGCCTGATGAGCCACCCGTTGAAACCTTTCGTGACAATCTCGTCATCGGTGATCCGCACTTATGCGCGCAAAAGCTGGTTTCCGAGATCCGGGCGCTTGGCACGACACATCTTAGCGTCTTCACCCAAATTGGCACGATTCCGGGTGCACGATCACGCCGCTCGCTGGAGCGCTTTGCGCGGGACGTCGTCCCTTTGATCGAAGCGGAACTGGGGCCCCTTGGCGACATCAATGCCGCCTGACGAGGTCCTGCTGAACCGTAGGCCGACAGGTGTGCTGGCCCGTGACAAGAGCGCAAGTCATCCGCACAATCATAGTACCGCTATTTC
>Ga0209698_10006168_pt1 | contig 12792 bp, 14 predicted proteins | sample LitLauG_LLR_2012_FD_187203 | JGI IMG/M metagenome (GOLD analysis project Ga0209698, IMG submission 187203) | Freshwater sediment microbial communities from Pennsylvania, USA - Little Laurel Run_MetaG_LLR_2012 (SPAdes) (version 2) | ecosystem: Environmental > Aquatic > Freshwater > Creek >...
GGAAGGCGGTGTCGACCGCTGTCTTGGCCGTCGAGCCCGAGGTGTTGAAATAGTCGTCAAGCGGCGGCGAGGAGAGGTTCTGTCCACCGAAGACGTAGGCGCCGCCCGAAGTCGTGTTGCCAAGCGCGATCAACTGCTGAAGCTGGTTTTGGCCGAGTGATTGCAGGGACTGTGGATTGCTCGCGCCCGACGCCAGGGTTGTGAGGCTGCTGAATGAGTCGTCGGCGCTCTTCAGTATCGAGCTCAGCGCATCCTGAGCGCTCGTCATGTTGGTGGCGGTCAAGCCGTTGGCCGAAGTCATCGCCATCAGTTGGTCGTCCTGCGTGCGCAGCGACAACTCGTACCCCGACTGCGAGCCGAGCTGGAGGCCGAGATCGGCGTACTGGCCCGAAGCGGACTCCGTCTGCAAGGTCGCAAGCTGCGTCTGCGCCTGCTTGACCGCAGGCAGCATGGCGGTGGCGAGGTAATTGGAGGAGACGTTGGAAATGGACATGGCGCCTCAGACTGCGGTGAGCAGGGATTGGAGCATGGAGTTTGCGGCGGTGAGAAGCTTGGCGGAGGCCGTGTAGCTGCTCTCGATAGTGAGCATGTTGGTGAGTTCGCTATCGAGGTTGACGCCGGTGGCGTTGCTGAGCGCGGACGAAGCCTGCGAAAGCAGGGACTGCTGATAGGTCGTATTGCTGCTCGCCGTCTGGTTGGCGGCCTGCACCCAGCTCACCGACGCCTGCGCGTAACCCGTCAGCGACGTGCCGGTCGGTAGACCGCCAGCGCTGGAAAAACTCATGGCGGCGCCCAGTGCGGATATAAGCAGTTGCAGGCGCCCGGTGTAACCAGTCTGCCCTGTGCTGTTATAGGTGTAGTCAATATTGCTTGTGTCGGAGATGCCGCCATCGCGCAACAGTGTAGGGGTCCCACCTTGCGCGGGGTCGGCTGCGGCGTTGACCTGGATCGAAGTCGCCAGCCCAGTGAAGTTGGACGAATTGGGAACGCTGGTGAGGCCTGGAGCGGTGAACAGACCCGGTTGCGGCGGGAGGCCCGTGTTGGTTGCTGACTGGTCGGTCTCCTGGAAGGCGCTGATGAGGCCTCCTGCGATCTGGTCGAGCTGCGACTGGTATTGCGGAGCGACCGTATCGCGCAGCTTGACTAGCCCGGCGATCTCACCGCTCTGGATTGGCGTATTTGCGGAAGCGCCGGTGATTGGAACGCCGTTGACGAGAACCTGATTTCCGCTCATGCTTGGCCCCAGGCTCCCGCTCGCCTGAAATGTCAGCTTATAGGGCGCTGTCTGAAATAGCGTAGAGCCGCTGTCAGTGAAGATCGCCATCGATCCGTTGGAATTGATGGAGGTGGAGACCCCCATATATTTGGAGAGTTGTGCGACGAGCTGGTCGCGCTGGTCTTGCAGCGTTCCGATATTTGCGCCGGTTCCCTGACCGCTGATGATGGAATTGTTGACGGTCTGGAACTGGGTGAGCAAGGAATTGACGCTGCTGACATCCTGCGCGATCTGGCTGTCAGCTTGCGTTCGAACCTGCGCTACGGTGTGAGACGCCGAGTTGAGGGAGGCCGCGAGGGTGCTGGCGGCGGCGACGGCGGCTTGCGCCGAGGCTAGGTTGTTGGGAGCCGCCTCATAAGTCGTCAGCGCGGATTGGAGGTTGGCGATCATCGCGGACGGCGAGGCGCCATTGGAAAGCGCGCCTGTCGAGGTGGAGCTGGAGCTGTCGGAGACCGTCTGCGCGAGCGTGGCGATCCCCGTGGAGACTGCGCTTTGCATCGCCGAGTCCGACGTGGCGCCCTGAACCTGTGCGGCTAGCGCGGCGTTGGCGTCACGCGTGATCGAGAACACCATGACGCCGTTGTAAGACGTCGTGGCGAGATTGGCGACCTCGTTCGAATAGCCTGGCGTATTCGCGTTGGCGATGTTTGATGCGATATTCGCGCTCTGCGCGCCGATGGCTCGGAACGAAGAGTTGGCGATATTGAGGGCGGATGCGAGCGTCATCGGGTGGCCTTAGGGCGCGGCGTCAGGGTTGGATATTGTTGAGGACATCGAGCAGCTTGGCGCCCGTCTGGAATACTTTGGAGTTCGCTTCGTATGAGCTTTGGGCCTGGACCATGTTGGTGAGTTCTGTGGCGAGATCCACGGTCGAGCCTTCGAGAGCGGACGACACGATGTTGCCAAGGCCCGCCGTGCCGGCGACGCCAACCTGGGGAGCGCCCGATTGGGGGTTGGCCTGAAATGCGTTGCCGAGAACGGAGTTAAGGTTGTTGGGGCTTGCGACCTTGGCGATCGGAATGGTGTAGGCCGGGGTGATTGAGCCGTTGCCATAGACGAAGGACAGTGCGCCACTGTTTGAGATGCTGACGGAGGCGATGGTGCCTGGCGCGTTTCCGTTGATGTTGATGGAGCTGACTGCGAAGCTGGAAGCGAGCTGGGTCGTCTGCGAGAGGTCCATCGTGACCTGCTGACCCCCCGGCACGGTGAGCGCCATCGGTGAGCCTGAGGTCAACGCGCCGGTCGTCGCGCTGAAATTGAGGGTCTGGGTGGCGAGAGGTCCGCTGCTGTAGGGAAAGCCGCCGCCGGCCGAGGCGCCTGTCGCGTCATAGGCGTCGGCTTCCCATGTACCCGTGCCGGTCTTGGTGAAGTAGAGGTTGATTGTGTGCGCGGCGCCGAGGTCGTCGTAGGCGACGACGGACGTCTCGGCGGTGTATTGAGAGCTGGCGGAATTGGCTGAGGGGGTCGAGCCCGTCACCGTCGTGGCGGCGGAGGGTAGATTGGCGACGAGCGACGCCGTTGTGGAGGGTATCGAGGTCGCCGCGGCGTTGGTGACGTTGACTTTGGTGAGGCCCGAGAGCGAGTTCAGCGCCACGCCAGTCTGCCCGACGGGAGAGCCCAGCAGGTAATAGCCGTCGGCGTTGACGAGGTTGCCGGAAGCGTCAGAGGTGAATGATCCGTCGCGGGTCAGATAGGTGTTGCCGCCGGTGTCCTGCACGATGAAGAAGCCTGCGCCCTGGATTGCGAGGTCAGTGTTGGTCGTGGTTTGGTGGACCTGACCCTGAAGCGAGTTCATCGCTACCGACGAGGCCAGCACGCCTGCGAATTGCGAGGAGGTGTTCTGAGCGGAATCGACGAGCGCGGAAAACGCGGTCTCCACATTCTTGTAGCCGGGCGTGTTGGCGTTGGCCACATTCTGCGCGATGGTTGTGAGCCAACTCGTATTCGCTAACATGCCGGAGACGGACGTGTTCAGAATGCTCATGGGTGGACGACTCCTGACTGACGTGTTTTGGATGAACCGCGGTCCTTGCCTGAGGCTCGCCTCGTCATGTCACCGAGCGCACCAGGCTACCTACGAGCAGGTTCCAGCCGTCGACCATCACGAAGAAGAGAATCTTGGCCGGCAGCGCCAGCACCGTTGGCGGCAGCATCATCATGCCCATCGACATCGTCAGCGTCGCCACGATGATGTCGATCACCAGGAACGGCAGCACGATCATGAAACCGATCTCAAAGCCGCGCCGCAGCTCCGAAATCATGAAGGCGGGAACCAACAGGCGCAGATCGACGGTGGAGCGGTCCTTTATTTCCAGCCTTCCGCGCGATAGGTTCTCGAACAGCGTCATGTCTTTCTCGCGCACCTGCGCCAGCATGAAATCGCGGAATGGCTGAGCGATCGCGGCGATCGCCTTGTCTTGCGGCATCGTGTTGTCCATCAAGGGCTGAAGGCCTTCTTTCCATGCGCGGTCGAAGGTCGGCGCCATCACGAACAGCGTCATGAACAGCGCCAGTGAAGTCAGGACGATGTTGGGCGGCGAACTCTGCAACCCCAGCCCCGAGCGTAGGAACGACAGTGCGATGATGAAGCGGGTGAAGCTCGTCACCATGATGAGCAGGCCCGGCGCCACGGAGAGTGCTGTCAGGATCGCGGCGACCTGCAGGATGCGTCCCGTCGCCGAAGCGCCGCCGGCGGGCAACAACGAGCCCAGATCGACCATCTGCGCGAGCGCCGCCGTCGGCGCCAGCGTAATAAGAAGCCCAAGCGCAATCGGTCTCATTGCAGCACCAGCGTCTTGAGCAGCAGTTCGTCAATCTTGCCGCCTGAGCGCACCATTGCGCGGTCGCGCAGATCCTGACGGATGTTTTCAAGCCCGATCGGACCTTGCAGATCACCGACCGACACGGTCCGCAGATAGGCGAGTTCGTCTGTGGCGATCTCGGCTGCGATCACTTCGGGATGCGGGACAAGCTTGGGGTCAAAAACAATCGAGGCCTCCAATCGAATCCAGGTGTCGGCCGGGGTTGCGATGTTGGTGACAATCGGCGGCAGGTCGATGACGCCCGGCCCACCGGGCGTGCAGATGGGCCCGGAGACGGAGGTCTTGTCGCCCTCTTTCTTATCGGCGACGCTGAGCTTGCCTGCAGGCGACCTGTCAGTCTCTGATTTATCGGCGATGGGGAGCGGGCTCATCGCGGCCAACGCCACGCCCGCGCCCGCCGAAATGAGCGTCGCCACGATCCACTCGATCAGAGTGGACATGAAGGATTTCTTTTTCTTGGCCGGCGCCGGCTCGGCTTCCGCCATCGCGTGAACCTCCGGGTCAGTAGGGTTTGACGATGTCGTAGACTTGCTGGCCCCATCCGGGCTGCTGCGCCTCGGTGATCCGTCCGCGCCCGCCATAGGCGATGCGCGCTTCCGCGATGCGGTCATAGGCGATCGTGTTGTCGCGCGAGATGTCGGAGGGCCGGACGATTCCCGCTATCGTCAACTGACGCAGTTCGAAATTGACCCGCACCTCCTGGCTGCCCTTGATGACGAGATTGCCGTTGGGCAGCACGGCCGTTACGACCGCGGGGACGGAAAGGTTGATCTGCTCGGAGCGGTTGATGTCGCCGTTGCCGGTGGAGGCGGAGGTTGAGTTGAAGTCGTGCTTCCAGCTTCCCGGCGAACCGCCGCCGCCCGAGCTGGCTGTGGGCATCGTGTAGAGCCAATCGAAGCCGAACGTGCCGTTGGAAGTCGTCTTGCGATCGGAGGAATTGCCGACCACCGCCTTGTCGTTGATGGCGATGGCGACAGTGACAATGTCGCCAACATGGGCGATGCGCTGGTCAGTGTAGAGATTGAGCGGACGCGGCGCCGCGCTGGCGGCCGCCACCGCAGGCAACGCGATGGAGGCGTCTGGCGAGCCTTCCTCGATGCCGCTGCCGACGGGCGAAAGATCGGGCGCCTTCATGAAATCGCGGATTGGCGATGCGCATCCGCACAACGTGAGCAGCGCGACGGCCAGCGCGCGGCGAGGGCTCATGATTTGTCCGCCGGTTGCGCGCCCGCGAGCAGCGTCGATAGCTTGGCGGCCCTTTCGGCCGACATCTCTGCGAGGATGGCCCCGGCAGCGCCCGGCTTCAGCTTGGCGAGCACGGACGCGGCGATTTGGTCGTCCATGCTGGCCATTTGCGCCGCCGCCGCTTCGGGCGTCATCTTCGCATAGATGGCTACGACGTCATCAGTCGCGGTCTTCATCATCTGTTCGCGTTTCAACACCCAGTCGCGCGCCGCCCGCTCCTTTGCCTCCAGCTTCTCCACCTGCTCGCGTGTCTCCACCTCCAGCTCTTCGAGGCGGCGCAACTGATAGGCGGCGCGGGCTTCGACGATGCTGGGGCCGAGAGCCGCGCAGTAGCGGGCGATCTCATCGCTTTCAGACATTGCGGGTTTGGGCTTGGGCGGGTCCTGCGCGGTGGCGGGGGAAAACACCAAGGCGCTCGCCAGCGCGGCCAGGACAAAACGCGGTTGGAGCCTGAGGAGCGAGGGTCTCATGGGAGCAGCGTTAACGGGTTCGGCTTATCCGGGACTGTCGCTATTCAACGACGAGGTCGGCCTGCAACGCGCCGGTCGCCTTGATCGCCTGAAGGATAGCGATGATCCCCGAGGGTTTGACGCCGAGCCGGTTGAGGCCCGCCACGAGCGCGCGCAGGCTGGAGCCGCCGATGACGGCGACCTGGCCTCCTGTCTCATTTACGTCGATCTGCGTCTGCGGCGTCACTACGGTCTTGCCGTTGCTCAACGGTCCCGGTTGCGAGACCTGCGGTTTTTCGGTCACGCGCACGTTCAGGGTTCCGTGCGTTACTGCGACCGTGGAAATTTGAACATCCTGTCCGATGACCACCGTGCCGGTGCGCGAATCCACCACGACGCGCGCCGTTTGATCGGGCTCCACCATCAGTTCGCCGATCTGCGCCATGAGGCGCGGCGAGCTGACGTTGTTGGGACGGAAGAGTTCTACCGAGCGCGCGTCACGCTCGAAGGCGATGGATTTCTTGAACGTCCTGCGCGAGAAATCGTTGATGACGTCGACGATGCGCATCGCTGTCTGATAGTCGGGGTTTTTCAGTTCGAGGAACATCCTGAGTTCTTCGACCGGCCCCTCAATAGGCGCCTCGATGATGGCGCCGTTGGGGATGCGTCCGGCGGTCGGAACGCCCTGGCTCACCTTCTCCGCTTCGCCCGCCGCGTCGAAGCCGGTAACGGTGACCGCGCCTTGAGCGCTCGCGCGGACCTGTCCATCGGGACCGGAGAGTTGCGTGAGCAACAGGGTGCCGCCCATCAGCGAGGTCGCGTCGCCTAGCGAAGACACGGTGATGTCGATCCGTTGACCGGCGTCGGCGCCCACGGCGAGGTCGGATGTGACGATGACCGCCGCGGCGTTCTTATTGCGTAGCGAAGACCCGCGCATGTTGAGACCCATGCGGTCGAGCATGGATTGAAGCGCCTGATCGGTAAAGGGGGCGTTGCGCAGCGAATCGCCGGTGCCCTGCAGGCCGATGACGAGGCCGTAGCCGATCAGTTGTGCGTCGCGCGCGCCGCGCAGCGACGTCACGTCCTTGATGCGCACCGCCGCCGTCGCCTCGAAGGCGGCGAGGCAGATCAGGAACGCGCCCAGGAACCGTCTCATCCGCCGCTCACCTGCACCGCGCCATCGGCGCGCACGCGGCCCGAAACCGTGACGCCGCTATCGTCGTTGCGCACCTGGACGGTCTGTCCGACGGCTGCATCCTGCAAGGCTGACCCCACGGCGGTGATTTCGAGGCCGCCGTCGACATATACCAGCTTGACCGCCGAACCTGCGCGCACGGCGCGCGGCGCGGCGAGGGCGTTGATCGGGATCGACTGACCCGGCAACAGCGTGCGCCGCGCCACCATGCCGACTACGTCCTCGGCGCCGAGCGCCACGGGGCCTGAGTAAGTGGGCGCGGCGAGCGGAGCGTCAACCAGCATGTCGTCGCGGATGAGGTCGCCGGGATAAATGATCGCCCTGGGGCTGGGCGCGCGCATCTCGGCGGCGCCGGCGGGCGCGAGGCCCAGCAGCAGGGCGAAGCCGGCGAGAGCGCGCATCTCAGGCTCGCATGTTGTTGATGGTGCCCGACATCTGGTCGGCCGCCTGGATCACCTTGGAATTCATCTCATAGGCGCGTTGCGCGGATATCAGATTGGTAATTTCGGAGACCGGATCGACGTTGGACGCCTCCAGATATCCCTGCTGGATCGTTCCGAAAGCCGTATCGCCGGGTACGCCCGTGGTCGGTTGGCCGGAAGCGCTGGTGGCCTGGAAATTATTGCCGCCCAGCGCCAGAAGACCGGCCTCGTTGACGAAATTGGAGATGGTGAGCTGGCCCACCGTCTGTGCCGTCGTCTGGCCGGGGATGGTCGCGGAGACCAGGCCGCTCTGGCTGACGTTGATCGAGGTCGCCGTCGGCGGCACTACGATGTTGGGCGTAACGAGCAGGCCGTCTCCGGTGACGAGCTGGCCCTGCGCATTGAGGCTGAAGGCGCCGTCGCGCGTGTAGACGGTGTCGCCGTTGGCGGTCGTCACGTTGAACCAGCCGCGTCCGTTGATCGACATATCGAGCGTGTTGCCGGTGGAGGTGAGCGAACCCTGAATGTTGACCGAACGGATCGCCGCGATGCGCACGCCAAGGCCAATCTGCGCGCCCTGCGGCACGGTGGCGTCGCGACCGCGGCTCGACACGCCTTGCAGGCGTTCGCTCTGGTAGATCAGATCGGTGAATTCCGCGCGCGAACGTTTGAAGCCAGTGGTGTTGATGTTCGCGACGTTGTTCGCGATCACTTCGATGTTCTGTTCCTGGGCGCTCATGCCCGTCGCTGCGATCGCCAACGCCCGCATACCTTAAGCTCCTATTGGAAGTCTCTGGCGCCAGAATGACGTATCGAGTTTACGTGAGGCTGGCGGCTTCAGATGCTCATGCGCTCGATTTCCTGATAGGCCGAGACGACTTTGTCGCGGATCGAGAGCCCCTCCTGCAAGGTGCGCTGCCCCTCCATCACGGCCTCGACCACCTTGAAGGGCGCCGCGCCGCCGGTGAGGCCCTGAATCGCCGCCGCCTCGCCGTTCTGGATTGTGTTGACGCCAGATGAGATGAGTTGCGAGAGCAGATCGGTGAACGAAGGCCCCGTCGCCGAGGCCACGGGCGCGGCTGCGGCGCCGGCCTTTACGGTCGTTGCGAGGTTGCCGATTGAGGATATTGCGGATACGTCCATGAGGTCGCCTCAGCGTGTTGGAGGTCAAGCGTCCTTGAGCAACTGGACCGTCTGGTTCATCAGGTCGCTCGATTGTTTGGCCACCTGAAGATTGGCCTCGTAACTGCGGTTGGCTTCTCGCAGGTCCGCCAACTCGACCAGCACATCGACATTGGGCATCTTGACGAAGCCCTGCGCGTCGGCGGCGGGGCTTCCGGGGTCCTGCTGCACGCTGAAGGGCGCGCGGTCCTGCCCGATCTCTTTGACCTTCACGATATTGAACCCCGAGGCGCGGTCGAGCGCGTTCTCGAAGGAAATGGTCTGGCGGATGTAGGGATCGCCGCCCGGCGTTGTCGCGGTCGATTGCGCATTGGCGATGTTTTCGGAGATGATGCGCAGCCGCGTCGACTGGATGTCAAGGCCCGAGCCGGCGATGTGGAGCGAAGCGCGCAGACTGTCGTTGGTCGCCATTATTTGAGCGCCTGACTGAACATCTGATGGAAAATCTTCTGGATGCCGGTGGACATGGAATAGTCGCGGCTCACCTCACCCAGCTTGACCATTTCGGATTCCAGATCAACCGAATTGCCCGACACGGTGGCGTTGGCCGCCGCCTCCTCGCTGGGACGGGGGGCGTCGATCTCCTGCGCGGTCGGCGTGATATGGGCGGAGTTGGTGACGCTCATCGTCAAGGCCGTGTCCTGAAGCGTGGCGGCGAAGGGTTTCAGGTCGAGCGCCTTGAAGCTGGGCGTATTGGCGTTGGCGACATTGCCCGCCACCAGCGACTGGCGCGTCGATAGATAGCTGATGCGCTGCGAGGCGAGTTTGTAGAGATAAACATCGGACACGACAGGCTCCCGGTCGATTGAGGGAATGCTCGCGCCGCCTTGTCCGAGCCTTGAGGCGCCGCCGACAGGCCGCCGCAAGGTTGGCGGTCGATGAAGGCGGACCCAGATTTTCAAGGACCCGCCATGCTCGACACCGCGTCCGATCCCGTCGCGCTTTACGGCGAGGCGCTGCGGCTGGTGGATCAGGGTCACGATACGGAAGCTTCGGCGCGGCTTGACGCGGCGATAACCGCCAGACCCGATTTCGGCGAGGCCTTCGCGCTCGGCGCCTTCGTGCTGGAACGCGGCGGCAAGCGCGACATCGCCCTGCGTTTCTACCAGCGCGCGCTGACGCTGAAGCCCGATCAGCCGATCGCCTGGTTCAATCTGGCCAAGCTGCTGCTGCGCGAGGGGCGTTTCCCCGACGCCCTTCAGGCGCTCGACGCGGGCTTTGCGCATTCGCCGGGCGACGCGGACGCGCTCAACACCCTGTCGGCGTTGCTGCGCTCGCTATGGCGTCTGGAGGAGGCGGCTGAAGCGTCACGCGCCGCGCTGAAGGCGCGCCCGCATTTTCCCGAAGCCGCGGTCAATCTGGGAACGGCGTTGCTCAAAGCCGACAAGCCCGAACCCGCGCTCGCCGCCTACGTCCGCGCGAGCGCGCAGCGGCGCGACTACGCCGACGCGATCTGCAGAGAGGCGTTGGCGCTGCGGGCGCTCGGTCGGTTGGAGGAGGCGCGCGCGGCCTTCGATCGCGCCGTCGCGTTGGGCCTGCGCGAGGCTGTAAGCGGACGCGGCTGTCTCGACCTGATGCTGGGCGATTTCGCGAACGGCTGGGAAGGCTACGAGGCGCGCTGGGTGGACGGCAAGTCTGTCGCCGAAGCGCTGGGCGTGCGCTATCCGCTTTGGCGAGGCCCCTCGTCGACGCCGCAGCGTGTGCTGGTCATCAACGACCACGGGCTCGGCGACACCATCCAGTTTGCGCGTTATCTGCCGCTGATGCGCCAGGCCGGCGCAGAGCCGCATTTTCTCGTGCCGGCGAATATGCATCGGTTGATAGGTCCGCTGATCGAGGGCCGCGTCTTCGAGCGCGAGCCGGAAAATATCAAATTCGACGCGCAGATCGCGATTTCCAGCCTCCCTCGCGCCTTCGGCACGCGGTTGGACACCATCCCGGCGCAGGTTCCCTATCTGCATCCCGAAAAATGGCGCCTGCCGCGCTGGGCGGAGCGGATCGGCGCGCAAGGCTTCAAGGTTGGCTGTGTCTGGCAGGGCAACGCCAATCCGGAAGCCGACATCGCACGCTCGTTCCCGCTGGGCCTGCTGGCGCCGCTGGCGTCCGTCGAGGGCGTGCGGTTGATCTCGCTGCAGAAGGGCTTTGGCGAGGAGCAACTAAGCGCGGCGAACTTCCCCGTCGAGCGCCTCGATCCCGAATATGACGCCGGCTACAACGCTTTCCTCGACGCGGCGGCGGTGATGAAATGCCTTGATCTCGTCATCACGTGCGACACGTCGATGGCGCATCTGGCCGGGGCCTTGGGCGTCCCGGTCTGGGTCGCGCTCAAGCAGGACGCCGAATGGCGCTGGTTGCGCGGGCGCGAAGGCTCGCCTTGGTACCCGACGATGCGGCTGTTTCGTCAGCCCGTCACGGGGGACTGGGGAAGCGTGTTCGCCGCCATGGCGGAAGCGCTCAGGGCTTCACGAACTTCAGCGTAAATCTGTCGCTCTCGCCGATCGCCTCATATTTGGCGTGGTCGACGTCTTTCAGCCGATAGGTCGGCGGCAGCGCCCAAACGCCGACGGGATAATCCTTAGTGTCCTTCGGGTTGGCGCTTATCTCCGAGGACGCGACGAACTTGAAGCCGACCGATTCCATCAACTTGATCGCGTAATCCTGACGCACGTAGCCCGACTTGGCCGCAGGGTCCTGCGGCGATGTGTCGGGCGCACGGTGATCCTCGATTCCCAGCACGCCGCCGGGCTTCAGCGCCGCATAGAACGCCCGCAGCGTCGTCTCGGCGTCGCCGGCCTTCATCCAATTGTGCAAATTGCGGAACGTCAGCACGAAATCCGCCGTCCCCGGAGGAACCATCGCCCGATCGCCGCCGAAGGTCACCGTCTCGACCTTGCCGAAGGCGGCGGGATCGCTCGCCAGCTTGGCGGCGAAGGCGGCGGCGAAGCGCTTGGCCTCGTCGCTGGTCGCTTCGGGGTTGACGGCGACATAGCGGCCCTTCTCTCTCAGATAGGGCGCGAGGATCTCCGTCCAGTATCCGGCGCCGCCGGGATCGATCTCGACCACGACGCTGTCGGGCTTTACGCCGAAGAAGCTCAGCGCCTCGAGGGGATGCCGGTAGGGGTCGCGCGCGCGGTTCTTCGCCTCCCGGGCGGGATTATCGACCGCGCCCTTAAGGGCGTCGTCAGCGAAGGCGGGCAGGGCGAATAGCAGGGCGAGACACAGGACGCTGAGCCGCATGGGGTCTCCGGTTGCAAGAAAGGGCGTTCGGCGCGCAGAGTGACGGCAAAGGCCAGAGGAGTCCACCATGCCCCGCGCTCGCGACATCCTGCTCGACATCCTGCGTGACGAGGGCGTCACGCATATCTTCGGCAATCCCGGCTCGACCGAAATGCCGCTGATGGATGCGCTCGTCGATGCGCCCGACCTGACCTATGTGCTGGGCCTTCAGGAGGCGACCGCCGTGGGCATGGCCGACGGTTGGGCTTTGGCGAGCGGCAAGGTCGGCTTCGTCAATCTTCATGCGATGGGGGGCCTCGGCAACGCCATGGGCGTGCTGGTCGCCTCCAAAGCCAGCGAGACGCCGCTGGTGGTGACGGCGGGCCAGCAGGACACGCGGCACCTGATGACGGAGCCGTGGCTGTCGGGCGATCTGGTCGGCCTCGCCGCGCCGATCGCCAAATGGGCGCGCGAAGTGCGTCGCGCCGACGACGTCGGCCCGGCGCTGCGCCGCGCCTTCGCGCTCGCCCGCACGCCCCCGTGTGGTCCGGTGTTCCTGTCGCTGCCGATGGACGTGCTGGATCAGGAGACGTCTGAGCCGGTTCCCCCGGCCTCGGCCCCGGCCCGCCTCGGTCCCTCGCCCGATTCCGGCAAACTGGCCGCGCGGCTGGCGGGGCTCGACCCTGCGCGGGTGTTCGTCTTGCTGGGCGACGACCTGCCCGCCACGGCGAGCCGGGGGCTGGTCGCCTTCGCCGAGAGCGCGGGTTTTCCGGTCATGGGCGCCCAGTTGACGTCCCGCACGGCTTTCCCCTCCGAGCATCCCTGCTGGGCGGGCGTGATGAAGCCGGATTTTGCGTGGATGCGCGAGCGCTTCCGCGACGCTCAGGCCATCGTGCTGGTCGGCGGCCGCGCCTTCGTCGCCTACCCCTATCGCGAGGAGCGCCCGGTGCCGGACGGCGTCGCGTTCCTGCACGTGGCTGACAAC
>Ga0209698_10006169_pt1 | contig 12792 bp, 9 predicted proteins | sample LitLauG_LLR_2012_FD_187203 | JGI IMG/M metagenome (GOLD analysis project Ga0209698, IMG submission 187203) | Freshwater sediment microbial communities from Pennsylvania, USA - Little Laurel Run_MetaG_LLR_2012 (SPAdes) (version 2) | ecosystem: Environmental > Aquatic > Freshwater > Creek >...
CAGCATTCCGGGGCATCGAGGAATTGCCCCAGCGATGCACCGAAATGCCCGCGGACGCCGCCCGTGTTCGTGCCTTCCTGCAGTTGCACGCGGGCTAGCGCGCCGTGCTCCTGCTGCCGCTGCCGGCGCACTCATGAAGGTCATTGGTTTTTTCGGCGACTCGGGCGTTGGCAAGACGACCTTGATCGAGCGCCTGCTCGGACGCTTCGGTCGGGGAGAACTGCGACTGGCGGCGATCAAGCATGCCCACCACGGCTTTGATATCGACCGGCCGGGGAAGGACTCCTTTCGCTTGCGCGCGGCGGGCGCCGGCCAGGTGCTGATCGCCTCGGACCAACGCTGGGCCTTGTTATGCGACGAACCCGCCGGGGGCGAAGCGTCCGCGCTGGCGCAATATCTGGCGCGCCTGGCGCCGTGCGATTTGGTCTTTGTCGAAGGCTTTCGCAACGACGCGGCAATACCGTTCATTGAAGTGCGGCGCTTTGCAGTCGACCGTGCACCGGGGGCACGCGCCCCAGCGGCTAGCGTCATCGCGGTGGCCGCAGACGCGCGTACCGCTGCCGAATGCGCCGGCCTGCCCGTTCCGCTGCTGGATCTGGACGATGTCGATGCCATTGCGCGATTCATTGCGCAGAAACTCGCGGTGCCCCTGTGTTGAGCCTGGATCAGGCGCGCGCGGCAATGCTGGCCGCCGCCCGGCCGTTTGCCGGGCGAGAACCGGTTCTGACGCAAGAGGGGGCTGGGCGCGTGCTTGTCCAAGACGTCGTTGCGCGCGTCGATGTGCCGCCGCTGGACAACGCCCAAATGGACGGATATGCCGTTCGCTGCAGCGACATTGCGACGGTACCCGCGCTGCTTCCTGTGGCTTTGCGGTTTGCGGCCGGCGATGCGCCGGGTGTATTGCCCGCCGGCGCAGCCGCGCGCATCTTTACCGGTGCACCGATTCCCGAGGGCTGCGATGCGGTTCTCATGCAGGAGATCACACGCGCGCAGGAGCAGGGCGTACAAATCCTGGAGGCGCCCCGGGTGGGCCAATGGATCCGGCGGCGCGGCGATGATTACTCCGAGGGGTCCGTGGTGCTGGCGGCCGGCCAGGGCTTGCGACCCCAGCACCTGGGTATTGCTGCGGCGGTGGGCGTGGATCGTCTTTGGGTGGTGCCCCGACCGCGCGTAGCCCTATTTTGCACCGGCGATGAGCTTGCCTTGCCGGGTACGGCTCCCAGGCCGGGATGCATCTATAACTCCAACCGCTTCGTGCTGGGCGGCCTGTTGCAGTCGCTGGGTTGCGAAGTGTTAGACATGGGAATCGTTCCGGATTCCCAGACCGCAACCATTGCGGCATTGGAGCGCGCCGCCGGCGATGCGCAGGTGGTGATCAGTTCGGGAGGCGTTTCGGTGGGCGAGGAGGATCATGTGCGCGCGGCGCTCGAATCCTTGGGTGAACTGCAGCTTTGGCGCATCGCCATGAAACCGGGCAAGCCACTGGCCTTCGGTCGGATAGGGTTGGCCCCATTTATCGGTCTGCCCGGTAATCCCGTGTCGAGTTTCGTGACGTTCGTGACCCTGGTGCGCCCGTTTCTTCTGCGCTGTCTCGGTGTGCGCGACCTTGCGCCGCTCGGTTTGGCCATGCCGGCGGATTTTGAACGCCCGGCGGACCCCATACGCTGCGAATTCCTACGGGTGCGATGCAACAGCGCAGGGCGCCTGGAACCGTTTGCGAACCAGAATTCGGCGTTGTTGCGTTCACTCGCCTGGGCCGACGGCCTGGCCCAAATTTCGGCGGGTGAAACCGTTACGCGCGGCCAGGCTGTCCGGTATCTTCCCCTGGCCGAACTCACTGGGCCGCCCTGAGGTCAAATTGTAGGGTTGGCAAACCGATGCAGATATCGATCCTTTATTTTGCTCGATTGCGCGAGGCAATCGGCTACTCAAGCGAGACCGTGGAGCCTCCCGATGGCGTGCGCACGCTGGGGCAGTTGCGCGCTTGGCTGATCGGTCGTGGCGACCCCTGGGCCCAAGGATTTGCCAGTGTGCAGCCGGTGCGGGTGGCTCAGGATCAAGTGGTTGCAAGCGACCAGACACCGCTGCGCGATGGCGCGGAGGTGGCATTCTTTCCACCGGTGACTGGCGGTTGACCCAATGCCGGCGTCGCGCATCAGCAATTCATCCGAGCCCGTAATCCGGGTGCAGGAGCAGGATTTTGATCCCGGGGCCGAGATCGAGGGTCTGCGCGCCGGGCACACCGGGGCGATTGTGAGTTTTGTGGGCATCGCGCGCGATTTCAGCGATTCCTTTGCGGTTGCAACAATCACCCTGGAACACTATCCCGGAATGACCGAGCGCAGCCTGCACCAGATCGCCAGCCAGGCGCTGGCGCGCTGGAGCCTGGACGCGGTGCGCATCGTTCATCGTCACGGAACATTGCTTCCCGGCGACCGCATCGTTTTGGTAGCGGTCGCCAGCACGCACCGGGACGCTGCATTCGATGCCTGCCGCTTCATCGTCGATTATCTCAAGACCCAGGCTCCATTTTGGAAACGCGAATCGGGGGCACAGGGCCAACGCTGGGTGCAGGAACGGGAGAGCGACGAGCGCGCAATTGAGCGCTGGGAGGCGCCAACGCGCTCTTGAAAAAGGCGCAAAACACCCCATGTTCATGGGCATCCGGTGCCGCCCGGCCCGCCAGCACAAGACTCAGACGATGCGCCAAGAAAAATTCACTACCCGCTTTCAAGAAGCGCTTGCCGACGCCCAATCCATTGCGGCGGGCAATGACCAGCAATACATGGAACCGGTGCACTTGCTGGCGGCGATGCTGCGCCAGAGCGACGGTTCACCGCGCTCGCTGCTGCAGCGGGCGGGAGTGGCCGTGGGGCCCCTGAGCAGCGCCGTTGAGGCGGCCGCCAAGCGGCTGCCGCAGGTTCAAGGTTCCGACGGCCAGGTGCAGGTAAGCCGCGAGCTGCTCGGATTGCTCAATCAAACCGACAAGGAAGCGCAAAAGCGCGGGGATGCCTACATTGCCAGCGAGCTATTCTTGTTGGCGGTTGTCGATGACAAGGGCGAAGCCGGGCGCCTGTTGCGCGAACACGGTGCCAGCCGACGTTCGCTGGAGGCGGCGATCGACGCTGTGCGTGGCGGCGCGAATGTGGAATCGGCCGAGGCCGAAGGCCAGCGGGAAGCGCTCAAGAAGTACACGATCGACCTAACCGAGCGGGCGCGCAACGGCAAGCTCGACCCCGTGATCGGTCGTGACGACGAAATTCGCCGTACGGTGCAGATCCTGGCGCGCCGCACGAAGAACAATCCGGTGCTCATCGGCGAGCCCGGCGTGGGCAAGACAGCAATCGTCGAAGGTCTTGCGCAGCGAATTGTCAATGGCGAGGTTCCCGAAACGCTCAAGGACAAGCGGGTATTGACGCTGGATCTGGCAGCGCTCCTGGCGGGGGCGAAATTTCGCGGGGAATTCGAAGAGCGACTCAAGGCGGTGCTCAAGGAAATCGCCGCCGACGAAGGGCGCACGATCGTCTTCATCGATGAGCTGCACACGATGGTTGGCGCGGGCAAGGCCGAGGGCGCCATCGATGCGGGCAACATGCTCAAGCCCGCGTTGGCGCGCGGCGAACTCCATTGCATTGGCGCAACGACCCTGGACGAGTACCGCAAGTACATCGAAAAGGACGCCGCGCTGGAGCGGCGCTTCCAGAAGATCATCGTGGGTGAGCCGTCGGTCGAATCGACCATCGCGATCCTGCGTGGTCTGCAGGAGCGGTACGAATTGCATCACGGCGTGGAAATCACCGATCCGGCAATCGTCGCTGCTGCCGAGCTGTCCAACCGCTATATCACGGATCGTTTCCTGCCGGATAAGGCAATTGACCTGATCGACGAGGCGGCGGCCCGCATCAAGATGGAGATCGATTCCAAGCCCGAGTCGATGGACCGGCTGGACAGGCGCCTGATCCAGCTCAAGATCGAACGCGAGGCGGTCAAGAAGGAAACCGATGAGGCGTCCCGCAAGCGCCTGGCATTGATTGAGGAAGAGATCGGCACGCTGGGCCGCGAGTATGCCGACCTGGATGAGGTGCTGCGATCGGAAAAGGCGGCTGTTCAAGGCGCCGCCAATATCAAGGCGGAGATCGACAAATTGCGCGCGCGCATGGCCGAGTTGCAGCGCGGCGGACAGTTCGACAAGCTGGCCGAGATCCAGTACGGCAAGTTGCCCCAGCTCGAGGCGCAACTGCGCTCGGCCGAATCATCGAGCCATGGGCGCCAGTTCAAGCTGCTGCGCAAGGAGGTGGGGGCCGAGGAGATTGCCGAACTCGTCTCGCGGGCAACCGGCATTCCGGTGGCCAAGATGCTCCAAGGCGAGCGCGAGAAGCTTTTGCACATGGAGGATCGACTGCGCGAGCGCGTCGTGGGGCAGGAGGAAGCGGTGCGACTGGTCTCGGATGCGATCCGCCGCTCGCGCGCCGGACTGGCTGATCCGAATCGGCCCTATGGATCCTTCCTGTTCCTGGGGCCGACAGGCGTTGGCAAGACCGAATTGTGCAAGGCGCTATCCGAATTCCTTTTCGACAGCGAGGATCACCTGATCCGCATCGACATGTCCGAATACATGGAAAAGCATTCGGTCGCACGCCTTATCGGTGCGCCCCCGGGCTACGTCGGCTACGAGGAGGGCGGTCAGCTCACGGAGCTGGTGCGGCGCAAGCCCTACTGCGTGATCCTGCTCGATGAGGTGGAAAAGGCGCACGCCGACGTATTCAGCGTATTGCTGCAGGTGCTCGACGATGGGCGCATGACCGATGGGCAGGGGCGCACCGTCGACTTCAAGAATACGGTCATCGTGATGACCTCCAACCTTGGTTCGCACGAGATTCAGCGCCTAGCCGGTCAGGACCCAGAACTCATCCGTGAGTCGGTGATGGGCGAGGTGCGTGCTCATTTCCGGCCTGAATTCGTCAACCGCATCGACGAGATCGTCGTATTTGGCGCGCTGGATCGATCGCAAATCGCCGCCATCGCCAGAATTCAGTTGCGGCGCCTGGAAGCACGCCTGGCCGCACAGGAGATGAAGCTGGTCGTGAGCGATGCCGCGCTGGTGGAGATTGCCAAAGCCGGATTTGACCCGCAGTACGGCGCACGCCCATTGAAACGGGCCATCCAGCAGCAGATCGAGAATCCGCTGGCCAAACTCGTCCTGGAGGGCAAAATCGGGCCCAAGGAAGTCGTCCCGCTGGATTTTCGCGATGGTGCCTTCACCTTCGAGCGCACGGTCCACTGACCAGTTCAGCAGTCGCGCCCGGGGTACCCATGAGCGTGTACGGGGAAATATTGGCCCGCCACTGCCGATAAGGGGTGGATGGACGGCAACCGCGCAAGCCCAACCAATTCCCCCGCCACGGGCGAAACGGCGGGTATCGGCTTAGCCAAGCTGCTCGGGGCGCTCAGCTACGCCCTGGATCTCACCGAGGGCCAGCCCGCGGGACATTGCGTGCGCTGCTGCTGGATCGGTACGCGCATCGGCCACAAGCTGGGCCTGGATAGCTGCCAGATGCGTGACTTGTATTACACGCTGCTTCTCAAGGATCTGGGTTGCAGCAGCAACGCCGCGCGTATCTGCCAGCTATACCTGACCGACGATTTGCGTTTCAAGCACGATTACAAGCTTATGGGCGAAGGGCTGCCCGAGGTATTGGGCTTCGTCCTGGATCACACGGGCTTGCAGGAAAACCTTTCCCGGCGCTTTCGCGGCATTTTGAACATTCTCCAAAATGGCGGTCAAATCGCGCGCGAGCTAATCGAGACCCGCTGCGAGCGCGGTGCGCAAATCGCCTTGCAGCTGCAATTTTCGCGGGACGTGGCCGACGGCATCCAATGCCTGGACGAACATTGGGATGGCGGTGGCAAGCCGCGCGGTTTGCGCGCCGGCGAAATTCCGATCGGCTCTCGAATTGCCTTGCTGGCCCAAGTGGTCGATGTGTTTCGCACCAGCGGCGGAGTCGACCTCGCCAAGGCCGAGGTGCGCCGGCGCAGCGGCTCCTGGTTCGATCCGCAACTGGTTGCGGCATTTTTTGCACTAGCCGAAGTTCCGTCCTTCTGGCAGACACTCGCGCTGCCGGAGCTGGAAAGCATGGTTTTTGCCCTGGAACCGGCCCAGGACGTGCGTACTTTGGATGATCAATGTCTGGACGACATCGCCGCGGCCTTTGGCCAGATCGTCGACGCCAAAAGCCCGTACACCAGCGGCCATAGCGAGCGGGTCGCGCTCTACACCGACCGGATTGCGGATACCCTGGGATTGGCGGCAGGCAGGCGTCGCTGGCTAAAACGCGCCGCTTTGCTCCACGATCTGGGCAAGCTCGGTGTCAGCAACACGCTGCTGGACAAGCCCGGCCCGCTGGACGAAAACGAATGGATCGCCATGCGCCGCCACGCCCAGCATACCGAGGACATCCTGGCGCGCATTGACGGGTTTTTGGAACTGGCGCGCACCGCCGGCGCTCATCACGAGCGCCTGGACGGCAAGGGCTACCCGCGTGGGCTGGTCGCCTCGCAGATAAGTCTGGAGACCCGCATCATCACTACCGCGGATATTTTCGATGCCATGACTGCACAACGCCCGTATCGCAGGGCGCTTGCCCCCAACGAGGCGCTGGAGCAGATGTCCGAATCTCTCGGATCGGCGCTCGATCCACGCTGCCTGGAAGCACTCAAGACGGCGGTGCGCGAAGTCAAGATTGTCGGACCGGGCGCCGCGCCAGCAATGGCGGCATGAGCCTCGTCAGTGCAGTGGGCTGGCCGGCTGCTCCGGACCGTCCTCGGGTGGTTCCGTGTGCACCGAATGGCCCGACGGATTGGGAAACACCGGCGCACCGCAGTCATCGCAGTATTCGAGCGGGAAGCGGTGCGCGTGCGCCAACACGCGCTGGATCCCGAGCCGCTTTAGGGCGGTTTCAATCTCCTCGACCGAACGCTCCTCGTCGTCGCCCAGCAGCGGCCAGACCACGCCTTCTATAACCACGTCGTCATCGGCGACGCGCGAAATGCCGATGCGCATTTCGGTGGTGGGTTGATCGCGCTTTTCCTCGTATGCCGCCAGAGTCGCCTGCAGCGCGGCCGGCTCCAGTTCGTAGGTGAGCTTGAGAAAGGAGATGGCCGCTTCCAGGGAGAACTCGCGCAATTCACGATCGCCTAGGCGCAGCGCCGCGTGAAAGGCATTGGGCGCGAGCACGCGAAAGCGGCACCCGGTCATGACCGGGGTGATAACCGCGGTTACCTGCTCGCAAAATGCCTCCAGCGCGGCGGTCTTGGCGTCTGGGTCGACGCCAGTCTGCTGCCAGTGGTACAGCGGTGCGCCCTGGGGAACAACGATTGCGGCAAGCACGTAGCGCGAGTCGGCCAACATGGCTACGGGTTCGCGCAAACTCTTGGGGTCGACCTTCAAGCGTCCATGTTCGGCCGCCGACCCGAACAGGGCTTCGGCCGCATCGCGAACCTCGCCAAAGGATTCGGGTAACTGATCGATGGAGTAGAGGGTATCGGCGATGGCGCAGCGCGCGCCCCGCGCCGCCAGGTGGGCACCCAGGTGTGTGGCCAGGTTGTCCACGACCGCGGGGCTGAGCACCAGCGTGGGCAGCTTGTAACGGGACCAAGCCAGGATGGGCAGCGCCACCAGTACGCCGTCATGGGCCTTGCCATCGATCTCGATGGTGGCGCTTTCGGCGCAGGATTCGGCCAGATCGGCTAGATCATCATAGGCGCGCGGATTGCTGGTCGAGAGTTCATCCAGGGCGGCATCGATCACCTCTTCAAAGCCGCGGGCCAGCCGGTCATTGATGAGTTCAACCAGGCGCCGCTCCCAGAGCTGATCCTCGATGCGGGTGCCGGATTCGGACATGCGGCGTGCGAGCTTGGCCAGCGTATCAGCGTCGGCGTGGTGCCGTGCTCGAGAGATGTAGCGCGATCGGCGCATGGAAGCGTCCTGGTTTACAAGAAAAGCTGCACATTATCGCACCGCACAGATTGCCGCAGCGCAGCGAACCGGGGGGATTCGGGCGCCCCAGGGGCAATTTTCACGTCATGAATAGCGTTTCATAAAGTGGAAAAATAATTGCGCAGGGCAATAGGATATCTTCCACGAAGAAAAATATCATTTCGTATAGTGGCAATTATTTTATAACTATTTGTTTTATTAAAATAAAATATATTGTCTTCTATAAGACATCTGAGATGTTGCAGCGCGGCTTCTCTTCTAGCATTACACCCATGCTTGACGCGCCGAGCTACTGAATCCCAGGTGGCCGGCGCGTCGTCCAAGACCGCCCGAACGTGGGCAATTGCCGGAGATTTCATGAACGATCGCAAGCTGGAAGTGCAAGCCCTGCAAAAAGACTGGACCGAAAATCCCCGTTGGAAGGGCGTGCGCCGCAGCTACGGGGCCGAGGACGTGGTGCGTCTGCGCGGTTCCGTAGCGATCGAGCACACCCTGGCGCGCCGTGGTGCACAGCGTCTGTGGAAATCCCTGCACGAAACGGAATTTGTCAGCTCGCTGGGCGCAATGAGCGGCAACCAGGCAATGCAACAGGTGCGGGCAGGACTGCAGTCGATCTACCTGTCCGGCTGGCAAGTAGCGGGCGATGCCAACACGGCCGGCACGATGTATCCGGACCAATCGTTGTATCCGGTCAACTCCGTTCCCAATGTCGTGAGCGCCATCAACAACGCCCTGGCGCGCTGCGACCAGATCCAATGGATGGAAGGCAAGGGGCCAGAAGACGCTGGCTACATAGACTACTTTGCACCGATCGTCGCCGATGCGGAAGCCGGCTTTGGCGGTGTCCTTAACGCCTTCGAACTGATGAAGGCCATGATCGAGGCGGGCGCCGCGGGCGTGCATTTTGAAGACCAACTGGCCTCGGTAAAAAAATGTGGCCACATGGGGGGCAAAGTTCTGGTGCCCACGCGCGAAGCGACCGAGAAGCTGACTGCGGCGCGTCTTGCCGCCGATGTGATGGGAGTTCCGACGGTGCTGATCGCCCGCACCGACGCCGAAGCGGCGGATCTGATCACCTCAGATATTGACGACAACGACAAGCCGTTCCTCACCGGCGAGCGCACGATCGAGGGCTTTTATCGGACGCGTCCGGGCCTGCAGCAGGCGGTGGCACGCGGTTTGGCCTATGCGCCTTTCGTCGACCTGCTCTGGTGCGAGACCGGTAAGCCCGATCTGGCCTACGCACGCGCTTTCGCCGACGCGATCCATCGCCAATTTCCCGGAAAGATGCTTGCCTACAACTGCTCGCCGTCGTTCAACTGGAAGAAAAACCTGGACGATGCCACCATCGCCCGGTTCCAGCGCGAGCTGGCCGCCATGGGCTACAAGTATCAGTTCATCACGCTGGCTGGCTTCCATAGCCTGAATTACTCCATGTTCCACCTTGCGCACGGCTACGCGCGCAATCACATGAGTTCATTCGTGGAACTGCAGGAGGCCGAGTTCGCAGCTGCCGAGCGCGGCTTTACGGCGGTCAAACATCAGCGCGAGGTGGGTACCGGCTATTTCGACTCGGTGACCCAGGCAATTCAACAAGGGCAATCTTCGACCACGGCCTTGCACGGATCGACGGAGGATGAGCAGTTCCTTCCAAACACGACGATCGATCGCAAGGCGGCGTAACGATAAGGAAGCCGGAGACACTCGCTTTTTGCCGGATGATGTGCAATGCAGCAGTTGCAGGAAAGCAACGCATTCATTGCAGCGCGACTTGTGCCGCGTTGGAGCGGCTCCTATGCTCGCGCGCTCACATCAGCACGGCGAAATACGGAGCGAGGCGGGGAGTGGCCGAGGAAGGGGCTTGGCCCAGATAACAAAATCAACAATACCAATAACAGTAGCTGGGCCGCGTTCGCGCGGCCTATTTTTTTGTTGATTTCGCCACGTATTTTGCAGGAGCACTGATGGGAATACACGCAGGAATTTCTTTTGACGCGCCGCGCGATCCGTCCCTGGAAACCGTGCTGTCCGGCCCGGCGCTGGCATTTCTGGCGCGCTTGCACCGCGAGTTCGAATCGCGCCGGCGCCAGATTTTGGAGCACCGCCAGGTACGCGCGTGTGCCTTGGACGCCGGCGAGCGGCCCGATTTTCCAGCGGCAACGAGCGCCTTGCGCACGGCCGAATGGACGATTGCGCCGCAGCCCACCGATCTGGTCTGCCGGCGTGTTGAGATCACCGGACCGGTCGAGCGCAAGATGATGATCAACGCCCTCAATTCGGGCGCCGATACCTACATGGCCGACTTCGAAGACAGTCAGTCGCCTGCCTGGGACGCCCTCTTGCAGGGGCAACGCAACCTGATGGATGCGGTCCGCCGGCGCATCGAATATCGAGCCAGCGACGGCCGCGAATACCGCTTGAAAGAGCGCACGGCGACCTTGATCGTGCGCCCGCGCGGCTGGCACTTGCAAGAAAAGCATTTGCACATCGATGGCCAGCGGGTAAGCGCCGCGCTCTTCGATTTTGCCCTGTTCATGTTCCATAACGCGCGCGAGCTCGTGGCCCGGGGAAGCGGCCCGTACTTTTACCTGCCCAAGCTCGAATCGTCGGCTGAGGCGCGTCTCTGGAACGACATATTCATCTATTCCCAACGAGAACTTTCCATCCCGCGCGGCACCATCAAGGCCACCGTCCTGGTGGAGACCTTGCTGGCGGCTTTTGAGATGGACGAAATTCTTTACGAGTTGCGCGAGCATTCGGCTGGGCTCAACGCCGGGCGCTGGGATTACATTTTTTCCTGTATCAAGAAATTCCGCGCCGACCGCGAATTTTGCCTGGCTGATCGAGCGCTGCTCACCATGACCGCACCGTTCCTGCGCTCGTATGCCTTGCTGCTGCTCAAGGTCTGCCGCCAGCGCGGTGCTCCGGCCATCGGTGGCATGAGCGCGCTCATCCCGATACGCAACGACGCGGCGGCCAATGAGCGCGCGCTCGCCGGCGTGCGCGCGGACAAGCAGCGTGAGGCTGCCGACGGTTATGACGGTGCTTGGGTTGCCCACCCGGCCCTCGTGCCCGTTGTCATGGAGGAGTTCGTCAAGGTGCTCGGCGATCAACCCAACCAGTGGGGGCGGATGCGCGATGATGTTCACGTGCAAGCAGCGGACCTGTTGCACTTTGCCCCGCAAGCGCCGATTACCGAGGTGGGCGTGCGCGCCAATATTCATATCGCCGTGCAGTACCTGGGCTCGTGGCTTGCTGGCAATGGATGCGTGCCCATCCACAACCTCATGGAAGATGCGGCAACGGCGGAAATATCCCGCGCGCTCTTGTGGCAGTGGACGCATTCGCCCAAGGGCGTGCTGCAGGATGGACGCAAGGTCACCTTGGATCTGGTGCGCGCATGGATTCCGGAGGAGCTGGCCAAGGTGCGAAGTGAGATCTCCGGTGCCGGTGCGAGCTATGACCAGGCTGCAGCGCTGATCGAGGAGCTGGTGTGTGCGGAGGAGTTTGCTGATTTTCTGACCGTGCCGGCGTACGAACGGATGCCAGAGTTGCCGGGAACTGTCCGTGAACCATTCGCGGATGCGGCGTAGCGCCTGCTGAGAGCTCGGCAGCGTGACTTCGGGCCGCGGGCTGTAGTGCCGGAATGCGTGGTCTCGTCGATATTTCACTCCGCGACCCCACACCCCGGCACACGCCCGCTCCGATGCCAGCCCGCTAACGCCCTATGGCGCTAGCGGTTGCTTCCTTTCGGGGTATCCCGGCGGGAGCCGGCGAGGGACTCCGGTGAAGCGACTTTGCGAAGCAGGAGCGAGACGGGGTGCCGAGCAACAGGCTTCCGCCGCCTGAAGCCTTTGCATCGCGTAGGTTCAAGAGCTTATTGTCGCGGGCTGTAGTGCCGGGATGTGTGGTTCTCGTCAGAAACCCATACATGGACGCCACCAGTTTGCATGGGGAGGAAGCGGTCTTGGCGTAGCTGGAAAAGATTGCGCTCATACATCCGGTCTTGCGGCTTAAAGCCGTGACGCCTAATGGAATGCGCGGGTGGGGCCTCATCACTCCTGCGGGGTTGTGAATCCCTATGGGTTTGACAGGTTTGACCCACCGCGGTCTGACCAGTTTTGCCATTACCTGCTTTCTCGACGGTGCAATCGACGGCGGGGTAAAGATGTACCGAGTTGTGCACGGACCTCGCGTGCGCGCGGGCTCAATTGCTGCGGCGTTACGCGGCTAGGGCTTGGGGTTGGTAGGCTCGGTCAAATCCTCGGCCATGGGCTAGTAGTGCCCAGACGATGCGTGCGTTCTTGTTGGCCAGGGCGACCGCGGCGACGTTTTTATTGCGCCGCGTCGCCAGGCGGCCAAGCCAGCTGTCGGCGATAGCCGCGCTGGGCGGTTTGCGCTGCAAGCTGGCCAGTACCGAACGGGCGCCGTGGATCAACAGCCAGCGCAGGTACACGTCGCCGCGCTTGCTGATGCCCAGCAATACCGACTTGCCTCCCGAGGAATGCTGCCGTGGCACCAGGCCGAGCCAAGCGGCCAACTGGCGGCCGTTGCGAAAGTTGTGCACGTCGCCGATCGAGGCAAGTAGCGCCGTGGCCCCGAGCGGGCCAATGCCGGGGATGTCGGCCAGTCGGCGACTGGCTTCGCTGTCGCGGTGCCACAGGGTGATCTCCAGTTCCAGCTGCTTGACCTGCTCGTTCAAAAGCTTGAGGTGATCGAGCAAGCGCTGCAACAGCCCCCGTGTGCGTGGCGGCAAGCCCTGGGCTTGCTCGGCCAGGATTGCCGGCATTTGCTTG
>Ga0209698_10006170_pt1 | contig 12792 bp, 10 predicted proteins | sample LitLauG_LLR_2012_FD_187203 | JGI IMG/M metagenome (GOLD analysis project Ga0209698, IMG submission 187203) | Freshwater sediment microbial communities from Pennsylvania, USA - Little Laurel Run_MetaG_LLR_2012 (SPAdes) (version 2) | ecosystem: Environmental > Aquatic > Freshwater > Creek >...
GAACGCAGACAAGCGAGCACATTTTGCACGGCTTCCAGTTTCGCCGGCGGCGTCTCTCCCAGAAATTTCAACGTGACGTGCAGATTCTCTGCGCGAACCCATTTCAACTGAGGTGCAATCGCCCGGAACTCCTGCAGCAGCGCGGCGTACGCCACGCGAATGTCCTCGGGAATCTCAATCGCGATGAACAGTCGCATGCCGGGCCTGCTCAATTCCCAGAGGGCACGCGGCGGGGCTGCGGCTTACCGTCATAAAGGAAATGCACGCGGACCATGTCCAGCGCAAGCTGCGACGCGTGGAAACGGATCATTTCGCGGTCGCCGGGGAGATGCACCAGCCGCTCCTTGGTCCCGGCTGGCGAGGCCAGCGCGATGTACACCGTGCCAACGGGCTTTTCTTCGCTCCCGCCCCCAGGCCCGGCAATGCCGGTGACACCCACGCCAAACGTGCTGCCAACGCTGCGGCGAATCCCTTCGGCCAGTGCAATCGCGACTTCCGCGCTGACCGCCCCTTTTGCGGCGATCAATTCCGTGGGCACCTCGGTCCATACCGTCTTCCGTTCATTGCTGTAGGAGACTACTCCGCCGAGGAAATAATTCGAACTGCCGGGGATGCGCGTAAGCCGCTCGGCCAGCAATCCGCCGGTGCAGCTTTCCGCCGTGGCAATCGTGGAGCGGTGCGTGGTCAAAAGTTCGGCGACAACCTCTTCGAGTGGCACCCCTTTATGCGCAAAAATGCGGTCGCCCAGGGCCAGCTCAAAACTCCGCACAATTTCTTCCAGTGTGGTTTCCGCCTGCAGCGCGTCGTCGGTCCAGATGCGCAGGTGAATCTGCACTTCGCCCGGCGCGGCAAGAATCGTGGTGTTCACATTCTTGTAGCGCGTATAGATTGGCCGTATGCGTTCTTCGACGTGGGATTCGCCGAGCCCCGTGACGCGGAGTTCCCTGTGGAACATGCGCTCGCCGGAAACGCGGCGCTGCAGCCGGGGCAAAACCTGCTCCAGGAAAAGCGGCTTCAATTCGCGTGGTGGCCCGGGAAGCAGCGCGACCATTCGTCCTTTGTCTTCGATCCACAGGCCCGGAGCGGTGCCGCGCGGATTTTCCAGCACCTCCGCGCCTTCCGGCACCATCGCTTGGCGAAGATTCACGGTGGGCATGTCGCGTTTGAAGCTGCGGAACCGCGCCTCAATTGCGCGCACAACTTCTTCATTGCGTTGCAGGCGGCGGCCCAGAAGTTCCGCCAAGGTTTCGCGCGTCAGGTCGTCTTCGGTCGGGCCCAATCCGCCACTGGCGATCACCACCGGCACGCGATTCAGCGCGTCGCGAAACGCTTCGGCGAGCAGTTCGCGATTGTCGCCGACGATTGTTTTGCGCAGCACCTCAATGCCCAGCTTGTTCAGCTCTTCAGTCAAAAACAGGGAATTGGTGTCCACTCGATCCGGGGTGAGAAGTTCCGAGCCAACCGCAATGATTTCCGCTTTCATGCCAATTATTGTAGCGCAGGGGCTCAGCCCTGTGGCGGCCGCCCTTTTGGAGTGCGGCCGCCGAGCTACCGCTTTTGCGATTTAAGCCTGGAGAAAATATTCAGATTGGTAGCGGAACTGTAGTCCGCAAAGCGGAGGCCCAGCCTCCGCACTCCAATTTGGCCGATCTAAAGTTCGGCCACTACACAGAACGCGGACTATCCCAGCAGCGGCAGTCCCCGGACATTCCAGTCAATGGTAAAAAGCGCGCTGTTCGCGGCAATAATCCCACGTCCGCTTGGCAGCAGCGCCAATCCCACCAGCGCCGGCCCGCTCAACACATGCTCTGCGTGACCCTGAGGCGAGATGCGCACAATCCCCCGCCGACCGCCCAGCGACGCCACCACGTACAAATTCCCTGCCTGATCGAATGCCAAACCCTGGGGCCGGCCCAGCCCGCGATAGAACACGTGCACTTCGCCATTCTGCGTGATGCGATAAACGCGGTCGTAGCTCGACGTCGTTGGCCCGCTCACGTACAGCTCGCCGCTCGGATGAAACGCCAGGTGATATGCAGCCACGGATGGCTCCAGCGTGGCAAAGACAAAAATTTCCCGCTCCGGGCTGATCTTGAAAATCGTTCCGCTGCGATCGCCCACAAATAAATTCCCGCGCGCATCAAACGCCAGGCCCGTTGCGATGCCCATGCCTTCAATCCACTCCTCGCTGCGGCCGTCCGGCGTAACGCGATGAATCGTGCCATCGTGCCGGCAGGAAACGAATAGATCCCCTCCCGGCCCCAGCGCCAATCCCGTCGGATTCACCAGCGACGTCACAAACGGCTTCACCGCATAGCTGGAACTGATCTTATAGAGCGACACCGGCACTCGCTGCCCGCGTGGTCCGCTGAACGTCACATAAATATTGCCTTCCGGATCCACCGCCGGGTTGCTCACTGGGTGCAGGTTATCTGCAATCTGAAAGCCCAGCGAAACCGGAAACGGCTGGCTCTCGCTCTGGGCATTGATGATTTGAATGGTGTTGCCAGCGGCATCTTCCGGGACGCGCGCGATCAGGCGGTTGCTGCTGGCCAGCGCCAGCGGCGCTTCGGCCTCCCCAAATCGCACCAGCGGACGCGCGCCATGGCGCGACGTGAATCCGCTGCCAAATATGGCGATTTCGCCGCCGGGAATGGCGGCGGCCGGAGCAATCCGCTCAATGTGGGGAATGCCGTTCTTTTCTGTCGTAGTACCGAACCCGAATTTCATGGCCTTGCCCGTGATTTACAGCCAATGAAAGTGTAACGCGAGACGCAAACAAATGGCAGCGTACACCCCGGCCATCCAGTCGTCGGCCATGATGCCCCAGCCGCCAGGAAGCTTTTCCAGCCGCCGGCAGGGAAACGGCTTGGTGATGTCGAACAAGCGGAACAACACGAACCCGGCCAGTAGGAATTTCCAACTCAGGATGCTCATGCCGCTATAAATCGCAAACGTCACGGCATCTTCCGGCCGCACCAGTGTCATCGGAGAGATCGGCGCGAGCCCCAGAATCAATGCCAGATGTACGCCGGATACTTCGTCGATCACCACATATTGCGGGTCTTCGATGCCCGCAAACCGCGCCACCTGTCCGCTAGTCTTCACGCCGAGATACGCAAGCACCAGCCAAACAGCAATAGACGGCACAAGCAGCAGAACCACGCCCCCTAAACCTGTCACCAATGAAGCATTCTCGCCCAGCGAAAGTTCAATGCCCCTTCCCAGGACGAGAAACCAGGTGAACGGATGCGCCACCACGGCGACCAGCAATCCCACCAGCGAGCCCCACGTCCCCGGGCCGGGCTTCAAATTGCCGGTACCGAGTACCGTGGCAATCGCATACGCAAATCGCGGCTTTGCAGGGGAGTGAGTAACGGGCGTCCCTGGCGGATCAGTGAATGGTTTCATCGTTTTTCTGTCCGTCATCGTGTAGGGCGGGGCGATCCGCTTCGGGGATTTCTTCTTCGTCGAAAATGGGATCCGAGACAACGTATTTTTCGGCCGCCCACGCGCCCAGGTCCATCAGGCGGCAGCGTTCCGAGCAGAAAGGAAACTCCGCGTCCGTCGCGGAGTCCGTTGACTTCTTGCAAATAGGGCAGATGTGTTTCATGGCGAAGGAGTAGTTGTACCACTACTCTGTTCTGAAATGTAGGGGCGGCTTCAGGCCGCCTTCTTGGGGTTGCCAGGCGAAGCGCCGCTACCCGATCACCCGCAGCGCCGCGCCAGTAGCAATCCGCGTCAATTTCTCCGGAGGCGCCGCTGCCGGGATCGCTGCAACCTCCCGAATCGCCGGGCGTGGTTCTATCCCCACGACCCGGCCAATCAAGTCATAAGCATCCGTCTTCGTAATTTCCACCTGCACCACGTCCCCGGTCGCAGCGATCTCTCCCCCCGGCAACTCGATATCTGTTAAATAAAGTTTCCCATCAATATCCGGAGCCATGGTTTCCAGTCGCGCTTCCCAGACCAACGGATTGTCCTTCGACGCCCCCTCCACCAGCGCCGTCTCCGTGCGCCCCTTCATTCCACGCAGGCTTTCCCGTGAAATTTTCTTTTGCAGCGCCATCAGGCGGTCGCGGCGGTGGCTGATCGTCTCGGCATCCACCTTGGCGTCCAGCGGAAAACTCGCCGCATTTTCCACGTCCGAATATTCGAAGACGCCCATCCAATCGAGCTTCGCCGCAGCCACGAAATCGTATAGCTCCTGGAAGTCTGCTTCCGTTTCGCCGGGGAAGCCAACGATAAAACTCGTGCGCAGCGCAACGCCGGGAATTGTGGCGCGCATCCGCTCCAGCAATTTCAGGAACGCGTCGCCATGCGACCCGCGCTTCATCCGCGCCAGCACGTTGCGGCTGGCGTGTTGCAACGGCATATCAATGTACTTGGCCAATCGTGGGTGAGCCGCCAGCGTCTCTAGCATTTTTTGTGTTACCCGGTTTGGATACGCATAGAGAAACCGCACCCACAGCAGGCCGTCCACTTGCGCCAACCGCTCCAAAAGTTGTGCCAGCCCGTCACGCAAGCCCAGGTCTTCGCCGTAGGAGGTCGTGTCCTGCCCGATCAATGTGATTTCGCGCGTGCCCGCAGCGGCCAGATTTTCCGCCTCGCGCACTACGGATTCAAACCGGCGGCTGCGGAACGCGCCGCGCAACTCCGGAATAATGCAGAACGTGCAGGGATGGTCGCACCCCTCGGCGATCTTGATATAAGCCTGATGCCTCGGCGTGGTAATGATGCGCGGCGTCAGGTCGTGATAGAGGAACGCCGGGGGCTGCGCCGGCAGCACCTTCAGGTCGCCTTCCACGGCTTCAATGATGCGCTCCACTTCGCCCGTGCCCACCACCGCGTCCACTTCCGGAATCTGCTCCAGGATCTGATCGCGGTACCGCTCCACCAAGCATCCCGCGACAATCAATTTCTTTGCCGCGCCGAATTTCTTGTGCTCGGCCATTTCCAGAATGGCGTCCACGGACTCTTTTTGCGCCGGCTCGATGAAGCTGCAGGTATTTACCACCAGGATTTCCGCATCATCCGCCCGCGGCGTCAGTTCATAGCCTTCGCGCGCAAGAATACCCATCATCACCTCGCTATCCACGAGGTTTTTCGGGCATCCCAGCGATACAAATCCAACCTTGCGCATACAGTCAGTCCGGCGCCTCAACGCCAATCTATCTATTTTAGCATGAGCTGACTGGCTGGCCAGTGTGGCGGCCACCTTCTGAAGCGGGCACCTTTGAGGTGCAATCCGTGGAGGAACTTCTGTCCGAGGCCCTTTTATTTCACCTGCGATCTCGCGCGTAAATTCCTACTCTGCCCGCCCCGTCGCCCGAATCTCCTCCAACAATCTTTGCAAGCGCAACGCATCACAAACCACTCCGCCGAACCGTGCCTGCGCATAAATTTGCGTAAATTCCGCCACTGCCGGAGCCAGCCGAGGCTGCATCACAAAGCTCGCCGCAAATTCCCCCGGCGTCTGCGTTTCTTTCCGCGTAAATCCACGCTTTTCCAATACGCGCAGCATATCCGTATACAACCGCGAAGCCAGTTGCGGGTTATCCCGTTTCTGCGCCGGCCTCCGGATTTGCAACGACAAGCTCAGCCAGCGCACCATCGCGCGAATCCAATCCAGGCGCAGCACTACCAGCAGGAAAATCAGCACCACCGGAAACACCGCGCGCAGATACGAATGCGAGTTCTGCCATGCCATCAGTCCATTCATTCCGCGGTCCTGTGTCCGCCGGAACCATGTCTTGATCGCCGCGGTGTAATCCGTCGAATTCTGCTTTACGTTGTGCGCCAGCAGTGTCTGGTGCGCCCAATCATAGTTCACCACCCATTCGTTCCAGTTCAGTTGCATCCAGTCCAGATACAGGTTCAGCCGTGAGAACATACCGCTTTCGGTGCCGCTGGACGGTGGCGTGGGATCAAATGTAATCCAGCCGCTCCCGGGGAAATACGCCTCCACCCAGCTATGGGCATCGCTGGCGCGCACGATGTAATCACCGGCCACGTCGTTGAACTCGCCGGGAAGAAACCCGTTCACCTCGCGCGAAGGAATGCCCAGTGTCCGCAGCATCACGGCCATGGCCGAGGCGAAATATTCGCAGTGGCCCGCCTTGGTCACAAACAAAAACTGGGCAAGCGGATCCGCACCGGGTCGCCCCGCCAAATTTAGTGTGTAGCCGTACTTCTGGCGCAAGTAATTTTCGAGCACGATCGCCTTATCGAACGGATTGGTGGCTGTCGCTGTTACTTTCTGCGCAAGTTCCGGTATCCGCGCGTCGAGTTTCTCCGGCAATTGCAAATAGGTGCCCTGGATTTCTGCCGGGTAATCTGTTCCCGCCGCGCGCGCCTTCGCGGGACGTGCGGCTGGCAGCAGCGACACGCCTTCATAGCGGATTTGCGAGAAATTGCGCGAAGGATTCGAAATCGATCCCGTAGAATCCACTCCCAAGGCCGTAAATCGCGGTTCACTCGCATAACGGCTTGGGTCGCTGGAAAAGTTGCCGCGCAGTTGCATCACCTGCACGGGGGCAAAGATGGCGTCGCTGGCCATCGGCTGCAACAGCACCGTAAATCGCAGTTGCTCGGCGATGGGAACCTGCATGGCATAAGGAGATTCGAAAACCACCCAGCCGCCTTGCCCAGCCGTGTGCAGTTCGCGCACCTTGTCGTTCGTCGTCCAACGGCGGCCGTCAAACGTGGTTAGCGCAATGCCACGCCACCGCAGCATCGGATAATCCACGGGCTGCCCGGTCTGCACCCGCATCACCACCGTGTTGTCTTTCTTGATTTCGCCGATCTGCCCGAGTTCCACGCTGTCCGTGAACCCGGTCATCAGCGAAGGTTGAAACCCGGTGCGCGCAAAATAACCTGCATTGACGCGCGGAAAAAAAAAGAACAGCAACGATCCGAAAAAGATCGCGCCAAAGGCCACGCAAAGGGCGGCCAGCGAAATGGCACGATAAAAGCGGCGTTCGCGGCCAGCTTCGGCGTGCAACGAAGGAAACACTGCGCCCAGCGCGCTGCGGCGAATTTCCAGCCCCAGGAACGTTGCCACGGCGAATAGCAGGAACGCTACGAAGAGGAAAAAGAAGTTGGTGTCCACGGTGAATACGGCTGACGCCAGCACCGATGCAAACGACAGCATCGCCAGAAACATGGCGTCGCGGTCCGTTGTGGCGCTGTAAAGCCGCAATACCGTCACAATCAGCAGAAAGTGCACCGCACCCAGTAACGCCGCATACAGACCGACATTGACCGTGCCTGTCACCAGATTTCGCGAAATGAACAGCGCATCCAGCGGCACCACAAACAGGAACCCGAGCACCAGCCGGGTGGCCGTGGCTTGCTGGAGCTCCGGGCCATTTCCCCGCCACCACCGGAAGCCTTTATAGAGAACCGCCACCGGCGCAAGAATCGTCGTGAAAATGTCGAGTTTTCCCGTGCTGACCAGCGTCAGCACCCCGGTGAACACCAGGAAAAACAGCGAAGCGCGGAAAAAGGATTCCGCAGGCAGCGGTTGAGCAGGTCTAGAAGGGGCTGAAGCCATAGTCGAATTCCTAGAATAGCACCGCGCGCTCACCGCCAAATCTCAAGCGCGCGTATCAATAAAGGGAAGCCCCACCCTTGTAGCGGCCTCCTGCCCCACCTTCCGCGTCAAATTCGAAATCGCCACTTCGGAAATATTCTCCACTAACAATACGCGAGCACCCGTCACCTTGGGCAATTTCACAACTCGCGCGAGAAACGGAAATACCGTGATCGCCCGATACGTCACCGCATGCCGGACTTGCTTCAGCGGCACAAGCTCCGCTGCCAATTTACGCCCGCCAAACAAACGCTGTTCAGCAAACGCCCGCAGCTCCTCCTCCGCCCGCTTCCCAACCGCAATCGTTGGAAAATGCCACATCTTCGAAACCAGGGTAGGCACGTCACCTGCGTCCACGGATTTCTTCGCTGCTTTTGGCGGTGGCAGCAACATCGTTTTTCCGCTCGCATCCGTCAACACCAGCGCCGCCAGCGTAATCACCACCGTGCCGCGTTTCGCCCGCTTCGCGGGAATCTCTTCCGCGAGGCCCTTCTTGCGTGCCTCGCAAAATGCACTCACCGGACAGAGCAGACACTGCGGCGCACGCGGTGTACAAAGCGTCGCGCCAAGCTCCATCATCGCCTGGTTCCAATCACCGGGCGATTTTCCTTCCAGCAGCGCATTCGCTGTATTCTGCAGCTTCGCCCACGTACCATTCGCACGCAAATCACCGCGTATTGCGTCCAGCCGCGCCACCACACGCGCCACATTCCCATCCAGTACGGCCAACTTTTCTCCGTACGCGATGCTCAGGATGGCCGCCGCCGTATAAGCGCCAATCCCCGGCAGCGCCCGCGCATCCTCCTCGGTGCGTGGAAATTCGCCGCCATGCTTTGCTACGATCGCCCTTGCGGCTTTTTGCAGATTCCGTGCGCGAGAGTAGTAGCCCAGCCCGGACCACAGCCGCAGAACTTCTTCCTCCGGCGCCTCAGCCAGCGCTTTCACAGTGGGGAATCGCGAAAGAAACCTCTCGTAGTAAGGAATCGCCGCAGCCACGCGCGTCTGCTGCAGCATGATCTCCGAGAGCCAGATGCGATAAGGTTCGCGCGTACGCCGCCAGGGCAAATCACGCTGGAATTGCGCGAACCACGCCAACAGATTCTTTCGAAATCGCGTCAGCGCCGGCCCAGTCAACATGCCGACCAGTTTCGCATACTCCAGGATGGATCAGCCGATGTAGCGCATGCCTTCTGAGGCGGGCTGTATTAGGGCGTGGGCGCCGGTCACCCGTTTAAATCGCTCGCGAACACGATATACGACGTATTCCACAACTCCGCGGGAATCGATCCCCGCGGCTGCGAGGTCACAATAATCTTGAAAGACTCCGGGTCTGCCGCCAATTGGTTCAACAGCTCCGGCTGGGAATCCGGCGCCACCGGCTGCACCAGCGCCAGGTGCCGCAAAATCGCAAAAATACTTTCCGACGCCGGAGCCAACGGTGTGGATGCATCCACGCTGCGGAACTCCAGCATCGCGCTGCGCTCATGGAAATTCCACGCCAGAGCTGCGCAGAACGTCACCGCCCGCTCGAACCGCTCCCGCTCCGGAGATGCCGCTCCCGCGCGAGCCGCCGGGCTCTGCGGATCAAACACCAGCAGCACGCGGCAATCATCCTCTCTCGCAAACTCCCGTACCATCAACTCGCCGTACCGCGCCGAAGCTTTCCAGTGCACATGCCGCGCGCTGTCGTTCGGCAGATATCCGCGCAAGGCATAGAGGTCCTGCCCGCGTCCCTTGGAATTGCTCTCCATCGCACCCTGCAAACCCGGAAGCACTTCCAGAAATTCCGAAGAAGCCGCCACTGGCGGGTACACCAGCGCTTCCGTTGCCAGATCCAGTCGCCGTGCCTTCTGCAGAAATCCAAACGGAAAGCGCGTTACGATGCGAAACGCTTCCTGCCGGTAAAGCCCGCGCTGCGGAAACAGCAGCGGCACATTTTGTTTCACGGCCTGCTGCCGTGGCAGATACGGAAAATAGACCGGAGTCTCCAGCAGCGCCACCGATTCCTGGCCCTTCTTTTTCGTCGCCTCCACGCGCAGCGAAAACGAGGGGAGGCTCAGCTTTTCGTTGTGCAACTCCACCGCCGCGCGCACTGCCTGCCCCGCAAAAATGTGCTCCGGCAAATCCAGTTTCAGTTCCACGCCGGCCAGCGTGATGGACGACAAAATGCCGGACATCAGGATCGAGGCAATCAGGCTGGCGAGAACCAGGAACAACAGATTGTTTCCAGTATTGATGGCCGCCAGGGCCACCAGCACGATGCCGAGGATATAGATCCAGCCCTCGCGCGTAATGCGATATTCCATGCGGTAGCCGATCCACCGCAGCGGCGTGCGCTTCGCCAGTGTTGGCACCAGCGTCACCGCCACCCATCCGGTCACCACCAGCGCCGTCAACGCCGACGCGCTGGCCAGAAACAAATTGCCAAGCTGCGCGGCCGCCCCGGAATAAAGCGCCAGCACCAGCGCGATTGTCAGTGCTGCCATGGAAAGAAAAAACGCCCGCACCGCCGGACGGTCCGATTTAGCCAACAAGGATTGAAAAGTAGAAGCGAGAGTTGCCATGGCCAATGAAAGTCGCCTGCGTCCGAAACTACTGGCTAACGGCTAATAACTAAAGGCTTCCTCACAACGGCACGCGCACGGAATCCACGATCTCCCGCAACACATTCTCCGTCGTTTCCGATTTCTTCTGCAGTGAAGCGTGCCGCGCGCTGGCCACCACGCGATGCGAAAACACCGCCACTGCCAGTTGCTTGAAATCGTCCGGCAGGCAGAAGTCGCGGCCTTCCAGAAACGCCCGCGCCTGCGCCGCGCGCTGCAGCATCAGCGTCCCGCGCGGGCTCACGCCCAGCGCCAGTTGATCGGACTTCCGGGTGCGGTTCACAATTTCCAGCGCGTAATCGTGCAGGCTCGAATCCACCTTCACGCGCGTGACCGTCTGCTGCATCGCCAGCACGTCGGAAACATCCGCCACCGGCTCCAGCGACTCCACGGCGTCGGCCGACGAGCGGCTGCGCAAAATCTCCTTTTCCGTCTCGTGCGATGGGTACCCCATCTTGATGCGCATCAGAAAACGGTCCAGTTGCGATTCTGGCAGCGGGTAGGTGCCATGATGCTCCACCGGATTCTGTGTGGCGATCACCAGGAACGGTTGCGGCAGCGGCAACGTGCGCCCGTCCACGGTCACCTGGGCCTCGTTCATCGCCTCCAGCAGCGCCGATTGCGTGCGCGGCGTCGTGCGGTTGATTTCGTCGGCCAGCACCACGTTGGCGAACACCGGCCCTTGGCGAAACTCAAACTCGCGAACCTCCGGGTTGTATACGCTCACGCCCAACACATCGCTCGGCAGCAAGTCCGAAGTGAATTGAATGCGCTGAAAACTGCAATGAAAGGATTTGGCCAGTGCGTGCGCCAAGGTGGTCTTCCCGGTGCCCGGCACGTCTTCAATCAGCAGGTGGCCGCGCGCCAGCAACGTCACCAGCGCGAGTTGAATCACGTCTTCCTTGCCGTAGATCGCGCGGGCAATCGAGCGCTGCAGTTGCGAGACCACATGAGAGGTGGCGGTCGTCATCGGTTGAAAACCCCAGGTGTTCCTGCTTAAATAGATGAGCGCTGTTGCTCTGGCGTTTCCGCCATTTGCAACAATGTTCCCCCGCAACGGGTCACCCGTTATCAGACGGGCGATTAGCTCAGCGGTTAGAGCGCTCGCCTCACACGCGAGAGGTCAAAGGTTCAAATCCTTTATCGCCCACCATTCCTCTGTATTCTCTCACCACTCTCCCAACCGCTGAATCAATGCTGCCCGGCCCGTGTGCTCAAAGCCGCATTTCTTAGAAGGGCGAGGGTCCGGAAGTGACGGGAACCACTGGGCTGGGAGGGCTTTTCCGTATATTCTCGATTGGTCGTTAATCTTCGCTCCGGAACGGTTAGGCGGGAATCCTTCGTGACAACTTTCTTTCGAACCATTGAATTTTTGAGCTTAAGCCTGTGGCTGGGTGGCGGCACTTTCCTGAGCTTTGTAGTGGCGCCCGGGGCGTTTTCGATCCTGGGCAATCGCGATGCAGCGGGCCTGATGGTGGGCTATTCGCTCGCGCGGCTTCACTACGCGGGCATTTTTCTTGGATTGATTTTTATGATTGCCCGGTTGGCGCGCACGCACGATTTTGGCAGCTTTACCAATTCCGCCGCGCTCTGCATCGTGCTGATGGTGGTTCTCACCACCGCTTCGCAATTTACAGTCAGCAACCGTATGGAAGCCCTGAAGAAGCAAATGGTTTCCGTGCAGAACACTCCGGAAACCGATCCGCGCCGCGTGGAGTTCAACCGCCTCCACCACATCTCCGTCGCCTACGAAAGCGCCGTCCTGCTCCTGGGTTTCGCCGGCATTTTTCTCCTCGTCCGTGAAACCGTCAAAGGGTAAGCATTTGTAGCGGCCGCTTTCCGAAGCGGGCGCTTTTTCTGGCTGAAAATCGTGCAAATCTGCACTGCCAGTTTCAGCGCGAATTACACCGTTACCTCTGGGCCGGATATCCCAACCGGATGGCGCCCCAGCGGCGGCGATTGACGAACAGCGGCACCGAAAGATCATGCAAAATCTCTCCCGTGTCCCTCCGGTAGGTCTGCAGCAAAACCCTGCCATCATGCGAAGCGCTGCGCAGACCCACGCGATCATTGAATATCCGCTTGCTGCGACTCTGCGTCAGGTCTACCTGATAATTTCCCGTTGGCTCCTTGCTGTAGCGCACATTGTGGGTTGGGCAATATCCTTCGATGTTCACTGCGATCGCGTACGACACTCCCGCGTGCGCGGCCAAAAATTCCTCCAGCAGCGGCCGCAGCGCGCGATCCGTAAACACGTCATACTCCGTGCGGTATTTCTTCGGGTTGCTGCCGGGAATCTCCTGATAGCGAATCGAAAAAAGTCCCGCCTCGTTCAGTTCGCGCCTTAGCAGTGCCCCTTCGAACAGCACCGTAACCCGAGCGCTTAATTCCACCGCGCCCCGGTACAACGTTTCGTGAAGGCAACTCACCCCTGCCAGAATCATCTTTTCAAACGACTGCTCGCTCTTCGTATCAATCTCGCCCGCAACCTTGCGGAGTTCCTCGCCCAGCCGGTTGGTCTCCGTCGAGCTGTGCTCCGCATTCTCCGCGATCCGCACCGCCGACTGGGCGCTGGAATCGGCATTTGAGCGGATG
>Ga0209698_10006171_pt1 | contig 12790 bp, 7 predicted proteins | sample LitLauG_LLR_2012_FD_187203 | JGI IMG/M metagenome (GOLD analysis project Ga0209698, IMG submission 187203) | Freshwater sediment microbial communities from Pennsylvania, USA - Little Laurel Run_MetaG_LLR_2012 (SPAdes) (version 2) | ecosystem: Environmental > Aquatic > Freshwater > Creek >...
GCGTTGAGCAAGCTGCTGAAATTGCAGCGGGACGATTTTGCCGGCGTATTCAAGGCTATGGACGGGCTGCCGGTGACGATCCGCACGCTGGATCCGCCGCTGCACGAGTTCCTGCCGCGCCGCGAGGAGTTGATGGTCGACATCGCTCTGCTGTCGTCCTACAGCACGAAGCAGAAGAAGGAACTGGTCACCAAGTACAAGGACTACGGGGTGAAGGGCGTGGGTGACCTGAAGAAGGCGCTGCCTCCGCTTCTTGCCCGGGTCGAGCAGTTGCACGAGTTTAACCCGATGCTCGGACATCGCGGATGCCGTCTCGGCATTACCTATCCCGAGATCACCGAGATGCAGGCGCGGGCCATCTTCGAAGCGGCGGTCGATTGCACGAAAAAGGGCATCAAGGTGCTCCCCGAGGTCATGATTCCTCTGGTTGCGACTCTGAAGGAGATGGCGAACCAGGGAGCGATCGTGCGCCGGGTTGCCGATGAGGTCTTCAAAGAGAAAGGAATGAAGGTCGACTACATGGTCGGCACCATGATCGAGTTGCCACGGGCGGCGCTGGTGGCCGATGAAATCGCCCAGGAAGCCGAATTCTTCTCGTTCGGGACCAACGATCTCACGCAGACCACGTTCGGCTTCTCGCGTGACGACATCAACAAGGTGCTGCCGACCTATCTGGGCGAGGGCATTCTGAAGCAGGATCCGTTCGCCGCTCTCGATCAGGAAGGTGTCGGCCAACTGGTCAAGATGGCGACCGAGCGCGGGCGTAAGACGCGGCCCAACCTGAAGGTGGGCATCTGCGGCGAACACGGAGGCGAGCCTTCGTCGGTGGAATTTTGCTACCGGACGGGGCTGAACTACGTGTCGTGCTCGCCATTCCGAGTGCTGACGGCGCGGCTGGCTGCGGCCCAGGCTGCGGCGGCGGAGTCGCTGAAAGTTGAGGGCGGACGGACGAAATGAAAACCGCGGAGTAGGCGGAGGACGCGAAGGCTTAGTTCGAAATGAACCAGATCACCGGGCTCATGGTCGATGCAGCGATGAAGGTGCACACGGCTTTGGGCCCGGGTCTTTTGCAGGGTGTTTAGGAGAAATGCCTTAAACACGAACTCGTCAAGCTTGGCCAAAGGTGGAACCGCAGGTCTGGCTGCCTGTCATCTGCGACGGGACTGAGATCGAGGGAGGCTCGGATCGACCTTCTGGTTGAGCGTCCGGCTGATGAACTTCAATGCCGTGCACCTGCGAGCCGGTCCACGCAGGCTTGTGAACCACTATCAAACCTCTGCGTCCTTAGTGTCCTCCGTGGCGTTGGTTTGATCTACTGCACTTTCTGCAGGCGGGCGATCAACTTCTGCGCCAGGTTCTCCTCGGATTCCGACCACAGGCGGCGCGAGGTGGCGCGTGTGTTCATTTCCGCCTTGCGGGTGAACTCCACCAATTTGGCGACATTGTCGCGAATCTTGGCCTGGGTTTCTTCGGTTAGTTCGACACTGTCCTGCACGAAAAGCGAATCGAGACCGAAGTCGACTTCGACGTGACCCGTCTCCTGGTACGTTCCGTCGTCAAATTCTTCCCCCTGCACAACAAACTTCACCAGGCTGGGGATGAGGCGCCACTCGCGACCTCCCGCCTCCGGGGTCCACAAATCCCACCAGGCGTCAAAGATGTAGGCGTAATCGTCGTGAATGAGATCGGCCGCCAGGGTGATCGCTTCTTCGGGCGCGATGCCCGGTGAGAACCGGCGTTCGAGTACGCTGGCTTCATTCCACGACACCGGTTGCACCGATGCGTACGTGATCCCGGTACGCTGCGAAGAGTAAGGAAACTGCAGCAACACTGACAACGCGTGCGGCAGCATCGCCGGGCCGGTGAAATCGGGAAACCACAGGCTAAGATAGAGAGGATCAGGCATGGTGATGATTAGAGATGCTTCTAATTCTACCGCCCATGGCAATGAAACGGCGCAGGAGGCCGGAGCAGCGCCTCCCGCGATCCCGGCGTCTCTGGCTATTTTTGCTGTGTGGGCGTCGACGGAGGCGTCTGCACCGGCGCGGGCTGCGTTTTCACGGGTTGCGACTTGACCCCCTGCAGTACCGACTTCGGGCCGCCTCGCCGGGTGGCATAGACGGACAAGGTGATCGAGGTGATCATGAAGGCCACCGCCGACCACGTCGTTGCCCTGGAGAGGGCGCTGGCGGCGCCGCGCGGACCGAACGCGGTCTGGCTGCCTTGTCCGCCGAACGCGGCCGAGATGTCGCCGCTCTTGCCGCTTTGCAGCAGCACCACGATGATGATGAAAAAACAGACCACGATGTGAACCGTCGTAATGAGGTAAATCATAGTTTGAAATCGTTTCCTGAGCGCCCTCCGGCGGTCTTCAGATCCGAGCGGCTTTCCGGCGTTACGCCGGCCTTACTCGTGATGCCTGCCTGAATTCAAAGCCCAGAGGGCTTTTGGTGCGGAAGGGGGGGTGAACTAACGTACAGTGCTGATAATACGTAAGTTATTTATTTCAAACGCGGCCCAAAGGCCAAAATGACCCACAATTCCGCATCTACGGTACGTCTATGGCACGATGCCCACGTAGGAAGAACACAATCACCGACGCCCGAGAGCACCGGGTTGGCGCTTGCGATCCGGGTCCTTCCGTACCCAACAGTGTGGCATTCCGTGCCTGTAAAGGTCAAGGTCGTTAGCCGACGATGTAGATGCTCCAAGATAATGTCACCCCCTAGCTGCAACGAGACTTTGTCACCCTACAGGGACGGTGACGATGAGTCAGAAACAGTTCCAACGAGTGAAAGTAATTGAGAATGCAGCAGGCGGGAGGCTCAGCTATCGGGAACGCCGTCTGCACTACCTCAAGACTGGCCCCACCAGCGTGGCCATCGGCGAACGGCGCTGTCCTGATCCGCAAGGCCAGCCCGTAGTTCTCACGCACACACTGAGAGTTGCGCCTTTTCAAAACCGATTCATGAGATGACTTCGCACAACAAAAGCACGCCCGGCGACTCAGAACGAGAAGCGCAACGAGAACTGCATGAAGCGAGGCGTGGTGATCGTTCCAAGATATCTGCCGAACTGTGCCGCACCGTAGGAGAGCGAGGGTTGTGCGCCGCGCACGTCGTAGCGCACCGAGTTGGTGGCGTTGAAGGCTTGCCAGCTGAACTGCACCCGCCTCTGCTCACCCAGCGAGAAATCCTTGGTTACCCCGGTATCGATATTGAACATGCCTTCGCCGATGACGCTATTGCGAACGCCGGATTCGCCCGGCCACTCTGGACGGTAGGCAGCCAGCGCGGCGGTCGGATCGGCGAAGATGTCGGGGCCACTGACGCCGTTCACGGTTACGTTTTTGGGATTGGACGCCACTGGAGGCGGCCCGTTTGGCTCGGCATCGCCCTCGATGTTCCAGTTGGTTGCCCAGGTGAAGCCGTTGTCGATGGTGATCGGGAAACCGCTGGTCAAGCGGAAAATGCCGGAGACGTGCCAGCCGCCAATTAATTCGTTGAGCAGCGGCCTTGCACCCCCTGCAAACCGCTGTCCTTTTCCGAAAGGAAGCTGATAGACGAGGTTGGCGTTGATCTGGTGGAAAGCGTTGAAATCGGAGAGCCCACGCAACGCGAGCGGATCCCACGAATTGATGACAATCCCGCCGCCGTTCAAGTCGTTGCCCGTTCCGCCGGTTCCTTCGTAGGGACCGATTCGTTCCGCGGCCGAGGCCTCGTCGAACGATTTCGAAAATGTGTAGTTGAACTGCCCCTGCAGGTTGGATCCCCAGCGGGCGTTGTAGGTCACCTGCAGCGCGTTGTAGTCAGAGGTGCCGATGTTGCGCCACGCATACAGCGAGCTGAACTGGTCGTGGTAAAACGCATACGGGCCAAACTTGCTGTTCGGAAGTGCAGCGGAGAAATTGTTTATGAGATTGGGCAGATCGAGGAACTTCAAGGTCAAGGTTTCGTTATGCGGGGAACAATTCCAGATTTGATAGACATTTTGTGTGGCCGTGGGATTACTCGGGGGGGTGCCGGTTGCACACATCACCTTATCCTGGGTGAGCAGGCTCTGCGTGTTGGCGCCCGCCCAGCCGGGAAAGATATTCTCGAAAAATGGGATGGGCTGGACTGAGTTGACGTCGGTGCCGGCGGCAGCGATCTTGGAGAGCGCAGTCGCTGCCTGGAAATATCTGGTGTTGCTCGCCGGATCGTTCAAGTTCGTGGGCATACCCATATCCACTTGCATCGGCAACCGCCGGCCGACACTGCCCACATAGGCGACTTGGAGCGAGGAGCGTGCGGTAATCTGGCGCGCCAGCGAGAAATTGAACACGTGCGTATAAGGCGTCTTCACCGACTGGTCGAGCCCCCAGTTGATGGCAAAGGCGGTGTTGCTTGGGGTATTAGGGAAACCGCCCACTGGCGGGGGGCCGAACAAACAACCGGCGTTGTTCAAATTCGGGCACGCCGGGGGCAGGCAGGACTGGCCGGAGGATCCCGGAATGAGACAGGTAAAGCGGGGGGCGTTGGCGGCCGTCACTGAACCAGCGGAGTTTCCGAGTCGCGTGGAGAGGCCGAAGGAACCATTCTGGTCAAAGCTGTTCACGATGGGAACCCCGAAGTGGTCGTACACAATGCTGTAGCCGCCGCGGACCGTGAACTCGTCCTTTTTGCCAAGGATCTTCGAGACCCAGCCCTCGCCGGTATCGGGCGCCCAGGCCACGGCAACCCGCGGCGAAAAATCCTGGTGGTCCCAGTTCCAGAGGCCGGGTCCGTGATTCTTGGGCCCACCCAGCACGAAACTAATTTCCCCGGCGTTGTTGGCCGGCTGGCCAGTCGTCGCCAGCTGGGCGCTGTGGTTGAACCAGTCAGCAACGTTTTGATTGGTGCAGCCGCCGCTAGCCGCCTCTACGCAGGGCGCGACCTGATAGCCGTTGGTTTCGTAAGGCGGAGCTTGCAGCACCCAGCGCAGACCATACGAGAGGGTCAAGCGGCGGTTGACTCGCCAGCTGTCCTGGCCAAAGAACTCGTAGTCATTGATGGCGTAACGGCGGTTGATGGCCTGGCCCTGGGGTAGCGCGCTGCCGTTGCGCGCAAAGTTATAAATGCCATCCCCCTCGGCGAAAATACCCATGACGATCCCGATCGCGTTGTCGTAGTTCGGACCGAAGTTGTGATCCACCTTGGGATATCCATTGTTGCCTGGATCCAAGGGGCTGTTGTCGTTGGCGATCCCTCCCGTGTTGAGATAGACCACATTGGTCTGAACGTCGGAGAACGAGTTCGAATAGCTGATGTGGTTGTCGCGAATCAGAAACAAGTCGGTGCCGAACTGAAACGTGTGATTTCCCCGCGTCCAGCTCAAACTGTCGCTCAATTGGTTGACCGGCACAAAAGCAGTCGTAGGGCGAGTGAAGGGAACGAGGCTGTCGATCCCATTCATAAAAACACCCGGATATACAGAAGTACCGCCGTATTGCTGTCCCTGGCGGATCAAGCCCCAGTGAAAATCATTGATGAGCCTGGGGGTGACGAGTGAGGTGAGTCCAATGGTGATGCCCTTGCTGTCATCGAGGAAGTTCGTGGCCGCGGGCTCCCCGGGAAACTGTTGCGGTCCCGGTTCCTTGAAGTTCTGCATCTCGCCGCGTGCAAACAAGGTTTCCGAGCCGCTCGACGTGATGTGGTAATCGAAACGGGTAATGTAGGTGTTGAAGCTGCGGTCAACGGTTGGCGCGAAGCGAAACCCCAGAGTATTCGAACCATCGCCGGCGTTGAATTCATTGGCCGGCTGATACTGATTGAGGAGGCTGTGGACCGCCTGATTGTCACCAATGCCCAAGGGGTCCATCTTCTGGATGTCGTTAGGCCCGAGCACCCAGTAGTCCTGCGGGGCCGTGTAGGTTTTTCCGTCTAGACCCGTTACGCTGTTCCCGGGACAATTCGCGGGCACCGAACATAAGTACTGGAGAACGCCGGCGCGCAGAGTCGGGCTTGGCACGTTCCGCAGCGTGCTGCTGCCCTCTGCGTCGCGCCGCCCTTCATAGTTGGCGAAGAAGAAGAGACGGTTTTTCAGGATCGGCCCGCCGGCCGTGACGCCGAATACGTTGCGCAGAAGCTTGGGCGCCGTATTGGATTGGCCGGCGGTTAACTGGGACTCTTTCAAGAACGGATCATTGGCGCTGAAGATGGTGTTGCGGTTGTACTCGTAGGCCGAGGCGTGAAAGGCGTTGGTACCGCTCTTGGTGACCAGCGAGACCTGCCCGCCGCTGGAGTAGCCGGAATCAGCATTGGAGTTGGCGGTGGTGACCCGGAATTCCTCGACCGAGTCGGGCGGCGTGTTCAGGACACTGGTGAAAGCGTAACCGTTATTCTGGTCGTTGACCCCAATGCCGTCGAGCGTGACATTTGATTGGTCGCTGCGCACGCCATTCACCGCGCCGCTCCGCGTATCCGTCGCTTGATTCGTCTCGGCGGCTCCGCCCAAATACGCGACTCCAGGCTGAAGGCTCAGGAGATAAACCACGTTGCGGTCGGCAATGGGCAATTCCGAGATCTGCGAGTTCTCGAGAACGTTTCCGAGCGACGCGTCCGTGCGATTGATGAGGGGCGCTTCGCCTTCGACCTCTACGGATGTCTTCACGCCCTCCACCTGCAGCTGAATTCTTACGGTGGAGGGCGTTTTGACAAGGAGCGTGACGTTGGATGCCAGGTAGGGTGCGAAGCCGCTTGCCGATGCCGCCAGCTGATAGCTGCCCGGAGGCACATCGAGGAACTGGTATAGGCCGGACCCGTTGCTGGTCGTGGTCCGCTGAAATCCGGTTGCGGTTTCCGTCAAGATGATCTTCGCACCGGCAACCGCCGCGCCAGACGGGTCGGTCACGCTGCCATTCAGCTGGCTGGTCGACTGCGCTGTCGCCAATGCTGACAACAACGCCAACACTCCGAACACCCAAATCGCATGCCCTGCCGCCTGCTTACATCGACTGCCCAACTCGTACCACCGCTCGTGCTGCCCGCCACTCACTTGCTGATGGATTCGCGTCATCGACATCGCCTCCAGACTTAGGCTGTGCAAGGTGAAAGCCCGGGAGAGACACAAGGTGTTTTTCTCCGCCGCCCCGTCCGTGCCTTTCGATTCACTGTGCGTGTTCTGTCAAGCACATCCAGCCCGCACCGATTGGCGCGGATTATACCCGAAGAGGATGCAAAGGATCATGCAAAATACCCGATGGCTCGATTGTGTTTGTCGAATCGATGAAGGAAGCGAATGATTGCAGGGTTGAGCTGAGGATGAGTTGATCTGAGGCTGAGACAGGGGCCGAGAGGATCTGTGACCTATGTCCCACTCTCCAGGGGAAGAAGCAACTTAGACCATGGTCTGGATCATGCCGTGAATCCGAACTCCCGTAACCTCAGCTTCACGACCCGAACTGTGTTCCTCCATAATGGAGGAGTTTAGGAGGAACCATATGGCGGTCCTCAACATCAAGAACTTTCCCGACGGTCTCTACCGGAAGCTCCAGGCTCGGGCAAAGCGCCAGCATCGATCCATAGCGCAGTAGGTTACGCATCTCCTCAGTGATGCCCTTGAGACGCCCAAACCTCTCTCAATTCTTGATCTAAAGGGATTAGGCAAGGAACACTGGAGAGGAATGGACCCATCGAAACATGTTGAGAGAGAACGAACCTCATGATTAATGGCTGATCTCGGTCATGGACCTGTGGGCGTGGATACCGCCATCTTCATCTACTTCATCGAGGAACGTCCTCCGTTCCTTCCGCTGATTGAACCTCTTTTTCGGGAAGCCGATGAGGGACACAGAGAATTGATTACCTCTGCGCTTACCCTGTTAGAAGTGTTGGTTGTTCCTTATCGTTCAGGCGACCATCTGCTAGCCGGGCGCTACGAAGCTCTTCTCACGAGAAGTCGTGGAGTCCGGATCGCAGACCTTTCGCGGGATCATTTGCGCGCGGCCGCGCAGCTCAGGGCTGCGCCGGGACTCAAGACTCCGAACTCTCTTCAGCTTCTGGCGGCATTAGCGGCCGGCTGCACCAGCTTTCTCACGAATGATCGCGATCCCCCGAAAATACCTGGCATCCGCATCCTGCAATTGACTTCTTACGCTCTTTGATCCGGCACCTGCGGTTTCCGAAAAACTCCGTCCGAGGGCTACGTTCTCGATGTCGCATGCCTTCAGCCAGGCCGCAGCCGCGTGCAGGTCTTCCGTGAAAGTCGAGAAACACCGCACCGGCTGCGGATCTCGATCCCCAGGCACAGCGATATAGATCTACTGCGTTCATCATCTGTTCAATCACGCTCCGGCCTCTGATGCAGCGGTGCACGGCCGCATCCGCTTAGCTGTCCTATAGCACGAGCACGTCGGTGCCGCGCGACTTCAGAGCGCGGTCAAACGTGATCAACTTCAAGCCTGCCACGGCCGTGAAAGCCAACATGTACGCGTCTGCCCAGACCTTTGGAGAGCGATTAGGCATTCGAGAGCGCGCGCGGAACTCCTTCTCGATATCCTCCGGCTCGGGCACGAAAACAACTCGATCATCAGCCCAGATCAGGTCCCACAGTCTCCAGGCCTCCGCCATAGATTTTGTGTCCACTCCCATGATCTGTTCGGTTGTGAGAAGCCTGAGAACAGTGACTTGAGTGAACCGACCGAAAAGGAATTGCTCCTGTCCGGCCTGCTCAAACCAGGATCTGGCTCTCTCGGAACGTATATGCCGGCTCCACAGGAGCGCCAGCCAGACATTGGCATCAAGGAAATTCAACGTGTTCATAGATCTGCTCATTCGTCAGGTCTACCGGTGGTCCTTTGGAAACAATCAGAGGAAATTGGACCCGCTTTGGCCTCGGCCGCTGTGCCTGCAAGACCACACGTCTCACACCGAGAAGAACCAGTTCACGAATCGAAGAACCAGTTCCTGCCGCCTGTTCCTTTAATTTCCGGTAAAGGGGCGCCGGAATGTCCACCGTCGTCCGAATCGATTCTTGCTTCATAAAAACGATTATTTCATATGTGCCATAAATATGGAAGATGCCGTTTTGTCGCCTAAGGTGTTGCCAACCTCAAGCTTTGTAGCGCTTACGTGTGACCCATTTCATCCCCGGAGCTTGCCAGCGATGACTTCTGAGTGTCGCGACTGGGATTCGATAGCCATAGACCCGAGAGCCCCCGGCGTCGCACGATGGGGTCGGGCTCAGTTGGACTAGCAAGGGCCGACACGGAACAAGCCCCCGGCACCGGATCCAGTGCGGTAGTGGATCGCCGGGGTTAGCTCGGCTGAGTACACGGCCTCCCGATCAAGCAGGAGCTGCGGGTTCGAGTCCCGTCACTGCAAAATCTCTGTTGGCGCGGCGCTTAAGCTCGCATGGCCTCGGCTTCCTTCGCAGAAAGGACGTTCGCGTTTTCCTGTTCACTCAGCAGTCTGTCGAGGTCGAGCAGCAGCAGAAGATGATCGTTGACTTTGCCGACCCCGGATACATATTTCTGCTCGCTTTCTCCCAAACGAGGTGCTGGCTCCACGGTGTCGGCGCTGAGACGGAGTACTTCCGAGACGGAATCCACCATAAATCCTAGAACGTCATCCTTGACGCTGGCGACGATAATTTTTGTAGCGGTGCTCGGTTCCTTCCGCTCCAGACCGATCCGTTGTCGCAAGCCGACGACCGGAATCACTTTGCCGCGGAGGTTGAGGACGCCTTCCACGTAGTTCGGCAAATTCGGAACCCGGGTCAGCTGCCGGAAGCGGATGATCTCGTGCACTTCGAGAATATCCAGCGCGAACACTTCCGTGCCCACCTGGAAGGTTACGATCTGCAGTCGAGCCTCTGCGGACGCCGCGGCCAACTTCGTGAATGCTGTTTGTTGCGTTTGTGCTGAGGATGCCATTTTTCCGCCCCTTAGTTTTACTTGGTTTCGCTGCTAGTTTCCTCCGCCTGCGGCCGCTGCGGCTGCTTTTGGGGTTGGGGGAACCGCACTCTCGGAGTGGTATAAGCCCTGGTGCGAGGACGAGTCGAGTTTGAACTGGTTAACTAGCTTTTGCAGATCGAACGCTAGATTGGACAGGTCGGTGCAAGCCTGGGCCGTCTGTTCTGCGGCGGAGGAAGACTCCTGAGTCGCGGAGGAAATCTGAGCCACGTTGGCGTTGATTTGCTCGGTGGTAGCGGACTGCTGGGTGGCGGCCGTGGCGATTTGGGTAATCATGTCTCCGACATGCCCCGACATTTGAATAATCTCTTCCAGCGCGGCCCCCGAGGCCGAGGTCTTCTCGACTCCCAACTGGACTTCGTGGCTGCCCAGTTCGATAGCCTCAACAGCCTTCTTGGTCTCTGCCTGGATGGACTCGACCATCGTGGCGATTTCTTTCGTCGCTTTGGTGGTGCGTTCGGCCAACTTGCGCACCTCATCGGCCACCACGGCGAAGCCGCGGCCTTGCTCGCCGGCGCGAGCCGCTTCGATAGCGGCGTTCAGGGCCAGCAGGTTGGTCTGGTCCGCGATATCGTCGATCACCACGATGATCTTTCCGATTTGTTCGGAACTCTTCCCCAACCCGCTGATCTGGGCTGCGGTTTTCAAAGTTGCCTCAGCGATATTTCGCATGGAGGTAAGGGCAGACTGGACGACTTCGCCACCCTGGCGTGCTGCCTGCGCCGCTAACCGAGAGGTGTCCGCTGCTTTCTGGGAATTTTCCGAGATCTGTTGCACCGTGGATGACATTTCCTCCATAGCAGTTGCGACCTGATGGGTCTGGTCGGACTGACTACGGACCGTCGATGCCGATTGGGTAGAGCCGGACGAGATCTGCTCGGTTGCGCTTGCGAGTTGTTCCGCGGTCCCAGCGATGGACGTGACCACCTTGGTCAGATTGTTCTTCATGCGGTTCAGTGCCGTAACTGCCTGTCCGACTTCATCCTCGGAGGTTACTTCGATGTCAGCAACAGCCAGATTGTTGTTGGCGATCTCTTCGGCCAGCGCAGTAGAAGCCGCCACCGGCTTGACAACAAGGCCGCGCACGAGGAAAAAGACCGCCGCCATTGCAGCGAACAGGACTCCCAGGTTGATAAGCAGCAGTGCCAAGCTGTTGGCGCGCGCCGTGGCGGTCAGTCCCGTTGCGGGAGCGGTCACAACGAATGCGCCTTTCAGGTCGCCGACCTTCATTCCTTCTTTGGGATATCCGAAGGGCCCTTTCTGTCCCGCGGGACCTCCGTGACAGTACAGGCAGTCTTCCGTGACCCTTACGGGCTCGGCAAAGCGAATGACTTCAGTCCCATTCAGGTTCACACGACTCCAGAACTCCTTAAGGTTGGGATCGCTTTCAAAAGCGTTCAGGGCTTTGGTTTCAAACTCGTCTGGAGTGTTCCGCGGGTTGCGGGGATGCAAAGAGGGAGTGGTGAATTGCATACCTTGTGCTTCCGCATATTGTCGGGCCACACTCCAAGCCACCACCACGGGCACTTGCTTCAGGTTCTTGAAATCGTGGTGAGGTGCGTAGAGGTCCACGTTTGACGAGAAGAACGTGCGCACGTTGCTAGCCATGCCGTCGGTTTTGCGCAGTTTGTCGACAAAGGCTTCTTCTGCCTGCTGGTTGATGCGATATTGCGTGATGAAAAAGCCGCCGAGTGCGGCGAGCGAAAGAGTCACCCCAATCAAGCCGGCAATCTTGGACGTGAGCTTTAGTTTATTGAACATATCCCCTCCCCGCCTTACAAACGGGCACGTACAATAATCGCCCGCTTGCTAAATGCTTCGCGATACTCCGCTCGGTCTGGGCGCCAAGCAGATGCCATAATCGGCACTCTCGGGCAGATTCGTTAATCCGGTCCTCGTCCGTTGACCGGGCAATCGTTATTGGAATTCCATGAGGAAGAAGTGACTCAGGTCGAAGGCGGCAATAGCAGTTGTACACAATCGACGAATCACGTTCCCAAGGCGGATTTCGCCGCTCCCCGTGAGCAAAGAGTGCGATCTACCGAAGTGTACGGAGGAGCGATGAGGGTCGGGAGATCGGAATTAGACAGCAAGAACGGTGGAGCCGTCCTGCCATTCACCACTCCCATACACAAGCTTGTCCGGCAGAGCGGGGGAAAGTGATGAGTCCGGAATTGGAAGCTGGCACGGACAAGCGACGGCGGCTCGAGCGCTGGCACGGAATTTTGAGCGAAGCCGCGAAAGAAGTCTTTCTTATCATGTGGCAGACGAGCTTTCTGTTCCCGAATGCGATCCACCCGTAATATCTGAGGTGGCAGGAATGGTGGGCCTAGCCGGGGAACTTTGCGGCGTGCTGACGATTCGCTCGAGCCATACGTCCGCCCGCAAGATTTGCCTGCCAGGTGTTCGGCATGGCGGAGGGAGGAACCGCCTCCAGTTCGCTGACGGTTTCAGCGGCTGCGGCGCAAGCGGCAATGGTGGCGTCGACTGGTGGCATGATGGGACTCCTGCTCATGCCGCCTCCGTGGTTCTTCTCTGGCGCGTCCGCAACAACGCCAGGCGATCCGGGCATCGCTGTGCATCTTGCTGCTTGCAGTGGTGATGCTGGGAGGCCTGGTAGGCTGCGGCACAACCTAGCACGCAGCCCGCAAGAGCAGTGACGACTGACTCGGCGATGAGAAGCTGGAGAATCAGCGAGGAGCGAAAACCGACGGAGCGCATGACTGCGATCTCGTCGCGTCGTTCACGGTTGCCAGCGAATGAAAAAACCACGGAGGGTTGAAACGTTGTACGATTACTCAAAGAAATCCAAGACGCGCTCCTAAATGATTGATTATAAGGTAGTTCATGGTGCGGAAG
>Ga0209698_10006172_pt1 | contig 12787 bp, 11 predicted proteins | sample LitLauG_LLR_2012_FD_187203 | JGI IMG/M metagenome (GOLD analysis project Ga0209698, IMG submission 187203) | Freshwater sediment microbial communities from Pennsylvania, USA - Little Laurel Run_MetaG_LLR_2012 (SPAdes) (version 2) | ecosystem: Environmental > Aquatic > Freshwater > Creek >...
AACGGGGTGCGGGGACGCACTTCCAGGCGGGCGGGACCAGTCCTATCTCGACACAATTAAGATAAAAAATGGTGCGACTGAATAGGATAATTAACGTACAGCGCAATAGTATAAATACGGTGCAACACAATCAGATCTGGGCTTGTGAAAAAATGACTGGCAGGCGAGCCCTTGCCGCCGGTGCCGAAAGCTTCGCGCATAGACGAACGCTAAGTCAATTCTCGGTCTGCAGGCAGCAGAGAGGAAAGATCTTCTGACCGAGTGCGCTGTGTGAAATTGCGAATTGACAAGAATGCCATAAGGGAAGGGAAAACGCAGCGCTTGGCGCCGCTCGGCAATAGCTTCACAGACGCCAAGTGGTCCGCTTCTGGCGAAATCAAAAGAGAGCAGCTCTAATGAGTGGTAGAATTTCGAACGGGTGCTCTCTTATGACTTGGCAATGGGCTCTGAAGCCTGAGAATCGCCGGTACAGCGTTTCGCGGGCAGGGACAAGAAGCTGTGGAAATCGGTGAAAACCGACACACTTTCTTACACAGTTTCACATTTGTCGTTTGGAATGGCAACGAAGTAGAACGCGAAATTAGCTGTTGAATCAATCACTTCCACGAGGCGCCGGGATGGCGGAACTGGCAGACGCAGCGGACTCAAAATCCGCCGGTACTTAGTACCTTGGGGGTTCGACTCCCCCTCCCGGCACCAGCCCCAACCCATTCATGCAAAGCTAGTTATGCAGGGCAGCAGCGATCATTTTCAGAACGTCCGATGCACTAGTTTCGGTGCCATTTTCGGGCAGTATGCCCGAAATATGACCGAGGTGCTCTTCGGCACACGCGTTGGATTTTTGCTTGGCGTCCAACCGCGCCGCTGCGTCTGCTAGATCCGCCATCTCGACGATGTCGTATCTGCGAAACACCGAAGCGGTTCGATGGCCGCTAATTCGCATCGCGACCGATTCCGCCACCCCAAGTCTTCGCAGATTACGCACCCCAGTGCGACGAAGATCGTGGAACAGAAGCCCGACGTATTTCCGCCTGCGGCTTCCACACTTGCATTTGGCCTCGGTCATCACCTTCTCGCACTTTCGGCAGACAAACTTTCCGAGACCGGCACGCACGCACGCACCATGCCAGGCACCGCGGAAGTCGAGTACTGGCGAACCGTCTTCCCGTGTGAATAAGTGATCGTCCGGCTTCTTGCCTATTGCGCACGCGCGCAAAAGAGTACAGACCTCTTGCGTCATTGTGACAATGCGGCCATGGCCGTTCTTTGTGGTACCGGGTTCAAGGCGAACGGTGCGATCGGCGAGATCAACTTGACTGACGCGCATCGGCAAGATTTCGCCGAGCCGCCAGCCGTAGTTGTAGCCGACTGAGAGAATCGCGCGTAGCCAGAGCCCTTTCTTGCTGCATTCGCGTGCCAGTTTCGAATGGTGCTGATCTGCCAAGAAACCAGTGCGCACGTTCTTTTCTTCAAACGTCGGGATGTACGGAATCGTGCGCACTTTTGGTGGAGTGGATTCCATCGCAAGATGAAAGGCACGTTTCAAAACCGCCAATTCTCGGTTGATGGTGGAAGGTTCGGCCGATTGATCGGTGCGCTGTTGGGTGTAGCGCCGAATCATGTCGGTCGTGATGTCGCATGCTTTGCGCTTGGTAAAGAACGGCTTCAGGTGTAGCCGCCAGCGCTGCTCGGCTGAATCGATGGACTTTTGCTGCTTCTCTCGGTACTCGGCGAACAGATCCTCGATCAGTTCATCGACGCGAACGCTCGCCTTCGGGATAAACACCTTGGTTTCGATTTCGGCGAGTCGCCTCTTCAAGAGCTTTTCTGCGATGGTGTAGTCACTGGAGCCACTGGATTCGCGATGCTTGATGCCGCGATCACTGTATGCGACCCACCAGATGGTGCCACCGCGCTGACGGAAAATCGAACCGCTTCCGCGCGGTCGTTTGATTGTTTCAGATCCAGTTTGCATAGTGTCCTTTCCGTTGTGAATACAACGATCTGACACACCGGGAACCTGCGGAAGAATTGCGGCTATCACCAGACGGCGATATTTTGATGGGAGCCACGGTTCCTCGTAGCAGGTACTGTGGTCAGGCATCGGGTTGGCTTTCGCGAGCCTCCCGGTGCCGCTTCAATTCTAGTCCCGCCAGTCAATTTCAGTCAGTTTTTGGGTTGAGCCCTTCCGAAATCCCGCGCCCCTGCAGGCGTTCGCCGGCGCTCGGGATAGCTACTCCTTGGTGCTGTGGTCTTCCTTACCTTGGCCCACCGCTGACATTGCCCGAAACGCTTCCTGCTGGGACGACCTTGACTAGTGAACTTTGAGGGTGATCATCGGACGTTCACCTTTACGCGCTCGACCCAAGAGTCCAAGTCGGCCTTGTCGAGCAGAAACGGCGCGTGGCCGCATTCCGATTGCCGAATCACCGCCAGCTCACCCGCCTGAATGAGCCTCCGCAGTTGCCACGGCGAAATGCACAAGTACGAGGCGCTTTCCTTCAGCCGCATCAGTCGCCGTGGCCGTTGCTGCTCTTTCGCGACAAGAGCCCGCAACAAGTCCGCTATTTCCTCGAGCTTGCTGAGCATGGCGTTGTCGTCGATTACGGGCATCTTTAGGTTCAACATGCGTTCAGCACGGAATCAGCCGGCGCCTTTTCAGCGGTGCACCGAATATAGACCCGACCCTTAGTTGCGGCTCAGTTGAGAGGTATCTATTGTCTTCACCGCAGCCCAACCGCGCACAATTTGGGACAGGTGGGAGACATTGTTAGTTTGTGAGTTCATAAAATCGATACTTTTCGCTGAGCAGCGATTCGGCCATTCGGCGTATTACTCGGCTCAACCGTCGCGTCTATTAGAGGGCCGCTTTGACCAATCTCAGGTCATGAGCCCTAACTGCTTGGGCCGACTGGCAACAGTCGCAGGTCTGCTATCGCTGATTTAGCGTCTTCGTCCGCTGCCGACACAACGAATCCATCTTCCTGGTCTGGGAAATCAGACCAGTCTTCACCTTCTGCCGCTGGCGAAGCATCTTTGCCGGCCGCCGCTCTCATGCGCTTCAACCCCTCAGACAGTTCCTGTGCCCAATACTCCTCGGCGCCGATGATGATCAACTGGACTGCCTTGGCCCGAATGGCCAGCGAGGTATCGCCATCGCGGGCGCCATCTGTATAGCCCATGACTTCGATCAGTTCTTCCAGTTCTTCAGCAATATCTGCCGGAAGATTCATCGCCACCAGTTTGAGCATCGGCTTCTGCTCGTGCTTCGGCAGGTCGCGGTTGAGGATTTTCTGGACCTCGTTGCGGACTTCCATCACCGGGCGCGTTTTGGCCATCTGGCGGATTGCTGGCGTACGCTGTTCTGGCTCCAGACGACCTACCTGTGCCGCGCGGGATATTCCCATTTTTCGAATTTCACTGTCCGCAATCGGATCCGGACCTTGCGTTAGTTCGAAGCATGCAAGTAGGTCGTATGCTCTTTTCCGCGACATACGACCGAGTACCGCGTCCAGTACTTCAGTCCATTGACGAAAACGGTGTTTCCCGTTTGCGTCTGTCACGTATTTCCATAAAGAATCCTTTTTTAGGCCGTAAGTGATCTTTGCAACTTCTAGAAAGGACTCTTCGAGCACGCGCGCCTTTTTCTTGGCTTCCGCAAAGAGCTTGTTTGCCTCTTGCTGCAACGCATGTTCGGACTTCGAAACAGAATTATTATTTGCGTTCGGCACGTTTTTGCCTCCAAAGATTGAAGTTCTAGTTGTTATCACTTGATGATGAGCAACGGGCGTGTCTGCAAAATAGACTGCGAAGAATCAGACGTTGCAGCAACATCCACGTCGTCGGCGACTGACTTTTCGCCAATACTGGTACACAACAAAGGGCGGCCCGCGCACGGGCATTCGGATCGCGCGGTTCGGCGGCGTGCGGGGCCACATGGTCTGGCGACCTGAGAGGCGGCTCCAATGAGACTCATATGTGGATGCTCCATCCGGACATCGGAGGGGCAAAGATGCGAAAGCGCATGTTCTGCTTGGAATACTCGGTTCGCGTGCCGAACCTGACGACGACGGGCCCTAGCGTTAGCGTATGCCTGAGAAATTGGTAGGCATAGGTCGAGATTGGCGAAGCTCCAATCCCCGTCCTGCTCGAAGATATTCTTCAACGAATAAGCCAGTCCCCCGCGATCGGAATCGTAGATACGGACATCCGCGCCTGCGTCGTTCTTCCGGCTACCTGCCATTTGGATCCAGATATCGCGAACAAACGTGGGGTCGAGTGAAACCGCAGCGGCAAATAGGACGTGAAAATGTCTGCGGATCAACGGCATACCACAGCCAGAGAATCTCCGCTCGTCACCTCGCACGTATACAAGAGGACAACGGTAGTGCCTTTCCGCGCGGTCGACAAAGCCTCTGAAAACCTGTATGGCTTGTACATCTCCTACTCGCCAGGCGAACGTTAGAGTCGCAAGTAGCTGCCAAGGAATTACGGCTAGCCAACTTGCATAATCCGAAACTCTGCCCTTGTCGTGCATAGACTCGTGTCCTATCACCGTCAATTTTGACTTTATTCAAATATCCCGAACCTGTGCCAGACACTCAGAATTCCACTGAATGTCTGGAGCAACCTACCTTGCAAGTCTCAGTTCGAATCTTTCTCGCGCCTCCTCAGCTCGGGGCGTTTTGATGGCTTTTGGACGACAGATCGGGTCGCTCCACATCGGTAATACTTGCGTACGCCAATAGTGAATCGCCGATCACGAGAACGCGTTTCCCGATGTTCCGCGTTTGAAGCTTCCTGGACGAAATAAGCTGATCGACACTGCGGAGGCTTAAGGACAGCAGCTGGGCTGCTTCCTTGCGGCTGTAGAGAAGCTTGGAAATTTCCATGAACGCAATGTACACACAATGCGCTCACGAATCACTAGGAGTTCCAGTAGTTCTTGCGGCTTTTTGCGGACAAATCGATATGGCAAATTCGCACCCAGTGCTCGAAGGGCGCGTTCGCAATTCCATTCGCTGTTATTTTTCAGCCGCTTAGCAATCAGTTCCTCGGCAGAACATTCCAAAAACCGATTGAATAGTGACGTTTTCGAAGACAAAGAAGTTTGGCTGGGAGGGCCACCTGCGAGTAGTTAATAATCGAAGCACTTTAGCAGGCTAGCGTTGTATTTGATGGAGGCCCCATCTTTATTCATGCCTAGTGCATCGCCATCAGCGATGCGGCAGGCGATGTAGACAGCTTCCGCAACCAATTAACAGGCGGGGCTTATTTAGTTGCCCAAGAAAGATGGCACCGAGTATCTCGCCGCAACGGTATGCAAGAGCTGCTTAACGCGTGTCTATAAAATAGACATGCGAAGAAAATGCTGATACTTCACTCCGAACATCCCCCACTTCTAGGCACTATTTTGATTCCGGTAGCAGATTTTGATGCTACGTGCAAGATCACGTGATACATCTTCCTGAGTGGCTGCAGAAATGATCCCGCATCGGAGGTCGAAGCATGGGTAATTTCGTTCCCAGCGAAGTACGTCATCTAGAGGCTTGGGATCGGCGGCCCGGCGAGTCCGACAAAGCCTACAAAGCCTACAAAGCATTCCTTCTTTACCGTGATGCGCGACTTGATCGGACGTTGAAAAAAGTTGCTGAGATGTTGAACAAAAGCGTCCAGAATGTCGGTCGTTGGTGCATTCGTTGGGACTGGCGCCAACGCGTCGAAGCTTGGGACCGGCATGTCGAGGAGCTCGAGGCGCTTGAGACGATTCAATTACGTCTGGAGCATCGCAGATTGTCACTTCAGATCGCGAAAGATTTGGCAAAGAAGGTCGCGCAGGGTGCGCGAGCGCTGGAGATTGTCCGCGTCGACACGGACGGCAAAGAACATTTAGCGGTGAAGCCGGCAGATCTGATACGACTGATGGAGAGCGTGCACAAGCTGCAAGACTCGGTGCTAGGTAGATCGGATGAGGACCAGGTGGCGAAGGTCGAGGTATTCTTTGGCAACACTGAGGACGAGGAGCTTCACGAGAGGGATTAGTGCCATTCGCATCCTTCAATCTGCCACTAGAGGACCGTGAGGTCTTATGTACTCAGAAAACGATCTCAATCGTACCAACTTCATACTCGACCGTCTATTATGAATTCGGCTGTTCGCTGCGGGCCGACACTGACTTGAAGCAGGAGACCTTGCCATCGAACATCTTCCCATCGCACACCCTGTGGGCCACTCGGCTATGCGAACTGGGCCAAGGATTAAAAATACGTCTTACCGACAGTCATCCGTGTTGTCTGAGTGCTCTGGCAACGGAATGTAGGATAAAGGGAGTAAAAGTTAAGCAGGTGTTCCTGTTCTTTCGGGCCGTCTTCATTTAAAGAGACGTTTTGGCAAAATGAGCTGGAAAGCGACTGGCGAAACCGATGAACATCGGGGGTGAACCGCATCGCTGGCACAGGGCGGCGATATTTTGCTAAGTTTTTCCCGTGGCGGATATTTTCACAAATAAAACGCTCCCAGGTGATGGCGGCGTCCGGTCAGCGGATCGGATGCGCGTTGATCCGGATATTAGCTTTTGTCACGAAAAAGGCGAGGCGAGGCTTAATTAGTTCATCGCATCCAGAATGGCTGCGGTCGCGGAAGATTTCACGCCTACCTTGCCCATAAATAAATGTGTAGGCTACTTGCTCAGCCACGACATCGATGCCGATGTGGACATCGGCGTGTAGCGGTGCAGAGAGCACCCAGGGCTTGAAGCCCAGGGCCGCCTTGCATTCACCGAAGTCTAGCCGAGATCATTTTTGTCGCTTGGGTAGCTTCCGCAGTTCATCAGACAAGTCGACGACGAAACGCTGCAACCGGACGTCGAGAATGTCGACACCAATTGGGCTCCAGTACAGCGTCCAGCCTGGTTTCGGGGACCGTTGAATCGCCCATGATCGCTGGTGAGGCCGCGCCCGGTGGACTTCGCGCGCCAGCGCTTCGACACATTGCGTGCGCAGGCTCGTGCCGAGAAACAGGAGCGCAGAACCGAGGATTCGATCTAAGACCACGCGAGGGAGCGCCGTAGGCAAGTGCCGCGACGTGTGGACGAAATCGCATTCTGTAACCGCGTAGGTCAGTGGCAGTGGGTCTCCTCGGTGCAGGCCGCCGTGATACTTCACCATCACCGGACAGTCCTCGAGTTCGTGGCGAAATCGCTCGGGGCGATCTACCGCCAGCAGCTCTCCATCCGGCGTCCGATACACGAAATACCCCTCGTGCGGCGAAACCAGCCGGTAGGTAAACAGGTGGTATCGCTGCCCCGTGCATTCGAGTACGCGCTCCAACGTCTGGTCGAAATTGGTCGTCATGATCAGAGGTGCGCGGAGCTCGTAGCCTTTTGCCCTCAAGTCACCGGTGAACGTGCCCAACAGCCAGTGAAGGGCAGTCGGCTCCACAGGCTTGCCGTCGAGCAGCGCTCGTAGTTTGCTATCGAGACCGTGACGGTCGTGCACATCCACATAGTGCTGCGTCACGCGCTCGTCCGAAAGCTCCTTGGGTGCATCGAGAAGCGTCCGCAATTGATCGTAGAAGTCGTAGGCAAGCGGCAAGCGCCCGAGCAGTGCCGCTGCGCCGAGAAAGAACACTACCTCACCCTGGGCGATGCGATCCACCATCGCGGCAAATGGAGGTGTGTCCTCTGGAGGCATGGGTTGGACGTCATCTCGCGCCATCCGGTCCTCGCGTGCGACGCTATGCTGCAAGTCGGTTAGTTCGCTAGACAGCGCGGCCTCAGGGGCCCTCGCAGCGTTTGGCCCGATCTGCAACTGTTGCGGAGGTTTGAAAGCCGGCGGCGTTGTTGCGGGGCGAGTGGAACTGCGCTGGACCAGATCGAGCAGCCGCTGGCGAATCTCAGCGAAGCGACCATCATGGTTGCGAAACCAAATGGGACGGATGCCGAGGGCGCGGAGGTCGCCGACGCGCTTGTCTAGCGCAGCTTCCGTCTTGGGCGCCTCGAGGAGTGCAAAGTGGGTCAGACCGGGGTGAAGTCTCTGCACATCCTGCAACACGCCGACGGTTCTGTCTGTTTCGAGACTACAGCCGAGAAATAGCGACGGCCGGTTGGACAAGGCCAGCACCAGCAGGTGCTTCAGCTGGCGATAATGTGTCGTATAGTCCTTGGCGCTGAGCACTCGTGTCCGCGGATCGTTGCGGTCCCCATGAATCTTCCACAACATCCAGCGATTCTGCTGGATGGCCGGAATCACCTGTGTTGGGTTGGCACCATAGATGACGGCGTCCCTCGAGAATGGCGCCCCGACGCAGTGGAATACGTACTCGAGCACACCGTCGAAGTTGGTTGTGATGACGAGGCCGGAGGTGAGGTACGGAACGAGTTCGACGGCCGTGTCGCACAATCGGACTCTGTCGAATCGCTCATCGGGAAAACGCAGCGCCAACTCACGCTGGAAGTTTGTCTCGTCGAAATGACGCGCAATAATGGCTGCAGCGCGTGTGTATTCCTCGTGTTCGACCGCCGTCCCGACCTGCGCACGCGCCCGGCGGGGGATCGTTCGCGCTAGCTCGTGCAGAAGAGCACCCCACTCCGGGAACTTGAACGGAGCCGAGAATCCGGCGCCGATGAACGGCAGGACCCCGAGCGGCGATCGCAGTTGCTCGGCGATGAGCGCGATGTTGTCGCGCGACTGTGCGTCGATCAATTCACGCAGGGCATTGGTTCGGCCAATTTTCATAGTTCCGCTCACAACGGACCTCCAGCAGACGATTGGCAACACCAGCAAAAAGTGCGCCGGCACACCACGCGGGAGTTGTTGCTTCGCCCAGAATGACACGCATGGAAGTGCCGACAACCTTAGCCTTCATTTCGAAACAGAGTTCCCGAGTAGGACTCCGCTGAAGCCTGACCTTGGAAACGCGAAATGTCAAGGCGACCAACATAGTGCGACTTCGCTAACGCCGACCTGCTTTTCCAGCGTGCAAGCACTGCGGCGAATCAGGACCGCGCAGGCGTGGTGGAACTACAGCCGGGAGTGCCAATGCATTTTGCATCGAAGTTCATCTGTTTCTAATCAAACCTATCAGTGGTATTTGGCACCACACTTGCACTGCAGGCAACGGTTCTTTCCGCGGGCCGGAGTTTCATAATCTGGCTCTAATGAAAGGCAGAAGCTGAATGTAGACAATTGGGCGCGTCGGCCGATAAGTATATTGACAGGACCGTGGCATGCTAGGTGTACCGGGACAAAGGAATATTTCGACATGACGACATCGGCGCTTGAAGTTCTGAGGAGATCACTTGAGTCAGGTCAGATTGACGAGTTCAACTCGTGGCGGAAGACCTTCCCCTATAACGGTGTGAAACTCGCCAACGCGGACCTTAGGGAGGCAGACCTAAGGAAAGCGAACCTCGCACACGCCGATCTCCGATCAGCCAACCTAGAGGGGGCGGACTTGAGCGAGGCTACCCTGATGGGTGCGGACCTCTCGGATGCCAATCTGCACGGAGCCAAGCTCGACGGAGTATCGTACGCGTTTGCGACCTTGAGCCGGGCGCAACTGGACATGATCGAGGAGCAGAACCGCGCTACCGTCCGCCTGTTGGGCTGATGCTACCCTACCCGAAGGTGGGTAATGGGCTGGGTTCTGAGCTCTTCCTCCAAGTTGTTCCCATTTCGAAAGGATTCCAAGGGTTGCGGCGGGTAGAGTGCGAACAAGTCCTTCAAGGATTCGACGACCTGTCGCAGCTTGCCCTTCGGGAGCGGTCGACCGCCTTTGACATTCTCCCCGTCAACGTCCCAGACGACTTCAAAGCCCTCCGCCTGCGCGCCGTGTGGATTCGCTATCCAGTAGTTGTTCAGGTGCAAGAGGCGGGAGAACATGCGGGGCCGCTTATCAAAGCCGCTTACGCCGAGCACAACAACATTCACCAGTTGCCAGGCTGAATACTGCCCGGCGGAGCCGTTCTCGGCGATTTCCTTGTCGAAGTTCTCGACGAGCTGCTTCAGTCGCAGAAGATCGTCCCTGGTCTGCAAAACGTAGACGTACTTCGTCCTATATTTGCTGAAGTTGCCGAGCATGATCTGGAAGAACTGGTTGTGCGGGTCCTTGGGATCCGCCAGGAAGTGGGGCAGGTACACCCAGAATTCGTCGAGCGGATCCCGCGACGATTCCCACTTGCCAATATCCTTCGGTTCCGCGCCGAGGTCGAACGTAGATAGCGTTTCGAAGATCTCTTGCGACCAAGCGCTCAGCATCGGCGCATACATGTCATGCCGAAGCTCGTACCAGGAAACGCCTCCTGCCACGTAGGCATACAGAATGTCCACCGTCGGATCGCTGAGAATCCTCAGCGTCTCAGGTAGATGCTCGTCGTCAGGTTCCAGTCGGATGCGGCGCGCAAGTTCCGCCATGGTAAATGCTTTCTTGGCTCCATGTGCTGCAATAAGATGATCGAAGGCCATGCTCGCGCGTTTGCGTTGGATTTCGTTCAGCTTCTCCAGCTTCTCCGAGATGAACGTCTTGAGTTCTTTCTGCGCATCGCCCCTCTCGTACGAACACAGGAAACGCTTGTCGGCACCAAGCGCCCGCTCGCGCTCCCATAGCCGCTGGCACACGATCTGCAGGTACGTTGGTGCCACTTGACTCCTCAGGTTTTCTGGCCCCGCGGCATCCATCGTCTTGCCAGCCACCGCGCGCAGATCCTCCAGAAGCAGTTCCAGTCCTCCGCGATCGCACAGGTCCGGAGCAACCTGGTGCGTGGTTGACTTGATGATCTGCCCTGCCGTGCGCCAGTGGGGGTTCTTCAAACGATAGTAGTTGTTAAACAAATCCGGCAACAGGTCGTCAAACGCACTCAACTCACCCAAGAACTCTTCGCGCATGGAAACGACAATGCGTACATCCAAGTCGCGCGCTTTCGCCACCCGTGCCAACTCTTGCGCCAGCACCGCCAAGCCGTACGTATCGCGATGATACTGGAAGACTTCTTCGAACTGATCCAGGATCAGCAGCACCGAATCCTCGCGCGTGTACTCGAGCGCCTCCTGGAGCGTGCCACATTCGCGATGGATCTCCCGGCTGATCGTTTCCAACAGGGCAGCCAGAGGCGCCTGGCTGGGCGACCACGTGGAGTGGTAGCGAGCGCGGTAGGTGTCCTCCAGTTCCGGTATTACTTTGGCGTTTAAGAACGAGGTCTTCCCCACGCCCGAGCCAGCGAATAATAGAGTCGTCTTCCCGGACAACAAGCGCCCGCGCAGCAATGCCATGTCCTCGTCCCGACCGAACAGGCGGCCGCCCTCGGTCCGGCTGTAGGGCCGAAACCCGCAGAACGGGTTGCATGTGTCACTCATCGCCATTCGCCACAGGCGCTCGCCCCGGGAGGCGCGTCCTTCATGATGGTTTCTGCGAACCGAGTCAAATCCTCCATCAGGAGAAATATGTCGCTCTTTTGAAAGAATCCGTCCTCGTATGGGTCCACGTCGTTCATTACCGCCCAATCATGGGAATGCTTGCCGCGCATGGATACATCTTCGACGATAGATTTATACCAAGCTCGCACATTCCAATCGGTAAAACTGTAGCCCATGAAGAGGAATGCCCTTCGATCAACGAGTTGCTTCACCGGGTTCGGTATGCGGCTGTTAGCTGGACCGTTCTTCCGCATGTAGTCCACGTAATCCTCGTCCGTCAGAATCACGCTGTCCTGGCCCGTGCGACATTTCAGGCAGCCGTGAATCTTGTACACAATCGCAATCGGTCGATGCGGCAGCGGATAGCAGTTCGCGGGGGCAACTTCGATCTTCTCTTTGAAGTAATCAAAGTCTTCCTGGTCCATTTCTAAGTATTGCCTCAAATCATCGGAAAACGAGGCGACAATGCGGTCATCCTCCTTGCCTACCGTCATGGTGCAGTAGGGAACCTTTGCGAGCTCAAGCGCTTTTTCGACAAGACAGTCATAGTTCGTGGTAATGATCAGATAGTCAGTGGGGTGACTGCCCACATGATGGGATGCAACACACGCTACCATCTTGTGCACTTTGGTCGGCTTCGTTTTGTTTTCGAACAGTGTCCGCAATTGTTGCCAGAGCTCCTTCGGGTCCAAGTTATGGCTGTAATAGCTAGCCACCGACATTAGAGGCGGAGCCAGGCTTGCCAACCCAGTCACTTTTGCAGCACGGCTCAGAACAATGGCGAGATCGGCGGGACCGCCGTTCGGCAAACGGCTGCCAAACCATCTTGCCGGGCGCGTGAAACGATCGTATTCCGCCATGTACGCCAAGGCAGCCGCCAGTTCGGCCGCCGATGGCGGCCACACGCTGCGCTTCACCGCGTCGAACGGGTTTTCGGTTGGGCCGCTCGCTTCGAGTTGCTGAATCCGCCACGCCACGCGGATTGAGGCTTCCAGAAACTCCTTGGCCGAGCCCGTCAGCGATAGCTGCTTGGAAACAGAATCGATAATCGCCTGTCCCGGTTCATTCAGTTCAGGCTCCTTCTTGCTTTCCACCTCCGAGATCGACGCACCGGCACCCAGAAATGGCACCAATATCTGAGTCTTTCCACCTTTAAACAGTTCGGCCGCCAGTGCATGATACGGTATCGGCTTGTCGCTGGGCGACCTGGTCTGCGCTGCGAACATTTTGGTGGCCATGGCCCGATCCTCCTTCCTTCAATCCGCCCGCTCAATCAGCGCGATGAAGTCGTGATGAGCATGATTGGGATGTGTATCGTAGCTCGAAATCCAAATGCCGGGCGCCGGCCGGAGACGGAGGCGCAAGGCGCCGAGAAA
>Ga0209698_10006173_pt1 | contig 12784 bp, 12 predicted proteins | sample LitLauG_LLR_2012_FD_187203 | JGI IMG/M metagenome (GOLD analysis project Ga0209698, IMG submission 187203) | Freshwater sediment microbial communities from Pennsylvania, USA - Little Laurel Run_MetaG_LLR_2012 (SPAdes) (version 2) | ecosystem: Environmental > Aquatic > Freshwater > Creek >...
ACGGTGGTCACCGGCCTCGTGCTCCTGACGCTGCCCCGCTACCCGGCCGACATCGTGTTCCTCGACCCGCCCTACGAACTGGACCGCGAGTACACCGGGGCGCTGGACGCGCTCTCGGTTTGCTTATCCGAGCCGCGACTCTCAGAGCGCGGACCCCCGGTCGCCGTGATCCAACATTCCGCGCGCCGCATGCTGTCTGAAACGCACCGCAACTTGCGGCGGTCGCGCCTGCTGAAGCAGGGGGACAACGCGCTGAGCTTCTATGCGGTATGGGTTGGCCTGGACGGTAGCGCCGGTTGCGGGTAGAGGGAGGAGCGACCAAAGAGCAACTCCGCGTCTGCGGATAGCCGCTTGCAAACATGAAAGAGGCCCTGTTCAGCTATCCGGTGTTTGGAAGTCCGGGCGGCGTCACCCTTCGACGATGACGAACTCGTCTTGCTGCTGGTTAAGATACCTCTCCAACACTTTGATCAGCGGTGGTTGAGCATTGTAAAAGGAATGGTCGAGGTCACTAAACTCACCGTCCAAAGCTTCTGCTACATAGTCCTCAACGCTCTCCAGCTTCTCGCGCTCACGAGATCGCCAGCGATTAATGGCCTCGCTGAGAATGGGGACGTAACTGTCGGCTCCAACAACGTTTAACGCCGCAAGAATCCGTTCAACCAGTTCGGCAGATTCATTCTCGAAGAACTGCAAATGGCCGCCGTTTTGAACCTCAGATTCATAGCGAAAGACCAGATGCGCAGCGAGCTGGATGTCGTTCAACTCTTCATACTGCCCCGAGTATCCTATCAGCTTCACGTAAGCGTTCCATACGGCGTACGGATCGCGCTGGAGGTCCTCTCCGGTAACGCGTTGTTTCATAGCAGTTATATTAACTCGGAGCGGGTCTTCAACCGTCGCGTCGGTGGTCTACGCAAGCGCCGGCTAGAGCCTGCAACGGCCAATACCGAACATATGCCACATGGCGCGCTTGGAGGCGCCCCTGCGTCGATGGCCGCGTCCGGCACTTTTTGCCTGTGCCTTGAATTACCGCTTCATCTGGCACATGCTCTTAGAGAGGGGAAAAGATATGTTTCACCGGTTGGCCTTGGAAATCCTTGTCATCATTCCAGCCGTGGCGCAGGTGCAGAACTATAAGCCCATCACGGATGAGATGCTCCTGCATCCCAGCGCCGACGATTGGCTGATGTATAGCCGCACCTACGACGCGCAACGCTTCAGCCCGCTCACCCAAATCGACAAACAGAATGTGTCACAACTCCGCCTCGCGTGGGAATTGGGAATGGGCCCGGGACAGACGGAGACCATTCCCCTGGTACACAACGGCGTCATGTACGTGGTTGCCCCAGGCGCCATCGTCGAGGCGCTCGATGCCGCAACCGGCGATTTGCTTTGGGAGTACAAGCGCAAGGTGCCCGCCAACGTGGCGAGTGTGGCGCGAACCAAGAATCTGGCGATCTTCCAAGACCTCATTCTTTACACGGCCCCTGATAGTTACGTGGTTGGTCTCGATGCACGCACCGGCGAACAGCGATGGGAGGCCAAGACCGATCAGCGCGGCCACACCTCCGGCCCGATCGTGATCGACGGTAAGGTGATCTCGGGAGGCGCCTGCGCGGGTAAGCGTGAAGACTGCTACATCGCGGCGCACGACGCCCTCACCGGCAAAGAGCTTTGGCGCTTCTACACCACGCCCGCGCCCGGCGAACCGGGCGATGAAAGTTGGGGCGGCGCGGCGCTCGATAAAAGGATGGCCTCCACCTGGGGCCTTCCCGGAACCTATGACCCCGTCCGCAATCTGACCTATTGGGGCATCGCCAACCCCATGCCGGACCAACGCATGCTCCGTCACGACGGCAACCCGGACGCGGTGCCGCGTACCACTCCTTCCGATCTCTACAGCAATTCGACGGTGGCGCTCGATCCGAAGACCGGCAAGCTGGCCTGGTATTACCAGCATCTTCCGGCCGACGATTGGGATTCGGATTACACCCACGAGCGCACGCTGCTGCGGACGCCCTTCAATCCCGATCCCAGGTTCGTCAAGTGGATCAATCCCGATGTGAAGCGCGGCGAACCGCATGATGTAGCCGTGACCGTCGGCGAAGCCGGGGGCATCTTCGAGTTGGATCGCGGTACCGGCCAATTCCTCTGGGCGACGCCGTTTCCCTTTGACGATCCGAATTTCGTCATCGCGAACATCGATCCTAAGACAGGGAAGACCTCGATCAACTGGGACATCGTATTCAAGCAGCCCGGCGACCACCACGTCGTGTGCTACTGGAACACGCGCAGTTACTGGCCGACCGCCTACGACCCGGACAACAACTCTCTCTATGTTTCGTACATCGATAACTGCCGCGATCTCACCATCGCCGGACCGGCCGGCCGGGGCGGCTGGCACGTCGTGCCGCGCCCCGGTTCCGATCCCAACGCCCTCACCGGCCTCGCCAGGATCAATCTCGAAACTGGCGAAACGCTGCGCTTCGATCTCGGCCGCGCACCCGGCAACGGCGCCATGCTGGCCACCGCCGGCGGCGTCGTTTTCCACGGCGATATGAGCCGCCGTTTCCGCGCCTTCGATGCCGATACCGGTAAAATGCTGTGGCAAACCATTCTCGGCGGAAACATTTCCGTCAGCACCATTACGTATGCCGTGAACGGCAAGCAGTACGTGTGCGTGATGACCGGTGACAACCTGAAGGTTCCGGAGCTGGCCGCGGAGGTGCCCGAACTCAAAACGCCTCGCGGGCACAATGCGATTTACGTGTTCGCGCTGGCGTAGAGGTGTGATCGCGGGGTTTCCGCCGGCGGCCACACGTCTACACGCCTGTTGCGGCCCTCCGGTTCTTGGCCGCTGCCGTTGGCGCCTGCTTCACCGGCCTCCTGGGAGCGGGAAGCCGTGGAATAAGAGTTCCTACCGGCTACTGGCTGTCGATGTTCACCGCGTAATAGGCTACGGTCTTCGTGGGGACTTCCTTGAACCAGTGGGGAGTCTTTGCCGGGATCGTGATCACGTCGCCTTTGCTCATATGGTAGGTCGTTCCGCCTTCGAGCGAAGGAGCGCGCATTTGATCGGGTGCGGTCCGCCTGGCGTTGGCCATAGTCCCGCCCACCACCAGCGTCGCTTCCCCTTCCACCATGACGAAGACGTGGTTGGTGCGGTCATGGTATTCAACCTCCCCGGCTTGCCTCCGTTGCGCCAAAACGACCAAACCCGGGTCGCTCACGATCGGCCCGCCTTTGGACATCACTTCCGTAACCTTGTCGTGGCCGATGTAGTGGACGGCCGCTGGGACACCGCCGGCAAATGAAACCACCGCTGCGGCCGCGGCTAATACAACCGCCGCCGTTAGCAATTTCGTTCGCGTTACTAGAATTGTCATTGCATCGCTCCTTCTACGCCGCCTTCCGGAATCCGAACCGAGTCTTGCGGCCTGCGGATTGCCGCTCTGGATCTTGAATTGCTCCTCTGGCGCAGCCTGACAATAATAGCAGTTGAAAACGTCCATGGACACCCTTCTGGGGCCTTCTGGAGCGCGAGTACACCGCGGCGTTGGAGGCGCGCGCCGGATGGCCGGCAGGTATCTGCGCCGCGAACGGCCAGGCCACACGCTCGATACCGGCGGGCTGGTGCATGAGGCGTACCTGCGGCTGTAATATCGAAAGGAGAACGCCATGAAATCCGACAACCCGGCGCGGCTCATATTAGCCGTGCTGCTGGTCACAACGCCTATTTCACTGGGTGCGCAAGACGGCCCGGAAAACAAATTCCAGCTTCGCAGCAGGACATTCGAGAACGGCTCGACGCTTCCCCTGAGTACGCTGAGCAACATCACGGTGAACAATGCCAACGTCTGCTCTGTGAACGGAAGCCCCGGCGGAAATCAATCGCCCGAGTTATCGTGGACGCGCGCCAATCCCCGTACACGCAGTTTCGTGGTGGTAGCGTACGACTCCACGGCGGCATTTACACACTGGGGAATGTACAATATCCCTCCCCAGGCAACCGGTCTGCCGGAGAACGCAGGGGTTGCCGGAAGCCCGTACGGCGCTCAAATCGTCAATGACTTTTTCGTCGGCGCGGAATACGACGGTCCGTGCCCGCCGGCGACCCTGAGCCCGTTTGTCCACCGCTACGTCTTTACGGTCTACGCTCTGGATATCGAGCTCAACTTGCCGTCGTCGGCGAATTTCCCGCGAAGCGCAGAGACGCTGTATCAAGCATTGCTGGAGGTTGGGAGGTCCGGTCACATTTTGGAGAGCGCCAGCATCACGGGCCTCTACTCGACGGCGCCGAACCAATAGAGACATATCGGTTTGTGGACACGGCGGGGGGCCAACCTCGTGTCGTTTGGTCGCCCGTCCCGGACTCCGCCGGCGGTCCGTTCCTGGCGACAACAGGCCTACTCATCCAACAATCGGGGGCAGTCTGCCGCTGTGGACTTCTCGCGGAAACTGGTTGTCGATGGATGTCCGCAAGTGGAGCCGCGCCAGAGTTGGGATGCAGCCGGCGACGAATGCGAACGAATTCCGATACTCGCGGCGCAGAGCCAGCAGTTGACTGAGCGTGCGGTTCGACCCCAGGCGGCGCTCGAAGAAGCCGATTTCCTCCTCCAAAGACGCGCGGCGCAGTTCATAGCAGAAGAAGCAGTTGTGGACGGAGCGCTTGAGTGCTCCCATAGCGTATTTGGTCATTTCGGGGCGTAAGGGGAAGATCGCCGCGCACAGCAGTGCCATCGGGAACAGACCGAAGAACGCCTTGAAGACGTCAACACGGCGAATCGGCGCGACCGGAATGAGCGGGAGCATCGCTTCCCCCCAGACTGTGATGCCGGAGGCGACGAAGTTGGCGAGCACGACGCGATCCACGAATATCGTCTGCGCGGGGTGTAGGTGAAGGATTCGCCCTATGTCCCCCGACAGCAAGTCGCCTCGCGTGCAAATAAAGAAGGCCTGGACGTTTGCGGTCAACCTATTAAGGAATTTCTCCAGCGCTGGTTGGCCATGGGCCGAGTGGATGCGCAGCCCATGAAGGATTTCGATGCGCTCAACCTCGCTGCGAAGGCGGTCCATATCCTGATCTGTGGCGGTGTCAGGGACAACCAGAATGAGATCCACGTCCGAGACGGTTTCCTCCCAGCCGCCGATTGCGGCGCTGCCGAACAGAACCACACTGACCAGCGCTCGTCCACCATCGGCACACGTGCGGACGATCGTGTCGACATACGCCTGAACGCGAAGCGGAACCGCTGAACCGGTAGAGGCGGAGTGGCACATGAACGGGTTGCCCCCAAGTATAGACCACCCAAACCAATGCCGCCGCCGGAATCGCAGGCCTTCCCCGTTATCCGTCTTATACTAACAATTGAAATTGGGCCGATGCCTCGGGCTTCCTGGATTCCCCTGATTTGAGTGTCCGGTTTGCTTCCTTTCGGGCTACCTGCGCGAAAGAGCGTCTCGATTTGGGGGAATTCACGCCGGCCACTTCGATACCGATGTTCTCACCGGGAAGAACGGGCGCGACCTTGATGGTGGCCGCATTCAGTGTCATTTCCTATGCCCAATCCCCACAGGATACGGCCGGTCCGGAGATTGTTACCGATCGGCCCGACGTCACCGAATCCAGCATTGTAGTTCCCAAAGGAAGCTTGCAACTAGAGAACGGCGCGACATGGACAAACGGCCGTGGATCTCAGAACTTTGATCTTTCGGAGTCTTTGATTCGGCTTGGCGTATCCAGTCGAACAGAAATCAGGATTGTCGCCCCAAATTATCTCGGCGGTATTACGGGGCCAGATTTTGCATCTGGATTCGGTGACATCGCCTTGGGAATGAAACGACAGCTTGGGCCTCTGCCGGGAGGATTCGACCTCTCCGTAATCGTCGCGCTCAGCTTACCTACCGGGTCTAGCCGCGTTTCGAGCCACGGTTTCGATCCGTTCATGAAGTTTCCCTGGTCCAAGGAACTCGGAGCCGGCTGGTCTATTGGGGGTATGCAAAGCTTTTTCTGGAACACCGATAGCGATAAACGAAACGGTGTTTGGGAGCCAACCCTCTATATCGAGAAAGAGATCGCGAAGCCATGGGACGTATTCGCCGAATACGCCGGTGACTTCGCGCACCTGAGTGGGTCAAGACAGATCGCGCACCTTGGCATAGCGTACAGAGTCACGCCCAGGCAGCAGGTGGATTTTCATTTTGGTTTCGGTCTCTCCCACGACGCGCCGAGCCGCTTCTTTGCGGTGGGATATTCGTTCCGCATCGATCGATTGCGGCGACATTAGTACGCCGCCGAATCGCTCGCTGTGCCGGGCGGAGCGTAATTGCGAACCAGCACACTAACCACAATCACAGGTGATGCGAGGTGCGCGGCCAAAGCGGCGCTTGCCCGTAGTCGACTCTCAGTTATCTGGGTGCAGCGTCCAGACCGTTACTGTGTTGAGGTCGTCATCCACGGCGGCAAATCGGACGGATCCCTGCGACGCAGTAATGGCGATTCCGAACGCCCCGCCCGGAGGCCCGGCATCCAGTTGATAGGTGGCGACCAGATTGCCATGGGGCGTGAACTCGACCAGATCGTTCTGTGTGCCTCCGGCAAACACCGCATCCCCGTTGGCGGTGAGCAGATTGCCCTTCGGCGTCAGGACCAGCCCCAGCGGCCCGTGTAGGTGTTGCTGATCGGCGAAGACGACGAACCCCCGGCCGGCGTCGCTGGTGCGAACCCCTGCGTCGGCGATGGCGAAGATCTCGTTGTCGTCGGTCGAGGCCACGTACAGCGTGTCATGATCGCGGTCGTAAGCGAGCCCTGTGGGTCCAACCACCACGGCCGCGGCATTAGGTTGGTGTGCGTAACCTGAGCCGATCCGCGCTTTGTTCATAACTGTAACCCCGTTGTTGCTTATCGAGACGTTCACTCGTGTCACAGTGCCGCTCAGAACGTTGCCGACGAATATTTGGGCCTGCGATCCCTGGTCGTTGATGGCGAGGTCCCAGGGGCTGTCCAACGTCGAGTCAGAAAGTGCGAGTACCAGATTGCCGTTGCGGTCAAAGAACTGGAGCGTCCCCTTTCCGGGCGTCGGGACGCCCGGTGGTGGTGGATAGCTTACGGGCAGGTTCCCCACTACGACGAAGCCCCGCGACAGCACGCCAAGTGCTGTGTCCAGCCCGATCTGACCTGAGGTGGTGAAGAGGGATTGCTGGCCAGTGGGAGAGACGCTGACAATGGTTGTGCCGGTTCCTTGAAGGTTTCCGCTGTTGTTGAAATTGGCAACCAGGACATCGCCGGCTTCGGTGGCGCCTCCGGATGGGAATCCAGCCGGAACGAACGCCACGCCGTAAGGATTCAGGTCTCCGCTTGGCGGGATGGTGGAGGCAGTAAAGCTCTCGAGCGAATTCAGAATCGAGTTCCCATGGAAGAACGACTCCTGAGCAAGACCCCAGCCCTCCAGCGAAACGAAGACCACGGGAAAAGCAAACAGCCATACGCGCTTCATAGGGTCATTGAAGCAGTCCACATGTCGAATCAGATGTAAATATATCGTTTCACTATGTAAATATGTCGTTTCACTACTGTCCGGCTAAAATTTCATTGGTGCGGGTTCTCTTGTTGGGTCAGTATTTGGCAATGGCTTTTGCTTTCAGTTCTGGACTTTAGAATCTTTTTAGCTTTAATTCCAACAACTTCCCGCTCCTCCTCCCCAAATCCCCGAATCTCGCATGTTACTTTGAGCTTGAGAGAGACGATAGTTCACTGGCCAGTGAAGTTTCTCGTGGTGTTCCGCTCTCCGCTGGGTAGTAGGGCCCGGCGGCAGATCGGGGGCGACATCGGTGTCCGAAAGATTTTAGAAGGTGCAGCGAATAAAGTCGGATCGGTGGCTGCGAGGCGCTTGGGCGGCGTCTTCAGCCATCGGGTCCGGCGGCAGGATCTGCATTAACTTTGACTCACACCCGGACAGGCGGGGGCCAAAAACCCCCGCCTCATCTCACAAATTTCCCAGAACCAGAACCCGACGTGTATCTGCCCCCTGGCTTCTGGCTTCTGAATCCTTATTCTGTATTCCATTCTGTATATTCCGCCTCCCGAATGGCTTGGTTTCGCTGCCGGCCCACGGCTCCCCAAAGAACTGTCCCGGTTGAAGATAGCTCATTTGCGCATAGCCGAAAATTTGGGTTCGAATTGCACAGTCCCTCGCGCCATAGCGGCAGTACCCCTCCCGGAACCGACTTTTTCCGAAACTTTTTGTTCCCGGAATCGTATAACGACCAAAGGAGTACATCCATGAACCTCGGGAGGGGCGCTGCCCTGGTGCTTGGCGTGTTGCTGGCGAGTGCTGCCTGGCCGCATCACAATATGACGGCTCTGTTCGACCTGAACGACCGGGTCACATTGACCGGCACGTTTACGAAGCTGGACTGGAGGAATCCGCACATCTACCTTGCCATCGACGTGAAGAGCGCCGCGGGTCAGGTAGAAACCTGGCAGATTGAAGGCCCGCCCCCCAGTTTCTTCCGGACCCACGATGTCTCCAAGGCCGATTTCGAGGGAGCCATCGGCAAAACCGTTACGGCGGAAGCCAGCCGCGCCCGCGATCACTCTCCATCCGGTCTGATCCGAACCATGACTTTGCCCGGCGGCAAAGTGATCTCCGCCTGTCCCCAAAATTGCTGAACCCCAAACCGCCCGGCCCCGGGCGGCTTGCTGAAGGAGGTAGAGGTGAAGATTTCCTGGAAGGTAGCGATCCCAACCGCGGTGGTGGCCGTTTCGACCGCCTTGATTCTGGCTCAAACCCCGGGACCGGGCCAAGGCCCGCAAGACGAAAAAGCGAAAGCCAGAGCCGCGGCCAAGGCCAAGCAAAACGCGCAGATCTTCGAGTTCAATGCGCGCACACTGACGCTCTTCGACCGGGACGGCAAACGAGTGGGCACGGTGGGCGAGCGCGCCTTGTACAATACGCCGGTCCCGTCGCCGGACGGCAAGCGTATCGCGGCGATTAAAGCCGACTTGGAGAAAGAATCCCGGGACCTTTGGGTGTTGGACGCCGCCACCGGGCGAGCCACGCGGATCACCACCAGTCAGACAGGCGAGGGTCCCTCGACTCCCGTTTGGTCTCCGGACGGGAGCCAGCTCGCTTACGTCGCACTACGCGGTGGGAACTTCGCGCTGTACCGGAGCGCCTCGAACGGGCAGGGGACCGAACAACTCGTTTACAAGCTGCCTGGAGTCGCCACGCTAACGGATTGGTCGATGGATGGCCGGTTCCTGAGTTTCTTCTCGTCGGATTTGGGAGGCGGATTCCTGTACGCTCTGCCGCTGGATGCGCCCGGGGAGCGGAAACCAATCGAAGTCTTTCGCAGCCAGAAGCAGTTGCAAGGTTCGCGCCTTTCTCCCGATAGCCGCTTTGTGGCGTACGTTTCCAATGAGTCAGGAAAGAACGAAGTGTACGTGCGCCCGTTCCATCCGGAGGCAGGCTCGGCAACCGGTGCGGCGCCAGCCGGGCCGTGGAAGATCTCGGAACAGGGCGGCCAAGGCATGGCGTTCTGGCGCCGAGACGGCAAAGAACTGTATTACTTGGCTGCCGACCGTGGAGTGATGGCGGTGAGCGTCAGCACCGCTCCCGCTTTCGAATTCGGAAAGCCGAAACTGCTGTTCCGCCCGCCGGAGGCGATCCCGGTCACGCCCGGTGCGGCGAGTATCAGCCGCGACGGGGACCGCGTGGTGATTGCCGTCCCTCCGCCGCAAATGAGGCAGCTTACGATCTTCGATCGCCAGGGCAAGGTGGTGAAGACGGTGGGCGAACCCGGCTTTTACGTGCAGCCCCACCTTTCTCCGGACGGCGCCCGCATAGCCGTGATGAGAAACGACCCGAAGAACGGGAACCTGGATATCTGGACGTTCGATGTGGCCACAGGCAAAGGATACGCGGTCACTGACGATGTTCATCCGGACAACGCGCCCATCTGGTCTCCCGACGGCAAGCGCGTCCTGTATGTTTCCACGCGCGAGAACTACGCGGGCATCTATCGCAAGGCGTGGGATGGAACGGGTCAGGAAGAGTTACTATTCCGTTACACGCCTGGCGCCGGCATGGTGCTCACCGATGCGTCGCCGAGCGGGAGGTTTCTGACGTTTTACACAGGAGTTCTAGTGCTTGTGGCGCTCGACGGGACCGATCCATTAGAGCGGAAACCGATCGACTGGCTGCGCGATGAGTACGACGATATCGGCGGCCGTTTCTCTCCCGACGGCCGCTACCTGGCTTACCTGGCGAACATAGACGATCCGATGGCGCTGGACATCTACGTGCGGCCGTTTGATTCGAGCAAACCCGAAGCGCCAGGTCCAGGTCCGGCAGTTCAGGTGTCGAAAAACGGTATCGCCGCGGGCATGATCAACTGGCGGGAGGATGGCAGGGAACTATACTTCCTTACCCGCGACTGGGAAGTCATGGCCGTGGACGTGACCACCACTCCGGTGTTCCAAGCCGGGACTCCCAGACTTCTGTTCAAGCTGCCGGCCCCGCTCGTTGGAAATCCGTCGCAGTGGAGGAACGCCAGCCGCGACGGCCAACGTTTCGTGTTCGCCGTGCCCGCGACCGCCCCCTAACGGTCGCGGCTCCGATTCGGTCAGAGCCGCGACCGCAGGGAGCGGTGTTAGTCGCCGAACCGCTGCGCGCCGCGCGCCCTGGCTCTGGCTGCTTCCTCTTCCCGGTTTTTCGGCGGCCCCTTGGTTTCGAGCGAACCGAGAAGCCGGGCGGAGACGGCGGCGATTTCATCCACGGCTGCCAGAAACGAGGCTTCGTTGGCTTTCGAAGGCTTGGTGAAGCCGCTGATCTTGCGCACAAACTGCAGCGAGGCGGCCTGGATCTCCTCCTCGCTGACCGGCGGATCGAAGTTGAAGAGGGGCTTGATGTTACGGCACATTGGCGCTCTCTGTTTCAGGGTAGCAGGCTGGCCGGCCCCCTCGGTCCCGGCCCGGTGTCTCAGATAGCCACGCAGAATTTCCCAACATAATGTGAAACGGAACGCGCCCTGGTGTCACCACTGGGTATGATGCTCGGAATCGATGACTTACCTGTAACGTCCGCGGGGTTTGGCGCCGCCAGGGCGCCCGCCGACCCGGTGCTCGAGGATTTCGTCAAATTGGCGGAGGCCTCGCCAGCCATGATCTGGATGGCGGATAACGAGGGCCTCTGCACGTTCACGAACCGCAGTTGGCTGGATTTTCGCGGGAAAACGCTCGACCAGGAGGTCGGCACGGGGTGGGCCGAGGGCATCCATTCGGAAGACTTCCTCCGCGCGTTGCGGTCCTACTGGGCAGCGTTCAAGGCCCACCGTCCGTTCCGCATCGAGTACCGGATCAAGTGCCGGAGCGACGAATACTATGAAGTGGAGCGTATCGGCACGCCCTGGCTCGGTCCGGATCGAGACGCCAGGGGTTACCTGGGATGCGTGACCGTGATCCGCTCGGCCGGCGACAAGGAAGCCGAGGCGCGGGAGCAGTTGGCGCGCCTCTCGGGACGGGAGCGCCAGGTGATGGAATTGATTGCCCTGGGCTACTCGACCAAGGAACTCTCGGGCCGGCTCGGAATCAGTTACAAGACAGCGGATTCGCATCGCACCCACGTGCTCAAGAAACTGGGCGTGCACGAGACGGCCAGCCTGGTGCGTTTCGCCATCCGCGCCGGTGTGATTGCGGCCTGAACGCGTCTGCGCGACCAGCGTGACCCGGCCTGTCCGAGATTCCGGCCGCGGCCCGCTACTCGTGGTGCGCCAGTTGTAAGGTGACGGTTCCGATGGTGATGGGCATGCGGATCCGGATCTGCACGGGTAGTTTGCGGCGGTCGTCGCTCAGCCAGACGTAGAGGCGCGCGGGCCGGCGGTAAAGCACGTTGTTGAAGACATACAGCTCCCAGCGAATCGTCTTGTAGACGCCGTCGGGCACCCTCACTTCCTCGCGTTGCTGCGCTTCGATTTTGGCCATCACGCTTTTCTTGCCATCGCTGATAGGAACTTCCATGGACTGCCCCGGTTCGAGATCGAAGGTGCGCAGGGAATACAGGCCGCCCAGCACATCGCGGACGCACGGTGGAATGGCCACCTCCTGTGACGCGATGATGGCGTTCCGGGCAAGATCGCGCTCCAGGTAGGTGGCCTTGCGCGATTCGGAGTCGAAGGTAACGGTCGTCTCCCGCCAGCGGTTGCCCTCGTGCCCGCTGGCGAGCGACGACGCGGCGCAAAACCCCTGGCTGAAGTTGCTTGCGGCGTTGATATCGACTTTGTACAGCTTCGAAACCAGACCGACCGACTCGATGTGCACATTGGCCCGCCAGCCGGGCTGCGCTTCAAGCGAGGCAGCGCGCAAGTCGAGCGTGGCCTTCCCCGCTGTAATCAGGCGCCATTCGATGTTGTAGGACAGGACTTCCTTGGCAGGCAGGCCGGCGCTCTGCGGCGATGCGAGCCGCGCGCAAAACAGGAGCAGGACCAGGCGCCAAGGCATGAACAGAAAGTGTCGCAGATGCGGCAGGGCGCCGCAACGCTGGACAGAAGTGGGGCAGGGCTTCTGCCCTGCGAGCCGGGCTTCGGCCCGGCTGTTCCGCGCGGAAGCGCGGAACGCAGCCCGAAAGGGCTGCCCCACCGAGGCAGCCGGTCACTTAACCTTCTTCATCCACGCCAGAATCGGCCCCGAAACGGTCTTGTCGTCCGTATCGATCGAAAAGACCTCGGACATGTGGCTTTCGGCCTTGGCAAAGAGCATCATGGGGCAATGGTCCGGCCCTTC
>Ga0209698_10006174_pt1 | contig 12784 bp, 5 predicted proteins | sample LitLauG_LLR_2012_FD_187203 | JGI IMG/M metagenome (GOLD analysis project Ga0209698, IMG submission 187203) | Freshwater sediment microbial communities from Pennsylvania, USA - Little Laurel Run_MetaG_LLR_2012 (SPAdes) (version 2) | ecosystem: Environmental > Aquatic > Freshwater > Creek >...
ATTCTAATGGTTGAGAGGGAGAGGTTTGTTTGGGGACATAAAATGGGGGAAGGAAGATATTTCCACCTTTCCACTTCCCGTTGTCTTGTTAATTTTGCATTTAAAAATGTAGGCTGGAATATGTTATTATACCACAGCATCCCCTCTCGAGGGCATTTTCATTGTTAATCATCGTATCGATGCTAACTAACTAGGGCTTTGGAGGGTGGGAAGATAAGAGCCTAATCGGGATCGCTTCCGCTGATGCCAGCGGAAAGACGTTTTGACATTCTAAACTACGTTGTCATCGTTCATCGTCTCAATACTAACAATGGCTTTTTTGGTGGGTGAAGAGGTAAGATCCATGTCAGGCTCGCTTCCGCTGTCGTCGGAGCACAACATTTTCCTTTTTTGGGATGGTCCCCTGAAAGGACTACGGCGAACGTTCCCCTTTGGTTGGGGCATTTTCCCGGGATTATCAGGGTCCAGAATTGAAGGACCATTGTGATGATCCAAACTGCTTCGGTGGGCTTTCTCTGCCACAAAGGACATGCGACTTCCCGTGGAGGTATTTCGAGTTGCCGATTCCGGTAAGCCAGTGTCATCCTCGTGCGTTTTTTGTTGAAGCACATCAGCTGCGCGCTTTGTCGGCCACTTGGTGGGGGTATCTTCTGTTGGTTCAGTGAGTGCTGAGTGAGATAATTCATATTGCCTACCCGCTACATCGTCGCTAGCTGCTCCAGGAATATCGTCGGCGTGTTTGGGGCGATTGCTCGCAGGTGCCGATGAGTGTCGGGATGGACTTCCATCACTTTCGTCGGGATGATGATAGAGCTTACTTTGAAAATTCGACAATTCTTTGCTCGAATTCGCTCCAGCTAATGTCTTCATGTCATTGCGGTTCTTTGCTTGAGCATATTGTTTGCTCCTTGATAGAAGTTTTTGGCTATCATAACCTCCATTGGGTTGGGTCCGGGAGATTCTTGTCCTGGGCCTCCTCGTGGAAGAGCTGTCACCATGGGAAGAATTCCTAGTCAGTGCTGATAGAGCCGAAGATTCGCTCTTCGTTGAAATGTCCGCTAAATGACTAGGGGGACCCGTGCCACTAGAGCTCTGCGAAAGATTGCGTTTGCTACTCGATGTTGTGGAAGAAGCGTCGTGCGGAATTCGGCCATGCCTTTGTTTCACAGGAGGGGTGGGATTGGTGAAGAGATGCTGGGGCTGAACAGGTGATCCATCCTGTGAATGTGAATTTCGTACTCCGGTAGGAGCCCTTGCAGAAAGTGAAGCAAGCGGTGAATTTTCCCTATGCATCAGGTAAGGAGTTTCCGGTAGAGGGGGCTGTGATTGGACATTGGACAGATTGCAACCATCAGTCTCCATTGGGCTGGCGAAGGAGTTTTTTTGTTGCAAATCTTGCGTAAGTGCGCCTTTGAAAATATGATCATCATCGTTCATATTTACGGCAGGAGTTACGTCGTCTACCTGTTCGGGCAGCTGGTCCTCTCCCGCCTTTTCCTCTTTCGAGATAAACTCTTCTCCCGACTGATCCTCTGTTCCAGGATAGTCTTCTCTGGAGCGAGCCTCTTCTCCCGGGTGGCCAACCTCGCTGGTGCGGTGGTTGGCTCCGATATTTACATAATCGACGTTGTGCTTGTTTTTTCCTTGTTCCCTCGTTGGTGATTTCGACGAGGCATGTTCTTCTGCTGGTATGTGTTGGAGCGGACACTTGCTTTGGGTTGTTTGAGACGACTTAAAGTTGTCTTTCTCATTGCAGTCCCCGGAAAGGTCAATGACACTTTCTTTAATAGGTAGTGGCTGCATATTAATCGTAGCTTGCTGCGAAGGACGTATGATTGGCTCTTCATGAAATGAGATTTTGTTACATTTCCTGCCAAAATGATCAGACTTGATGTGATCACACAAATCTGTGAAGCTCTTACAATATATGCACCTTGATTGGGAGGCAATTTCGCGGCAACCAAGACAAGCCAACATTACTCTCTCACCGGTGACATAACAAGAAAAGACTGGTTCTACGTTTGCTTCCTCCACATCGCTGTCCAGGCAAAGACCTTTCAAAATGCATCCGGTTAATAAATGGCGAGAGATGATTTTGTCGAGATTCACGAGGGATCCGCAACACAAACACACACATTCTGTTCCTTTTGAGTGGCATTTTGGGCATTTCAGCATTGCAATTTGACCTTCTAGAGTGCATTCTAGTGGTGGGGCACTCTTGTATAATTTCTCTCGTAATGCTGCTAAGCTATGGCTAACATCGTGGGAGGGCAACGCGGATCGGACACCCTCCCTCTGTGTTGCTGAGGTGGGTGAGCATTGCGAACTGCGTTTGGCGCTCATTGGGACAATGCAAAAAACAGAGTTATGGGTAACACAGTTCCTGTTCGGCTCGCTCTCACCATGTGGCGCCGGCCAATAAAAGTCTGGTACAATGAATATTATTTTAATGACAAATATTATTAAATCCGGGTTTCAATTTGTGTTTTCTTTCGGAATAATACAACGACGAAGCGTGTTATCTGTCGTTTATTGTGTCTGCGCTCTTTTCAATGCCTCTTCCTCTTCTTCATGTTTTTTGTTTACCTTTGAGGGTTGTTTGAAAATCCTCGATGATCCTATGTGATGCATCCTGTCGTTTATTTTCATGGCGGTTGACTGAGATTTTACTCCGGGTGGTTGTCGAGAAGCCGGCACATCGCTGGGACGCTTTGGAGGGAGAATTGGCTGGGATGTTGTCTTATTCCGAGGACAAGAACGTCGTCATATGCAGGATCCGAAGCTTTTAGCCGGGTTGCCGGCTTACCGAGGTCCTTGAGCGATGTGCTATTTTCAAAATCATTCAAGTTGTCCGAGGTAGAAATAGGGCAAGATTCCTTCGCCAATTGCAGTGCTCGAGGGGAGCAAAAACGAAGTCCCAACGTGAGGCATTCTCGTCAAGGGCGTTCTCGTCCTGGCGTACACTTGAGATAGTGTCTGATGGTTTTCGCGGCAACTTCGATGTCCCACAATCACTATGCGTCAGAGATTCTGTTGCAATGGAGACATTTTCTGGGCCGTGTTGACACGACCTTTTTTATCTTGGAGTACAATTGAGTTGCTGTCTGTTCCTTTACCGTTTCTGCACCTCAATCCACTTGCCTGAATCACCATGCATGAGAGATTCCGTTGTGAGAGTTACCTTTTTCTTAGGGGTGTCGACATGCACATTCTTGTTTCCAGGTACACGAAATTTGCTGTTTGTCCACTTCGTTGCCTCCTTTGACGTGCTAGAATTGCTATGCAGGGGATGACCATTGGCAATGGATTCCTTTGCTTGCTTGGACGTGCCCGTCCGTGTTCTGAGACGTCGCGCCTTCTTTTATGACCTTTTGACTAGCATTGGACACTTTAGCTATGGAAGCTTTGGTCAGTTTCAGTATAGTCCGTGTTCATGTCACTGTAATCGGGTTCAGCAAATGTATCATCCGTGCATTGACCAAAAGGGATGTGAGGCCTCCTCATTCTCCAGTTGATTTTCCTTATAACATTCATCAATCGGTAAAAGAGTAACACATAGGGTTTTCTCCCCAAAAATACCAGCTTACTGGTGCTTGCAACTCAGGTGACTTCGTCATGTAGCTCGTTGATACTTCCCAAAAAAATTGATTTCTGTCCGACCTAAACGCATTTCTGCAATGTTGCATATTTTCGTCATTTCCATCGCTGACAAGTCTGAACATATCTTCGTCAAATTTGATATAATGCCCTTCACAATGTTGGTAAAAGATTATCGGGATCTTCAAGAAAAATGTCTGTGCCCGGCTTTTTGAAAAAACAATAACCCCAACGGTCTTTTGCAAGAGAATTGAAAAACAAATTTTCAGTATTTGTGCCTTTGACTGCATCACGTTGCCATCTTGGCAAGGGTGTCCAAATGCTCTTGATGATTCGTCAGTACCATCGCGTTTGACGTAGGGATGAGGGAAGTAGTTCTCCATTGTTTCGGATTCGGCAACGCCCTTGAGAATGTCAAAATCAATCGCATTGACTGTCAGGACATAATGTTGTGATAGTGGCTTCTCGCGGTTAGAACGGTGAGAAGCCACTATCACAACATTGTGTCTTGACATTCAATGCAATGGCGACAGCGCGCTGACCACAGAAATATTGAGAATCAACAAGAGAGAAAACGTTCCCTTCGTTTGTACGGCCCATCACCACTTCTCCCATACAATCATCGGCGTGGTTTCGACAAATCCGCAAATGCCGCTGGACTTGGAGAGGTGCCGCAGTCCATTCGATACGGCGTTTAATTCTCTACATTGAGTGCTTACGTTTGTTGCGGATGCATCTCATGATTCTCGCTTAAAAGGATGGTCCCGTTAGGGTCAAAAGAGCACTATACCGAAATTACAGATACGAAAAAAGTACCTTTAACCTCAATACGCACGAAGGAAATCTAGTCTTTACTTGATCGATTTGGCACTTCGTTCCAGATTATTATTATTAGTTCCAGGTTCAATTTGAGTTTTCTTTCGGAATCATATAACGACGAAGGGTGTGCTTATCGGATTCTCTGTGCGCTCTTTTCAATGGCTCGTCCTCTTCTTCATGTTTATTGTTTACCTTTGAGGGTCGTCTGCGCTTCCTTGATGATCCTATGTGCCGCATCCTGTCGTTTATATTCACAGCCGTTGATTGGGATTTTACTCCGGGAGGTTGTCGCGAAGCCGACACATCGCTTCGGACGAAGTTCTTGCGGATGCCACTTGAGGTAGGGATTACCGCCTTATCGGGTCGGGGGCGCTTTGGAGGGAGAGTTGGCTGGGATGTCGCTGCCTTCCCAGCCATCACTTTCGTCGGGTCAAGAACGTCGTCAAATGCAGCATCCATAACCCTTAGCCGGGATGGCGGAATACCGAGGTCCTTCAGCAATGTGTTATTTTCCAAATCATTCAAGTCTTGTGAGGTAAAAATCGGGCATGAGTCATTGGCGGATTGCAGTGCTGGAGGGGGGGCAAAAACGAAGTTCCAACGTGAGGCATTTTCGTCCTGGGCATTCTCGTCGTGGGGTACATTTGAGTTGGTGTCTGAACGTTTCCGCCTCAAGTTCGACGTCTTACAATCACTATGCGTGAGAGATTTTGTTGTGATGGAGACCTTTTTCTGGGCCATGTCAATTCGGCCAATACTGTCTTTGAGTACACTTGAGGTGCTGTCTGTTTGTTTCCGCGCCTTGAGCGACTTGCCCCAATTGCTGGACGTCCAAGATTCCGTCTGGTCCTGAAGTACACTTGAGTTGCTTCCTGATCGTTTCCGCACCTTGATCGACTTCCCTGAATCACTATGCATGAGAGATTCCGTTGCAATGGAGACCTTTTTCTGAACGGTACCTACATGCACATTCTCGTTTTCGGGTCCACTTGATTTGATGTCTGCTCGTTTCCGTCTCTCCTTTGACGTGCTAGAATCGCTACGGAGGGGATGATTCTTGGTGATGGAGTCATTTTCCGTGGACGTGCCGTCCTTGTTCTGGGACGTCCCGTTTTCTTTTCTACCTTTTTGCATTGCATTGGAAACTTCGGCTATGGAGACTTTTTTCTTACCTGTGGCCTCTTTTTCTCCAACTTTCCCGTTTGATAGGGATGGGAACTGTGAAGGTTGGTCTGTCTTTGGCATTTGTGGCTCGTCCGCAATGTTGGCCTTCCTCAGAGCATGGCCGTCGGTCTCGCTAACTTTGCCGTCTGTTGGCAATGAAACAAATATAGGAGGGTTCGTGGGTTGTGGTAAATTGTCATTTCGGAATGCGGCGGAAGAACTTTTCGCTGTCGGGTCTCCTCTTTGTTGAGGGCCATTGATGCAAAAGTGTGTTGGCGTTTCCCCAGTGCATGCCATCCGCGCTTTAGGGGCTTTGATAGCACTCGTCGTGTTCAAAAGGGGTCCTTCTGGGGCAACCGAAGAGGTGGAAATATTGCCAACATCAATTGATGATGACATTTCGCTATCTAAGTGATCCTCACGCGTAGGTGAAGTGTTTGGGAGAGATTTGGAGAAACCAAGATCAGTTGGCACGGTGGTGGCATCCAGCAAATTGCTTTCTGGTTGATCCTTGGGCGTACAGAGTGTGTTTGGGAAACTTTTGGAGGCAACACCTGCTTCCTTTTGCGTGGCTGTTGCATCTGGCTCCTGGATAATGTCGTCTGGCTTGGAGAGTTTCCGGTTTTCATTGAGCCTAGAGGTGTCAATTGTGATGGCGTCTCGGGGAGGTGTCCTATTGGTGGCGTGAGGAGCGGGGGCTGACCTGTCCTGGACATCGGGATAGGGCGGAGCCGGTGACCCGTCCTTGGCAGCAGGCTTGGGGCTCAGCAATTCGGCCATGGGCGATCCCTTCGCCGTGCCAGAAGGATCATCTGCAACGGTGCTGGCTGCGGGAGTATTGTTACTTTTGGGAACATGGGCCATGAGCAATCCTTTTGCCGTGCCAGAAGGATCGTCCCCAACAGTGCTGTCAGGGGGGGTATACTTACTTTTGGGGGCAGGGGGCTTGAGAGGATTTACGTTGGGGTGGGATGAATGTGAATTGCTATCCCAGACATTCGTATCAACATTGTCAACAATCAGCGGCATGGGAATTGTTCTGGCTTGCGATACACTTGAGGCATTTTGTTCTGTTACGTATTCCGTGGAGCGCGAGGTATTCTGTTCAATACCACCATTTGCGTTGCTTGAGTGGGTGTGTTTGCTTCTCTGTTGGGCGGACCGTGAGGTATTGTTTTCATTTGCGTCATCGGCTGCAAACGCGTTAGGGATGGCGGTAGCAGTAACTCCTTCGTTGAGCAAAGCTTCTTTTTCTACAATAATCCCTTTGACTATGCTGGATCCAATGAATACAGGGGGATGCGCTGGATATTTTGGGGGAGGAGCAACATCATTTGATGTAGAGTCCACGGGATGAAGGCCAGCTTCACTGTCATCAGGGGTGGTGGCGAAGTAATCAGGTTCTGGTAACGTATCATCCATACCTTGACTAAAGAGATATGCACCCTCCTCATTCTCCTCCACATTTTCCTCATTCTCATCCTCATTTGATGGAACGACACCTACCACTCTCTCGACACCTACCACTCTCTCCCAAAAATAGCGGCTTAGCGGCGTTTGCAATTCAGGTGACAATGTGTAGTACGCCCGTGATGGTGGGCAAGCGTCCCAAAAAAATTTAGTTTTGTCCGACAAAAACGCATCTTTGAAGACTGGAACACGTTTGTCATATGTTTTTGAATCGAGGACTCCTTTACAAAAACCTTCGTCGAACTTGATGTAGGTGCCATCACAATATTGGTGAAGATTCTCGCCATCTTCAAGAACAATGTCTGCATCCGGCCTTTTGCGGAAAACATCGCGTCTCGGTCCAAAACCTATGTCGGGGGGGTATTTGGCTTTTTGCAAGAAAATGGATAAAGAGATGTTCAGAAAGTCAGCCTTCAAAGACATCACGTGTGCCATCTTGGCAAGGGCGTCCAATGCTATTGATGCTTGGTCAGTACCCTCGGATTCGACGAAGGGATGAGGGAAGTACTCTTTCATCGTATCAGATTCGGCAACGCCCTTGAGAATGTCAAAATCTTCATGAGAAAGAAAGGGGTTTGAAAAGAAATTGATGAATGGTTGTATTCGTTCCGTGAAAGAAATATCTGTCTCTTCCGGTGGGACACGTGGTGAGCTGTTGCTCAAGGACTTGGGGGGGTGTGGCCTACTGGGGGCGGCGGGTATTGATGCTGGTCTTGGGATTTGGCAGCAACAAACGCTTGGCATTTCATCCGATGAATGTTCATTGCCGGGAGAACTCTTCCCAGGCGGAGAAATCACACTGTGGAAATGGGCGTCTCTGGATAGAGTAGAAGCATCATCACATGTGGGACTGGTGCAATTGTTGTCTGCGGCCGAATCAAGCTCGTCGTCAGCCCGGAGCGGAAGCTGCGGTGCATCATATTCCGTTTTCATCGACGTCAATGAAGGATCTGGGGGTGATCTTTGTTTTCCTTTTGAGGACGCTGATGGCTTGTCGTAGAACTTGAACCCTCGTGCCAGGTGCTCGTAAATATCCTTCTTCTGAACGGGGTACAATGCTTCCGAAATTATAAGATCAAATTGTTCATCCCATTTTGTGGATGAAGGAAGTAACGGGCACTTCCCGTACACCAGGTGAGTGACAAGCTCGCTCAGAGAAAGGTGTGATTTGGTTAACTCCTCGCCACCTGAAGCATCGCAAACTACCCGATAGCAAGGGACGAAATCAGGTGGGGATGTGACCAGGGAGCGACCTTTAGCATTTGACCTCCTTGAACCTTTTGTCACGGCGCTTTCCGCCTCGCGGGGGGTGAAATGAACCACGCCACGGTCGGCAAGATGATGAATGACGCCGACAATGATTGGGATGTTCGTCCATCCGCCCGTGGAAATTTTCACGCCGAGCTTTGAACTGTTGCCAGCCTTGGAGGATGATTGCCTTTTGGGAAACAGCATCGCCTTGTAAAATTCATCGTATTCGTCCTTGGCTGATAAGCTTCCGTCGTCCACAGGGATCATTACTTTGAACAGAGTTGAGATACGGTCTTTGAGATCCATGGGTACGGGTAGGGACATCCCAAACGTGTTCATAACAATTAACAGCTGTTTCGCAAAATATGGGAAGAAACGCAGAACCTTCTTTTTCTTATCAGGGATTGCATTAGACTGATGAGAGAGATGAAGAAACTGATCGCACAACATGTATACTGGCCTGATAAAGGTAGCAACCACGTACTGTTCGAAGGACAGTTCGGCTTTTACCTCGTTTGGAATTAGCGGCTGCAACACCATGTGGTTTTACAAGACAATGCGTGTGAGGTTCGATGCTGGATGCATCAGGCTGGGCGGGTGATAATTTGGGAGGATAAAGTACTCACCTTCGGCATGCTTGACAACCTCGGGATTTCGTCAGATGTTTCCCTACCTTGGGAAGATTTGAACGTTCCATCTACGAAATCTTCAGCCATCTTGGGGCCAAGTCCCAACAAGCGACTGGCAAGATCAAAGACATTAGAGTAACTGCCAAGCCAGTTGTTAGATATGCAGTTGCGGAGAAGGTCAATGCTTTCATTGTCGGGAGTTGAGTGGGCTGCTAACACAGTAAGAACGACCAGTTCTCCGGGTTTAGGATAGGTTGTTGGGGACGTCGGAATTCCATCACTCCGCAAACGGCCTTTCTTGCCGTGGAATAGAGATCTTGCAATGCCTTCGTTCTTCGTCAAGTCAAAGGATACTGGATTACCTTCTTGGTCCAGAGTGGCCCATTCTGCATCAGCTTCGGATATCTCGGGCTTCTTGCTTGACCGAGAAAGATTGGTTTGCTTGGACTGTTTGCTAACAGAAGAGGGGCGTGGACACAAGCAGCCTAGGTTGGGACTGCTCAAAAGTTCCGTGATCATATTGTCAATGGATTGACATTTGTAACTAAGAATTTTCTCACAGATCCAGTAGCGCTTTTGTCGAGTGGCTTCTAAAATGTGAGTGTCATCATTCCAATCAGCCAGACTGCTTTTCATATCGGAGCCAAGGACCAACTTTAGAACGTCGTGTAGGCTCATGGGGGCCGCTTTTTGGATGCTCTTTAGTATTGAGTCACTCAAGTGCTTGAAAAGACTTACAACATGGTCTTCAAGCACACCAGATTGGGTTCCAGTCATTGGGGATTTGATGCTGACTGGTAGATTCTTGCTTATAATGTCGAAAAAACCAGTTGGTGGAACTGTAGCACTGACGGGATATCCATTGGTTCGTGAGCCCGCCAAACCATTTGGTTCCATTTGCCATACTTGCAGTGGTTCAAGGGTGTGGGTTAGTGATACATTGGCCACAATGTTACGGATGTAGAATGATGTGGATGCTACTCTGCATTGGCCATCAACGAATGCCAAACGAATTGGCGTCATCGCTTGGAAAAGAGTAATGGTGCGGGAGACAAGATTGTGAAAGGAAGAAGGGTGCTGCAGTTCCCCCCACGACTGCCTGCTTTGAAGGTTCATGTGGTGCATCAGATGCGAGTAGAGGCGGTGCCAACCTTCTACTGAGGAAAGACCGTCGTACCTCTCTTGTAATAACTGAAGGGATAGGTCCAACAAAATGGATATTTTGTCACCCCCGAGACAGCTGGGGACGAAATCATCTTGTTCCACGCAGTACTCTTCGTATGGGATCCCGGCGAGCATGGACAGTAGGTTTCGTGCCTCTTCAATGGTAACATATGCCGCATCCATGTACGACGCGGGATCCACCTGAACGTCGACTTCGGCAAAGATGCACGTGATTGCTGCTTGGCGCTCTTCTCGATTACCATTTCGACTTTGGCAGTGGTGGAATTGGTAGGGGAAAACAGCAATCGATATCGAGCAAAGGTCAGTGGCAGCATCACCACTGACTAAACTGTCTAGCAGCGGTGTTTGCCGCTTCCGCGCCTTGGCAGGGGAAAATGACGGTCCACTGCTTGTGACCCTTGTAAGGGGAAGTTGACGAATGTTGAGGTCCGGCGAAGTAAAGAATCTCGGGAAATAGTCACCGGGATTGCTTTCCGCGACACTTTGCGCCATGAACAGAGACATGGTGGGAAGGTTGGATAAAGTTGACAGACTGGTAAAGAATGAGTGAGGAGCCATGGAGGCGTATTCGTCAACTATGTACTGGGAGGACGCGACTTCGGTTGCAACGCACAGCCGGGGGTCGCTCTTGATGACCAGTTTGGGACCGTTGTTCCGAATCAGATTAGGTGTGTCAAGGCTCATGAGCCTTGACTGGTGTGATGAATTGACTCGGGATTGTGCAGTATGGGATGGTAGTGGATTGAAAACCTGGCATATAAACTTGGCGTGCTGTTCCGAAACGATGCCATCGTTTTCAGAAACTGCGGTGCTGATGCTCATACATACATGCCTGCAACCATAAGCAGCAGCGATGATCAACAGAATGTCCTTGAACAGGTCGACGTTGCCATTCACCAACGTGTTTAGTTCAGGATTGGTAGGACAAGTTGGGGCATGACGGATTCTGCCTCGCAGAAAATGGTGTTAGTCGGTTGAAAATCCATCGCGATTCTCCTTCGTCATTAGGACACTTACAGATCTAGAGACTGCCGCAGCTGGGCCAAATCGGGCCTATTGTACAATGGGCTTGGGACCACAGAATTGGAGGGTGGCACGAAGTGCCCCGGAACCTTCGTTGACATTTGGAGATTGGTCATCAACTTCAGCAGATGTCAGATGTGATCATTTTGATGGTCAATTTACAAAAGCGTGTTCCCATCCAGTTACTGGTAACGGTTAAACTTATGAACTGACCGCGGCCCATTTAAAATTTAAATGGTCATATTCATCTCGATTCCGTAGATACTGATTTTCCTACGATATGCTATACTGTCATTTTTCTATGATGGGAAGATTTCGACGTCAACGGCTGCGTATCTCGTACGGACTTTTCTTTGGCAGCACCATCGCGCCACCATGCTGCGTTTTGACTCCATTCGTTTCAACCGTGAAAACTTTTGATCTTGTGCGCGACCCGTCTTACGACGATCCGTGTGAAGATGACGGCAACTGTTTGTTCAAAGCCGTCGCCAAAAGTGGGAAGGTTTCCACTGATTGTCATGTGACTCTGAGGCGGCAGACATGGTTATCTGCTAAGCGCGCCTATGAAAGAAACGACACCAATGCTGTTAAGATATTCAACGCATTGGGTCCCGGTAATGGCGATTTCGAATCCATCTTCCAGACGCAGTCAAAAGCGGGAAGCTGGACTTCCTACTTGGATGTTTGCTTTCTCGCACTTTTCTGTAACGTACATGTCATCACCGTCTCCAATGAACCAACCAATTTCGCAGCAAAGGACACTAACGAGATTTTTCATTTCTTGCTTGGAGATGAAATGACAATCACTTCCAATGCTCTGACCATCTACCATTACCATCATTTCTTCCGTTCTCCGTTCGATGCTACGAACCGCCCGAATCACTTCACGTTGCTGGTCCGCACGACAACAACGGACTATCGCAAGCCTTTTTTGGGTGGTTACGTTCGCGTTGAACTTCAAGATCTTCCAAGCACAAACAGATCCTAGCCTTTCTTGGGAAGTGTAAGGAGGGCGGGCGAATGCATAAAACGTCTCTTTGGCAGGCACTTGCATGGACGCAACAGAAAGAGTTTGCAGCGGAAGTATGAAAAAGAGAGACGCAGTAACTGTTCCGTGTAGTAGAAGAGTTTTATCATTCATGAAATGAATTTATTGGTAAAGTTTGTTATGATCCAGTCGCTGTGTCTGGGGCGTTATTCAATGAAAAGCGTCCCGCACCGGCATCAACCTTCGTGATTGCTTCGAGTTCGAGGCTCGTCTGAGGGGGTCGAACGCCAATTGTCCTTGTGCAGGGGGATCAACGGCTGCGCTGGGACCGGGGCTGTACCTTCAGGGGTAGGGGCAAAGTGTGGTGAGGTTCGACAGTGGGAGTCCAGAATTTTCTAGTGGGTCCGCCATTTCTCCCAGTGCAAGGATTGAAGCTAGGTTACGCGGGGTGTGAGGGTCGGCGATCGGCGATAGGGGACATGACATTTCCCGTCTTGGTTCCGTTACGATAAAGACACTTGAGATGACTGCCAGATTGGCAGATGACCGGGAGTACTGGAACAAAACTTGGGGGAGGGTCTCTTGCATTTTCACCCGGTAATAATATTGATGTCCTATCTTCAATGACGCCGCCAATGCTTCGACGACGCTGCTGTCA
>Ga0209698_10006175_pt1 | contig 12783 bp, 9 predicted proteins | sample LitLauG_LLR_2012_FD_187203 | JGI IMG/M metagenome (GOLD analysis project Ga0209698, IMG submission 187203) | Freshwater sediment microbial communities from Pennsylvania, USA - Little Laurel Run_MetaG_LLR_2012 (SPAdes) (version 2) | ecosystem: Environmental > Aquatic > Freshwater > Creek >...
CTCCTGAAACGACCTAATCTTTAATTATACCTTTGCCCGCGAGAAGAAAAACCTTCCCTCACGATGCTTAACCAGTTAGACGCGAAACGCGGCAATGGCGTTCAGACTATTGTGGGCGGAAATCAGAGTTTCAGCGTCATGAGGGCCAGGAACAGTCCTGTGTAGCCAGCAATGACGAGCAAGACCAGCAACGCACTCACGTTGAGGATGTTGAATATCCCCCATGGTTTCTGCACAGTGCCGAGAGCAATTTTCCATAAGCCGAAACTGCCCACCAGCGCGCAGATGGGGACGACCACGAATCCGATCAATCGGCCATGCGTAACGCGGGGAAAAGCGATCAGGAAAGTCACGGCCGGCAGGATACTCAATGCCGGGATGAGGGCCAGCGGGGCGCCGATCAGGAATGCCCGTTCCCGCTCTTTGGGAGTTAAGTACATCGGGTCATCGGGTGATCGGGCAATCTGAACCCCGCGGTTTCTTATCACCTGCGAATCCTTGGCATCCCGGGCCAATGGGTTCTAGATCACCCGACATTTTATTTCGCTTCGTAAACGGTCTTGCCGCCGAGCACGGTTCGCAGAACCTTTGTGTCCAGGATTTTGGGTGGCGGGACGGCGGAGATATCCCGGCCGAGGACAATAAAGTCGGCGAGCATGCCGGGTTCGAGCTTTCCTTTTTGTTTTTCGGCAAACTCGGCAAAGGCCGCGCCGGCTGTATACGCGGAGATGGCCTGCTCAGAAGTTAACTTCTGGCCGGGATAAGTCTTCTTGCCGTCCTCGCTCATGCGAGTGACGGCTGCGTAGACTCCACGAAACGGCGTGACGGGCTCGACCGGGTAATCGGTGCCGAACGCGAGAACCACGCCACGACGGAGGAACTCAGCCCAGGCGTAGGAATCCGCGGCTCGCTGCGGCCCCAGGCGCGACTCGGCCCAGTTCATATCTGTGAGCAGATGGTTCGGTTGCATGGAGGCGATGACCTTCAGTTCCTTGAAGCGAGCGACCTGCTGGGGGGTGGTGACTTGACCGTGTTCAATGCGAAGGCGGTAATCGGTACCGCCGTCCGCGGCTCTCACCTTCGCCTCTTTCGCTGCTATTTCAGCTCCAGCAAAGGCGTCGAGAGCCATCTGCACTCCCTTGTCGCCGATGGCGTGAAAGCCGACCTGATATCCGGCAAGGAGGCGCTCCCTGGTCATCGCGTTCAATTTGTCGGGAGCGTACTGCGGGATGCCGGTATTGCCCGGGTCATCACTATAGGGCGCAAGCAGTGCGGCCGTCTTCGATCCGAGCGAGCCATCCATGTAGCCTTTGAGCATGCCGGTATGCAGCATGTTGTCGGTTGCAGGATGCGAGTCGCGCTTGCGGTTCAGCTCTTCAATTGAGTCATCGAAGGGAAGCCACTCCGAAATGCGGGCCGTGAGTTTGCCGTCTTTTTCGATCTCTTCGTAAATCTGAAAGTCTTCCCACTGCGAATAATCCTGCGCGGAGGTTACGCCGTGACTCGCCAGATCGGCCAGGGCAAGTTCGATGGCGTGCCGCCGCTTCTCGTGGGTTGGCTTGGGGATGACCGCAGTCACGGCATCGCAGGCTTTCTCGCGCAGAATGCCGGTGGGCGTGCCGCCCTCGTCGCGATCAATCTTTCCGCCCTCCGGATCTTTGGTGGCAACCGTGACGCTCGCGAGCTGCAAGGCCCGCGTGTTAGCGACCGCAATGTGTCCATCGACGCGTCCGAGGTAGACGGGGTGGTTGCCGCTCACCTCGTCAAGATCCCAGCGCGTGGGCAAAACCTTGACCGGCCAGAGCGTCTCGTCCCAACCAGCACCGACCACCCACTCCCCGGACGCGGCGGATTCAACCTTGGCTAGCAGGCGCTCGCGAAATTCGTCGAGAGTCTTAACGCCGACCATGTTCACGTTCATCTTCTCCAAGCCGGCGCTGGCGAGGTGCATATGGGCGTCATTGAATCCGGGCATCACGAAATGACCGTCCAGATCCACGACCTTGGTCTCGGGACCCTTTCGTTTCATGATCTCGGCGCGCTCGCCGACGGCAAGGATGCGATCGCCGTGCAAGGCAATGGCTTCGGCTCGTTTCGAGGAACCGAGCGATGACGATGGATGGACGACGCCGGTGTAGACGTTGCCGTGGGTGAAGATCACATCGGCTTTGGGCAGAGGGCCCGCGTCTTGTGCTGACATACCCGAGGTCACTGCGCAGAGCAGAATCAGAGTTCGCGTCATTGGCTTCTCGCTACTCTCCTGTCAACTCCAGCATCCCAAACCAGCGCGGAAGGGCGCGCCGCGCCCATGTAGCGCGGACACTGTCCGCGCAAGTGCTGATCCGCTGCCAGCACGCGGACAGGAGTGTCCGCGCTACAGAGCTTATGCCTTGACTCGCCCATCATTCTCCTACTCCAGACAATGCAAGCATTGTAAGCAGAATGCGGCGGAGACCGAGGTCTCGTCCATTGCAGTCGAACCATTCTTGCAACGTGTGAGCGCCGCCGCCGGTGCCGCCGCCGCCGATGGCGACGGCCTCGCGGCCGAGGGAAAGCGGGATATTGGCGTCGGTCGACGCGCGCTGCACCTGGGCGGTATTGCCTAATTGCGCATCCACCGCGCGAATCACTTTCAGAAGGCGCGCATCCGCGGCCAGTTCTCCGGCGGGACGATTGCCGATCTCGACCACCTCGCATTGCACGATCTGAGTGCGTCGCGGGCCGCGAGGAGCGGCAGGCCGATTTTCTATATCGACGGCGTGGTCGAGCGCAATGCGCAGGGCGCGCTCCAGACGATCGATTTCGGCCATTGATGTGGAGCGCAGGTCAACGCGCATGCTGGCTGACTCGGGGATCGAATTGACGGAGGTCCCGCCGCGAATGACGCCCACATTGAAAGTTGTTTTCGGAGACGCCGGCACCGGCGTTTCCGTGAAAAACTGGATGGCGCGAGCGAGCACGAAGATCGGATTGGGGGTGCCGAAGTCGCTCCAGGAGTGTCCGCCGGGGCCGCGCGCGATCACTTCAAACCGGCGACTGCCCAGGGCTTCCGCTACCACCGTATCCGAACCCGCGCCATCGACGATTACGCTATACGCAATGGCGTCGCGCCAGCGTGGCGTCTGGAAAACGTGCCGCATGCCGCGCAGATCGCCTTCGCCTTCTTCGCCGACGTTGCCGATGAACACAAAGGGCAGGGCGTGCGAAATCCGGGAACTGCTCAGCACACTGGCCACCGCCAGCATGGCCGTAATTCCTGCACCGTTATCCGAAACTCCGGGACCGTACAAGCGGCTGCCCTGCTGACGGATGTTGAGCGGGGTGGTCGAGGGAAAGACGGTATCAATATGTGCGCTGAGCGAGACGAAGCGCCTGCCATAGCCGAGACGCACTCCGAAGACGTTGCCAACTTCATCGATCTGGACGTCGGTGAGCCCGATCTGTCGAAAACGGTCGGCCAGCCACTCGCCCCGAGGCCCCTCCCCAAACGGGGGTGAAGCCACGCGCGAGACTTCCATCTGCCAGTGCGCAAACTGCGCTTCCTCAAGGCGGAATCGGCCGAACGCGGAGCGCACCTCGGGCAAGCCGGCGAGGCGTGCCACATCCTGCTGCACGGGCGGATATACGTCGGAAGCCGGCACTGGAGGAGTTTGCTCCATTCGTTCCGCCTATCTTATAACGAGGGGGTCAACGACCATCGACCTTCCTGCATCCAAGGAGGGACTACGGCGTTTCCGAGCGCGGCTGAGTGATAAACTTTAGGCGCGACTTAGGCTTCGTCTCTCCGTCACTCCCGGCCGTGGAGGCTTGCGATGAAAATTCTCAAGATTGTTGGCATCGTTATCGCGGTATTTCTCGTGCTTATCATCGCGATCCCGTTTTTTATCAACGTCAACAGTTTCCGACCGCAGATTGAATCGAACCTTACCTCGGCCTTAGGACGGCCCGTGAAGGTTGGCAATCTAAGCTTGAGTATTCTCTCGGGGAGCGTGCAGGCAGATGAGCTCTCCATTGCCGATGATTCCAAGTTCAGCAATGCTCCGTTTATCCAGGCAAAATCGTTGAAAGTTGGCGTCGAGTTGATGCCGCTGATTTTCAGCAAGCAGCTGAACATTACGCACATCGTCATCGACCAACCGCAGATCACCCTTCTTCGTAACCGTGAGGGGGTGTGGAATTTTTCCTCGCTGGGAAATCAGGCGGGCAAGGCGCCCAATGCGCCCTCCAGCAGCGGTACGGGACAAAACTTAAGCGTCGGCAAGCTCGAACTGACCGACGGGAAGATTTCGATTGGTTCGGTTCCTGCCCGTCGCAATCCGGTCGTCTATGACAAGGTGGATGTAACCGTAAAGAATTTTTCTTTCACTAGTTCCTTTCCCCTGGCCTTATCGGCGCGACTTCCCGGAGGCGGTTCGATGAAACTGGACGGAACGGCCGGGCCGATCAACGCAACAGACGCCGCACTGACGCCGGGACAGATCAAGATCGAACTCGGGAAGCTCGACTTGGCGCAATCGGCAATTGTGGACCCGAAGACGGGCATTACGGGCCTGGCTGATTTCGACGGCACGGCGACTTCCGACGGTCAGGTCGTGAAAGCAAGCGGGACACTGAAGGGCAATTCACTCAAACTCGTGCCCAAAGGAGCGCCGGCATCGCAACCGGTGGTGGTGAATTTCACCGCGGAACACAATCTGAAAAACGAGACGGGACGGCTGGTACAGGGTGACGTAGCGATCGGCAAGGCAGTCGCCAAGATCAGCGGGACCTACGACATGCATGGAGAGGTCACCTCTGTCCGCATGAAACTCGATGGACAAGGCATGCCGGTGGATGACCTCGAGGGATTTTTGCCCGCCGTCGGCGTACAACTGCCGAGTGGTTCGAAGCTGAAGGGTGGAACGCTTTCCGCCAACCTTGAGGCCGTTGGTCCGGTCGACAAGATCGTGGCCACGGGGTCGGTCAGGATGAGCAACACCGCGCTGGCGGGCTTCAACCTGGGATCGAAGCTTTCGGCCCTCTCTTCGCTTACTGGCAAGCAGATTGGCGGTGGCAATGACACGGCCATCCAGAACCTCAGCTCCGACGTCCGCTACGCCCCGGAAGGCACGCGCCTGGACAAAATCGACCTGACAGTCCCATCGCTGGGGACGGCCACGGGCGCGGGCACGGTTAGCCCGAGCAACGAACTCGATTTCAAGATGATAGTGAACCTCACCGGAGGCCTCGCCGGCGACCTTACGAAAATGGCTGGAATGGGAAGCGGGTCGAGCGGCATTCCGGTGCACGTCGGAGGCACAACTTCGAATCCATCCTTCATGCCCGATATGAAGAGTGTGGTCGGGAACCAACTCAAAGGACTGGTGCCAAGCGGCAAGGACAATCCCCTCGGGAACCTGGGGGGACTGTTTGGTAAGAAGAAGCCGCCGAAATAGTCGCTGATTCCGCAGCCACCGCCTAAAGAGGGGCTGTAAGAAATAACTTACAAGGACAGCGCCATAGTCTCAGCGGCTGCCGTGCAGAGCTGTTTCGGCGGGATGGGTGGCTAATATTTCCATGCTGTGAAGTATGGCGGCGATCACGTTTTCGTCGCCGACCACGGTGTTGATCATCATGTGATAGAGGCTGCGGGTTGGCCAGTCGGCATTGAAGTAGTGCTTGATGTAGGCCATCCGCTCCTTATCCACGTTATCGACGAGGTCTTCGCACTCTTCCCTGCTCTTACCCAAGGCCAGCAGGCGGCGGATTTTTTCCTCGCGGGGAGCATACGTAAAGACGCGGAACGTGTCGTCGCGTTCGCGCAGGAAGTAGGGCGCGCCTCGCCCCACAATAACCGCCTTCCCCTCCGTGGCAATTTTGCCCATGATTTCTTCCATCATCCCGATCACGCGATCGGTATCGAACACATGGGAGTCAGCGGTGGGTAAACGGCGCTCATAACTCCCGCGCCAGAACGCTTTGGCCAGGCGATACAGACGGCTGTCAACGCGCTCCTCACACAACGTGACCGCCTCTTCGGGCACTTGCGCGCGCTTGGCAATCTCACAGGTCAATTGCTGGTCCCAGAGTTTCCAGCCCAATCGGCGAGCGAGTTCCGCGGCAATCCCGGCGGCGCCGCTGCCAAATTCGCGTTCGATCGTGACGATGCGAAACATGATGATCTCCTCTACGAGCTACGAGCTTCGAGCTACGAGCAAACATCCTGTGAGCCAGACTCATCGACTCGTGGGTCGTGCTCACAGCAGATTAGTGCACGACCATCCCTCCCGGCTTGCCTTTCTTAATCAGGAAAACAAACGGAAGTAAGCACATGATGATTACCGCCAAGATCCAGAAATTATCGATGTAGGCGAGCATCGTTGCCTGGCGGATGATGTTTGCCTGCAACATGGCATAGGCATGCTGTGAGGCGGTACCGAGGCCGGAGCCGGTGCCAGCGCCCCCAGTGCTAAACGTATTCGTAAGCCCCTGGAGCGCGGATCGAAACTGCGGGTTGGCCGCGCTCAGGTTCTCGGAGAGCCGCACCTGGTGAAACTGGGCCCGGCGGGCCAACATGGTCGTGACAAATGAGATGCCCACGCTGCCGCCGATGTTGCGCGCCAGGTTCATCAGACCCGAGGCGGCATTATTTTTATCGCGCGGCAGGAAGGAATAGGCCGCGGTATTGATCGGCACGAACAGGAACGCCAATCCGACGGCCTGGTAGACACGCGCCAGCATCACGGTTTTGAAATCCACATCGAGATCAAACGTCGTCATGTGGAAGAGCGACAGCGAAAGGAGGGTCAGACCGAACATTAACAGGTAGCGCGGACTGTAGCGTGAAAGCAGGAACCCGACGACCGGCATCGCCAGCATGATCGCGAAACCACCCGGGGAGAGCGCCATTCCCGAGCGCTCGGCAGTGTAGCCCAGCAAGGTCTGCATGAAAAGCGGCAAGAGCAAGGTGCTGCCGAGAAGAGCGAACCCCAGCATGAACATCAGGAAGTTGGCAGCGGCGAAGGTGCGCTCGCGGAACAGATGCAGATCGATGATGGGGTCCTCGTGATACCACTCCCAGATGACGACCCACACCAGCGAGGCCACGGAGATCGCAGTCAGCACCACGATGAAATTCGACTCGAACCAATCTTCGCGCTGCCCCTTATCGAGGACGACCTGCAGGGTGCCCAGGCCGAGCGCCACCAGGCCCAACCCGATGTAATCGATGTGCGTCTCGCTCAGCTTGCGGCGCTTGAAATAAGGAGGATCCTGGATGAGACGCGACGTTAATACCAGGGACAGAATGCCGACAGGAATGTTGACGAAGAAGATCCAGCGCCAGCTGAAGTTGTCGGTAATCCAACCGCCCAGGGTTGGACCGATCGCGGGCGCCATGACGACGGCAATGCCATAGACGGCGAAAGCCATGCCGCGCTTGGCAGGTGGAAATGTATCCGCGAGAATGGCCTGCTCGCTCGGCTGCAAGCCCCCGCCGCCCGCTCCCTGCAGAATGCGGAAGACGATCAACATGGGAAGATTGGGAGCAAAGCCGCAAAGGAATGAACTCACCGTGAAAAGCGCAACGCAGCCCATATAAAAGTGCTTGCGGCCCACGATCGAAGAGAGCCAACCGCTTAGGGGAAGCACAATCGCGTTCGAAACCAGGTAAGAAGTCAGTACCCAGGTGCTTTCATCCTGCCCGGCCGAGAGACTGCCCGCGATGTGCGGCAGCGCAACGTTGGCGATGCTGGTGTCGAGCACCTCCATGAAGGTTGCGAGCGTGACGGCGAGAGCGATGATCCAGGGATTGACCGCCGGGCGCCAAGCCTCGGCGTCGTTCATCGTGATGGAGGCAGCAGACATAACTTAGCTTCGAGCTACGAGCCTCGAGCTCCGAGCAACCAGGTTCTCGATGGCTGGCGGTTTTGTTGGCGGCTTACAACTCACGGCTCATGTTCAAGACATCTTCCGCGCATTTTTCACGTGCTAAATAAGATGCAGCGAGCGGAGCAGTGTAGATTGCTCGTGGCTCGAAGCTCGCGGCTCGGAGCTACTTAATCCACACCTTCGGCGTCACCGACATTCCGGGGCGCAATTCGTGCGCCTTGTTCTGGTCCGGCTCAAAAACAATCTTCACCGGGATGCGCTGCACCACCTTCACGTAGTTTCCGGTCGCGTTTTCCGGAGGCAGCAGGCTGAAGCGAGCGCCACTGGCGCCGGCAATCGAATCGACGTGGCCCTTATAGGTTTTGCTATTAGCATCGACGTCGATGTCGGCTCGCTGGCCGGGCTTCATCTGCCTGAGCTGCGTCTCTTTGAAATTCGCCGTTACCCACAGGTCGTCGAGGGGAATGATCTTCATCATCTCCTGCCCTGCCTGAACGTTCTGACCGACCTCCACGGTGCGATTGCTGACGAGGCCGGTAACGGGCGCAGTGATTTTGGTGTATTGCAGGTTGAGTTGCGCCTGATCGAGTTTCGCCTTCTTCTGTTCGGCCGTGGCCTGAGCGGATTGCGCACGCGAGCGGCTTACCTGGATCAGTTGCGGAGCAGTTTGGGCGGTACGCAGGTCGGCGTTGGTTTGCAGCAATCTTCCCTGGGCTTGTTGAATCTGGGCGTTGGCGGCGTCGGCGCTGGCCTTCGCTGCTTCTACCGTGGCGGCGCTGGCTTGCGCATTGGCGACGGCCTGGTCGTATTGCTGCTGCGAGATTTCCTGCTTGTCGATGAGTTGCTTGTAACGCACAAGATCATTCTGGGCCTTGACATTGTTGGCCTCGGCCTGGGCAACCTGGGCTTTGGCGGCCTCAAACTGCTGGCGCGCCGCTGCGATTCCGGCCCTGGCATTCGCGACGCCCGCTTGCGCACTCGCCACCTGGCTCGAAGCGTTGACGTTCGTTATGGGAACGTTGACGCCGGCGGCTGAAGCTTGCGCTTGTGCGTCTGCGTATTCGGCCTGGGCTTGCTCGACCGAGACCTGGTAGTCGGCGGGATCGATTTCAACCAGGAGCGTTCCCTTCTCCACGTACTGGTTGTCCTCGACATTGAGCTTGATGACGTGGCCGCTCACGCGCGCGCTCACCGAGTTCACGTGGCCGTCAATCTGCGCGTCATCGGTCGATTCATAACTGGAGAAGTAATGCCACGCAAAGAGCCCGGCGACCAGCAGAACGAGGGCCACCAACCCAATGGCCCACCGGGCGCGCTTGTTTCCCAGGAAAGCCGCCCGTCGCTGGTAGCGCATTTCCCCGTCGTGGGGAGCGGGCTGCGGGGCCCGTGCTTCAGGTTTGGAATCGGCTACGGCAGTGCTCGTCTCTTCCATAAGCTACTTCCCTCTCAGGTATTCACGAACGCCCTCTTCGGCACGGCCGAGGGCGCGGGCGAAGGAAACTTTGGCCAGGTTATTCAAGTAAAGACTGGAAATCAGGCTCTCGTGGGCCGCCGCCAGGGACTGCTGCGCCTGAACCACTTCCAGGTTGTCGGTGACACCCGCCGAAAAACGGTCGCGAGATTGAACGAGCGCCTGCTCGGCCAGATTGACGGAACTCTGCGCAACCTCGACCTGATCGGCGGAAGACTTAAGGTCGAGCAGGGCATTGCGAATGTCCTGATCGATCTGACCACGCACGTCCGCCATCTGCGCCTCGGCCTGACGCAAGCTCGCTTCCGCTTTCAGGACGTCACTATGCACCTTGCCACCTTGAAAAATGGGGAGGTTCAACGTGCCGAATACATGGTAGGTAGGCAGAATGCTGCCGGGAGCCGGACCGATCTCACCGTAATCGGCCGCCAGTTCGAGCGTGGGGAAATATCCGGCGGTGGCGGCGTTGCGCTCCAGTTGGGCGGCCGTCAGACGATCACGCGCCGCCTTGTAATCGGAACGAAACGAATATGCACGCTGCAAGGTGGTTTCCAGATCAGGGATGGGAAACGGCTCATAGGGCGCCTTGTCGGCGAGGGTGAATTCCTGTCCGGGTGCAAATCCGATGACGCGTGCCAGCGACAATTTTTGCTTGGCGAAGTCGCTGGTGGCGGCAATCAATTGCTGCTGGCGCGACTGGTATTCGACCTGCGCTCGCAGGGTGTCGATCGCGGGGGAAACTCCCGCCTGTTGCTGCGCCACTGCCTTGTCATAGAGCGCCTTCGCCACTTCCACCTGCGCTTGCGCGGTTTCCACGCGTGCCGCGCCGGCGATTGCCTCCAGGTAAGCATTGCCGGTCGCCAGCACCACCAGGTCACGCGCGTCTTGCAAATTGAAGCGCGCCACGCTTTCGCTGATTACCGAAGAGCGGTATTTCTGGATCGCTTTCCAGTCGAATAGGCGTTGCGTCGCAGAAGCGCGCACATCGAAATAGGAGAAGGGGCCGATGACGGGCGGCAAATGCCCCAATGGCCCACCGCTTCTGAGTCCCAAAGCTGCCAGGCTCTGCTTCTGCGCCACTTCCTGCACATCACCATTCACATGCGGAAGCAGTTCACTGAGCTGCTGCCACTTTTCTCCACGAGCAGCCACGGTGTTGTACTCCGAAAGCAGGCCGGCCAGATTGTGCCGCAGGGCCCGATCAATGGCTTCGCTGAAAGTAAGCGAAAACACCCCCGGCATGGGCTTGGATTCCGGGACGCTGCCGTAAACGGGATTTTGGGCCGACGTCGGAACCTGGTTCGGTATAGAAGCAATGGCTGTGGCCTGCGCTAACAGCACCGCGGGAAGCAGGAGGATAGGCGCGATTAGAATCGAGGTGCGGAAGAGCTGCCAATGGCGCGTCGAATGGTCAGAAGCCATGGAACGTGGACTCACTCCTTAAACGAACCCCAAAATAATAAGCTCTTGGATGGGTTTTTTGCCGTATGTGATGCAAATTGTTGAAGGGACACACGATAGAAATAAAAATCCGGAGGGGAACGGAACCGGGGAATTGCGAAAACCAGGCCGGTGACGTTGGTCATCTTGTGGAATTACTAACCAGAAGCCAACCTAATAGGGGACTGAGAGACTTCCTCTGGCTCCGCACCATGGAAGTCGTGTGTATGAGCGAACCTACAAAACCGTCGCCGCAAGGATCGGACTGGACCCGCTTGCTTACCGATCCCGATCTCATCGTTCATCTCGGAGCATTGCTCAAGACCTACCGGGAAGTTGTCCCCGAGAAGCGTGAAGCCGCGTTGCTGCAGGCGATGCGCCAGATCAAGGAAGCCGCCGTGCGAGCGCGGGAGACTGGCGCAAAGTCCCCGGCAGCGCCTTCCGCATCGGTGTCCGCGGCCACGTTCCCCGCTCCCCAAGCGGTGACGGAAGCGCCGCCGTTTGAACCAGATCTTTTCACCCCGCAGGGAACGGATCGCCGCCGTTTTGTCCGAATCAAGTGCTATGTCGCCGTGGAAATTCACGTCGAGGGCATCAAAGAGCCCGTCTGGGGCAATCTCGCCAATGTGAGCCGCGGAGGCTGCCTGGTCGAAACCGCCAGTGCCGTGCCGTCGAACAAGGCCCTCGAAATCGGATTGTGGGTCGCGAGCGGCAAGATCTGGGTAAAAGGCGTTATCCTTAGCGGCATTGCGACGCACAGCACGCCCACGTTTGGGGTGCGCGTGAAATTTTCGGAGTCCGAACTTTCGGAAAAGGAACACCTCCGCGAGTTTCTCAAGTTCGTGGAGAGCACGACCCGCAAATCGCAGAGCGGGAAGGCCTACGTGGCGAAGTTAAGGGGCTGAGCCCCGCTGCTTTCCGCCCACTTCTTTCTCGCAACTTTCCCGCTGGTCAGGGTTCAATCTGAAAGGGCACATCGGGATGGCAATGCCTTTTCGCAGAGGTTCTTGGCTGGTGGCACCGGCTCTCCTCCTGGCCGGGCTGGCGATCACCCAACTCGCGCTGGCCAGAAAGAAAGAAGCCAAGGCAGCGGGCGCCAGGGACGAACAGAAGCGCGCCGTCCATGCGCTCAATCGCCTGGGCTTCGGCCCGCGGCCCGGGGATGTGGAGCGGGTTACGCAAATCGGCGTCGACAAGTGGATCGAATTACAACTCCATCCCGAGAAAATTGCGGACTCGACGCTGGAGGCCCGAATTGCTTCCTTCCGCACGCTGCGCATGAATACGCGCGAGATCGTCGAAAATTTCCCGAACAACGAAATCATCAAGCAGGTTAGCGAAGGGAAAATTCCCATGCCGCGCGATCCCGTCCGGCGGGCCATTTATGAGGCGCAGCTGGAGCGGTATGAAAACAGGCAGGACCGCAAACTAGCGAGCGCGGCCACCGGCAAAAGCGCCACTGAAAGTCAGGATGGGAGCGTCGACGGAAACGCCATGCTGGCCGACACCGCCTACCAGCACCGTCGCGAAGAGATGCAGGCCGCCAACATCAGGCTGCTGGAACTGCTCGACTTTCCGCCCGATGAGCGCATGAAAGAAATTCTCAAGCTTTCTCCGGAAGAGCAGCGCATGATCGCCAACCGGGCGAAGGGCCCAAAGGCCGACGCTCTCCTGGGAGGCATGAATGGCCAGCAGAAAGAGACGCTACAGGCCCTTAACAATCCCGAACAGGTCGTGGTCGATGAGTTGATGCAGGCCAAGTTGTTGCGCGCCATCTACAGCGAGCGCCAGCTTGACGAGGTCATGACCGACTTCTGGTTCAACCACTTCAACGTCTTCATCAACAAGGGAGCCGACCGTTTCCTTCTGACCAGCTACGAGCGCGATGCGATTCGCCCACACGTGCTCGGCAAGTTTGAAGACTTGCTGATCGCGACCGCCCAGAGCCCGGCCATGATGTTCTATCTCGACAGCTGGCTGAGCGTGGGGCCGAACTCTGATGT
>Ga0209698_10006176_pt1 | contig 12781 bp, 13 predicted proteins | sample LitLauG_LLR_2012_FD_187203 | JGI IMG/M metagenome (GOLD analysis project Ga0209698, IMG submission 187203) | Freshwater sediment microbial communities from Pennsylvania, USA - Little Laurel Run_MetaG_LLR_2012 (SPAdes) (version 2) | ecosystem: Environmental > Aquatic > Freshwater > Creek >...
CGGATGAAGGCCGAGCCGGCGCCCTGGTTCGGGTTGAGCACCAGGGGCGGCCCCCATCCGGCGGACCAGTATCCGCTCTTGTTGTTCAGCGCGGTCACATAGGTCGGCATGGGCAGCGTCTGGGTGATGGCCACGCCGGCGAACTGGGCCTGCAGCCAGGCGTAATCGATCGTCTCGCAGGCGGCGATCACCTCATTGGTTCTGGCCGGTTCCGGGCCGCCCGCGCCCGCCAGCACCGGGTCGTAGTAGAACTGATAGTGGGCCGTCGTGCCGCCGCCGGTCAGCCCGGTGGTGACGCCCCACTGGGCGTAGAGGGTCACCGGGCCGGTGAAGGTGAAGGTCGAGCCGGCGGTCTGAATGGTCCCGCTGCCATCGGCCGCGGTGTTCCAGTAGAGAAAGACTTCGCCGGCGATCGAAAGCCCGCCGGTGTTGCCGGCGACGGTGACAAGATCCCCAGATGCATAAGGGGTGGAATCGGAGGGGACCGAACCGCCGGTCGCGCCATTGCCGTTGTAGGTGATCTGAGCCACCGCAGCCTCCTTGACTGAGAGGATACTGTACCGACGCCCACGGACTTCGGGTGACGCCCAGGGGCCTTGGAACGAAAACGGATTGGCCGACGGATGGTTCCTGGGGCTGGAGCGATTATTTGAGCCTTCGCGGCCGCGTCGGGGTCGGCGTGCGAGCACTCGCCTCGGCCGCGCCTACAGACATCGGCGACGAGATAGCCGGTCCGTCATCCTGTTTCCGCGTTTTGCCGGGGGTCGCGACCACGGCGGCAGTCGCCGGGCTCCGCGGCGCGTCAGTCGCCGAAGTCGTCGCGGAACCGCTCGATCTGGTGCATCCGGTCATGCAGGATGGTCACGATGCCGACATCGCCGCCGGCGAGGACCTTCCAATAGATAAGATGTCGCTCGTAGCGGCAGACATAACCGTCGACGCCGAATTCGGCCGGGACGGGGCGCCATGGAAATCGACGCTCGGCGATGGCGGCGAAGCGCTCGAAAAGACCGCGAATGTACCGCTCGGCCTGGACCTCGCCCCAGGTGTCGCGCGTGTAGCGGTAGATCTCGTCGAGACGGTGTCCAGCGCCGTCCTGGACCCTGAATCGGCTCATGAGCCGGCGGGGCGTTGACCCCGCTTGAGGATCATCTCCGCGTCGAGGGTCTTGTAGGCGCTATCGGGCGCGGCGAAGGCCCGGGTCAGCTCGGCCTTGAGTCGATCGAACGCATCACGTTCGGCGCGCTCCCGGTCGCGCCGAATAAGGTCGCGGACATATTCGCTGACATTCTCATAGGCCCCGTCATCGCCGACGTTGGCGGCCACGAATTCGCCCAGGGCGCCGCTGACGCGGACATTGAGGGTCATCGTCTTGGCCATGGCGAGCCTCCTTCGAATGTCCACAAAATAGAGGATATTGTGGACGGCGCAAGCGTGGCGGAGCGGAGCCTTCGGGACGAGCGCTCGCGACGTGTCGGCCGATGGACCGCCGATGTGGACAGTCGCTACGGCCGAGCTGGGCCGTGAGTGGGGCGCCCCCCTGAAAGCGACACGCACACTCAGAGACCTGGCCTCACGCCGCCCTGTTTCGCACGCTGCAAAAGCGCCCGCATCCCGACTTCTTGGAACCATGGCATGCCGGTCGGCGTTCTCGTTTTCGCGGTCCGCCCGGTTGGCCTGAGGCTCGCCCAACTTCAGGCGCGATCACGCCGGACAAACGCGAGGCTGGCGTAGCCGTTCCCGGCGTCCAGTTTCGAGGGAGAAATCCGCCATGCTGATCATTCGCGGGGTCGAGGTCACCCAGGCCATTCAATACTACCGCGCCGATCAGCACCTGACCGATCCGGCGACGCGCGGGCCCGACAACTCGCTTCGTCTGGTCGCCAACAAGCCGGCCTGGGTCCGCGTCTACGTGGAAAGCGACACCGGCGCCGACATCGACAATGTCAGCGGCGAACTCAACGTCTACGGCGTCGCCTGCCAACAGGGCGGCCCGCCGCTGACGCTCACGCCGCAACCGCCTGGATCCGTCAAGGCCCAGGCCGCGCCGGACTACAAGACCACGCGCGGGTCCATCGCCATGACGCTGAATTTCATCATCCCCGCCGACCAGATGATCGGCTCGCTCGTGCTCGTCGCCGATGTCGCCTCCGTCGCCCCGGCGTTCCAGGCGACCCACACCCTGTTTGTCGACGTCAGCCTGCGCCAGACCCTGAAACTGCGGGGCGTCATGATCGGCTACGTCGGGCCCGATCTCGCCAACCCGACCCAGACCCTCACGCTCCCGGCTCCCGGGCTGGCCGATCTTCAGAGCACGGCCGCCATGACACTGCTGGAAATGCCGATTCAGTCACCCGGGGTCTATGAGGTCGCCTCGACCAAGGTCTGGAACTGGCCGCTGACCGTGACGCCCGGCGCCACCCCCACCTGGACCGATCTCAACACGGCAATCGCCCAGGTGCGGATCGCCGACGGCGCCCCACCCGGCTACATCTACTACGGCCTCATGCCGCCAAACATGCCCAACCTCACCCAGTACCTCGGCTGGGCGACCGCCGCCGCGAGCAGCATGGCCGGCGACGGCGACGCCCTTCTGCACGAGGTGGGGCACGCCTGCGGCCGCTCGCACGCCCCCTGCGGCAATCCCGCCGGACCTGATCCGAACTATCCGAACTATCAGCCCTATCCCATGGGGTCGATCGGCGAGTACGGCCTCTACGTCAGCGTGGGGGCGATCCCGACGCCAGGCGCGACCTCGGACTACATGTCCTACTGCTGGCCAAGCTGGATCTCTCCCTACGGGCACAACGCCCTCTTGAACATCGACATCCTCAACCCGGAGTGGGTGGGGTGCAGCCCTCCCTGGTGGATCTATTTCGCCGACCTGAACCCCCGCTGGTGGCTGCCCCACTTCACCGAATTGTGGTGGCTTCACCATAACCCGGACCCACCCTACGTCGTCGGCCTGGGGTCGTCGCGGGGCCGTCCGGTCATGCAGAGGATGATCGCGATCCTCGGCACGCTGCGCGCGGACGCGAGCGTCGATGTCACCCACGTCTCTCGCTGCGAAGTGATGAACGCCGCGCCGGAGGGCCGAATGACGGAGATGACCGTGGCGTTGGTGGACCCCAAAGGCGGCGTGCTCGCCTCGGCCCCGATCTTCGTGTCGTCCGGGCAGGCCGGCGGCTGCGGCTGTGAGGATGGCGCAGGCTCGCCCTACCCTTCGCAGATTGAGGCCTACGTTCCAGATGTCGACACGGGCGCCGGCCTGGAAATTCGCCGCCTGGACCAGGTCGTCTGGCGGCGGTCCGCGACCAGCGGCCCCTTGAGCGTGAGCGCGCCGGAAATCCGTGTGCAAGAGGACGGCATGCTGGACATCAGCTGGAGCGCGCTTTGGCCACAAGCGGCGCCGCAGCACGATACCTGGGTCCGTGTGTCCAGCGATCAGGGCCGGACCTGGCGCGCCGTCGCCACCGATCTCAACGAAAGCCGAGCGACGATCGACCCGGCCCATCTGCCATCCGGCGAGATGCTGTTGCAGGTCTCGGTGCACGACGGGTTCCGCTCAAGCGCGTCGCCCGCGACCCGTTTCGTCAATGCCGAGCGGCCGCCGATCCCGGCGATCCTGCACCCGCGTCCAAAGCTGCCGCTTCAGGCGGGCGCGACCTTGCACCTGCACGGCTCCGTCGCGGTCCAGCCGGGTTCGGACTGGCGGGGGTTTCGCTACGCCTGGACCGTCGATGGCAAGCCCGCTGGCGACGGGCTCCAGCTCTTCACCATCCTGCCCGGCGCCGGCGAACACACGTGCACACTGAGCGTCCTCGACGCCGGCGGAAACGTTCTCAAATCGGTGGAGACCGATTTCATGTGCATCCAGGGTCGGTCGAGCTAGGGGGGCGCACCAATCCACGGATTCACCCCAGTCCAATATAGTCCCCTAGTTAACACCGGTCGGCCTTCCCGCCCTGTCACACGTCCCCGATCATCATCCGCCGCACCAGGTCGGTGTCGACGAATTGCTTCAACGAGGAAATCTTTCCCTGACGGTCAAACTCCCAAACGTCGCAGATCTCAGTTAGCGCCCGAGGCCCTCCGCGGTACGAGACTTCCATAAGGGACACGGCTGCGGCCTTGGCGCCCTCGACGATCATGTTGCGCTGTTCGTAACTGTGAAAGGTGAAGTCGTCGACGAGCCGGTCCAGGGCAACGGCAACGGGCCCCGGGCCGTAGGATTCTGGAGCGCCAACTCCTCTCGCACCGGGCATCTCATATTCGGCGTCGCGAGCCATCAGGGCCATGACTGCAGCCTTGTCACCAGCCACGCGGGCCTTCCAAAATTCGTCGACGGCTTCCACTATCTCGTTGCGAGTCATGTTGGGGCTCCCTCCGTGTTTCAGGCCTTCGGGAATGAACGCTGAAGCCCGACATGTGTTCCAGGCGGGCTGCCGGCCCAGGCCCGATCCTAGTCCTGACATGGCGGGGAAATCGTGTTTACAATCATCAAGACACGAAGGGATGCCGATCTCGGATGAAATGGCTGAAATATGCTGTGTTTTGGACGGGCCTGGCGCTCCTCCTGTTTACAATCGTTCCAGGCAGTCGGCCCTTGTTCGGCGACGAAGCCGGAATCTGGTTCACGTTGATCCGTATCGTAGCCGGGGGTGTTCTCTGCTGGAGCACCCTGTCGAAAGACGGTGTATATACTCAAGTCACTGCGCCGATAAGAGGATACCTCGAAGCGAGAACTCAAGGGACGAAGCCCCTGAACGCCAAAGCGTTGTACATTCGACGCGTGCGACGATGGGTCTACCTTATTTTCGTATCTTCGTATGCATTTTTCATATTCATGGCGCTCGTGAGCGAATACGTCCCTAGCGTGTCGAGTAATGTATGGTTTTCGTTATTGCAAAAATTCTCAATCTGGCCGTGTTTTGTAAGCACGGTCGTTTTGTGTACGTATCGAATGTTGATTTCTGCCTTTTTCAAAGCGGGAACATAACTCGAATTCGGTCATCGCATTGTAGCGCCTCCAGATTAGTTTTCGACAGCAAGACGACCCCGTCCATCTTGAAACAAACCTTTGCGAGTTGACGGGACGGTTCGGTGGTGTCTCGGTTTGAGACCCGCCACTGTTGACGAGGATGGCGCCCGCAGTGTGCCGCCCCTGTTTTGCGGGCATGGGCGGCAAACTACTCCTATCTCTCGTGTGAGAGTACGCATACGCATTTGGGTGGCAAGCCTAGCGTTACCCATTGCGCCGATGCGAATGGTGAACGCGAGCGCCACCCCCCTACCCCATCCACTTATCATCCCCGTCATACACCCCCCTCTGAACCCCTATGAACCGATCCCGCATCTCGGCAACGCCATCCAACTGGCGCACCGCGTCGGTGGGGCGGCCGTATTTTAGGCCGAGCAGGTCGTGGAGCTTTTCCAGGCTAAGCTCGTCCTCTCGCTCGATCACATATTGCGACAGCACGAAGTCAAGAAACGCCTGCTGCTCGGCGTCGTAGCGCGAGAGGATCGATAGACGCCGGGCTGCTGCCTGCTCGGCGCGTTCCCTTCTTTAAGGCCACAGAAGCAACGTTCCCGCACGCACGGAAGCGTATGGCGAACGTTACTCCTGTCATCGAATTCTGTCGCAGCACCGACGCCTATTTTCGCGCTTCAGAACGGCATCCAACCTGAAGCGTTGGAGGAGCGGCGCACGCCCCGCGCTAACGCGCTAAGGTGAGCTGCCTGCCAAATCGGCGGAGGAATAGGTGCATTCTCCCCGAAGACAATCCGGTCGCGGGGTGACTTAGGGCTTGGCGCCGAGCCGGGTCAGCGCGTCCTTCGCGGCTGGATAGGAGGGATTCAACGCCAACGAAGTTCGGTAGGCCGCTGCGGCCTCGTCGGGGCGACCCAACCGCTCGAGAATTTCCGCCAAGGTCTCGAACGCGTTGCCGTCCTGCGGCGCCAGCGCGACGTCGCGTTGGGCGTCAGCCAACGCGTGGGTGTCATCGCCTTTCTTGTGCAACGCCCAGGCTCGGCCGCCGTAGGCGTCGGCAAGGTCTCCCCTTAAGGCGAGCGCCTGTGAGTAGTCGGCAATCGCACGATCCCAGAGACCTTTTCGGTAGTAGGTGTTGCCGCGATACAGATACGCCCTCGGGTTGTAGGCGTCGCCCGCGATCGCGACGTTGTAGTCGGCGATCGCCTGATCGAGGAGGCCCTTTGCGTCGTAGACATTCCCGCGATCAAGGTAAGCCAGCATCAGGTGGGGGTCGCTCGTGATTGCCTGGCTGTAATCGGTGATCGCCTGGTCACGGTCACCCATGCGCTCGCGCATGACGCCGCGGTTCAATAGGGCGCCAGCATAGCCGGGCCTGACCGCTATGGCTTGAGTGTAATCGGCGATCGCCTGATCGGCCAGACCAGTGCTTTCATGCACCAGACCGCGGCCATAGAAGGCATGAGCGAGATTCGGACTAAGCGCGATCGCCCGCGTGAAGTCGGCAAGGGCCTGATCGTAGAGTCTCTGCCTGAAATATAGCGTACCACGGGTGTCGAAGTCGGCGGCCAACGCCTCGTTGCTCTCGTGTCCAGACTCGATCCTCTCGCTGCAATTCGCGACGATCTGCGTGACTGAAGACTCGGGGCTATCGCGCCAGTCGCAGCCTTGCTGAGTCTGGGCCCCTGCGGGCGTCGCGCCGAGCGCCAACACTAAACTGATCAGAATCCGCCGCAACGTCTGTCCTTTCCTTCTAAGCGTTTTATCGGACGATGGTGACGAGGTCGTGGACTGTTCGCGGCTATCGGGAAACACTATAATAGATGCGATCGAACAATCTCTGCCGCATAGTCGGCCGCCGCGCTCAGTTTCCAGCTTCGAGATAAGTCCGCCGTCGCCGTAATCCTCAGCCGCGACGATCGCGGCGATCTTCACGCGGGTCAGTTCAGATAGTAGTCGATCGAGGTAACCACCCTCACCTTCTGGTTCGGGCTGGAGGCGGACCGGCGCTGGTTGTCATTGTCGCCGCCGGCTTCCGCCTCGCCGTTGCTGCTGTCGGCGGTGTCGACGCTGGTCACCGAAAAATAGCCCTGTGTCGCGGATTTGATCGAGCCGACCGAAGAGCCGGAGTCGCTGGCGAACTGCTCCGCCGCGCGCCGGGCCTCCTTGGTGGCCGCCGCGATCATCGCCGGTTTGATCGTGTCCAAGAGGGTGTAGTCATAGGCGGCCGTGGCGCTATCCAGGACCAAGCCTTTCTGGGCGAAGTAATCCTTGTGTGCCTGGACATTCTGCACGCCGGCGACATTGTCCGTGGCGAAGGCGACGGTGCGCCGAACGGTGTAGATGGTCTTGCCGGTGGGCTTGTTGCTGACCATCTCCTGCGCGGCCGAGATGTCGGCGCTGCTGGGGTCGATATCGCGACCGGTGAAACCCTCGCGCTTCAGATAGCCCTGAACCAGAACCGTATCCCGATCGACCGCCTGTATCGCCGAGGCGAGAACATAGGCGTGCTCTGAATAATGCACCTCCCAACTGGCGTGGTTGGCCGTGACCATGCGCGTCGCCGCGCCCCGGACCGTGACAAATCGGTCGGCCCGCTTCATGCGGAAGAGCCCATCTCCGACGGCGAAGCCGCCCGACATCATCCCCAAGGCGAGGATGGCGCTGCACATCAGAGCGGCGGTGCGGTTGTTGGTCGTGAGGTTACGCCAAACCGCCGTGACGGGCGACATTGCAATTTCTCCACTAAATGCCGGGGAAGCCTATACAAACGGTGGCGCCCCACAAGTTTGTTTGACGACGCTCAGCGCGGAAGCGGCGCGGCTCTTGGGTGACAGGAGCAGTCTTACCCATTGCGCGGAAACGATAGGCGAAAATTGCTCTTGCTCGAGGAGTCCGTGTGCTCACACTATCTCGGCAAATCCCCCGCCGTCGGCGAAACCACCGACTTCATCGGCGCCAGCGATGATTTGCTCACCACCCGCCCGGAAATCACGGAAGGATGACGACAGAATGATTATCCAAGACGTTCTGGCGCGCTTCAATCGCAAGGAGCGCTACTGGGTCGTTCAGACGGCCCTGGGCGAGGCGGCCAAGCACCCGTCAAGGGCATTCTGCAAGGCCCTGGAAAAGGCCTTCAAGGGCGCTGACCCCATTGTGCCGTCGGCCGCGTGGTGGGCAATGGACTACCATATCGACTGGCTGTACGCGGCCCTGGACATCTTCCTCACCGGCCGCGCACTGACGAAGGACGGGATTGACCTCACATTTCCGGTGGGCGTCTCCAGTGACAAGTGCGTGATGGCCCAACAGGAGGATATCGACCTTGTTGTCGCCCATGGCCGCGACGTGTTTCTGATCGAAGCGAAAGCGTTTGCCGCCTGGGATACCCGCCAAATGCGGAGCAAGCTAGACCGTATTGATCAACTTGCTGCCAGGATCGGAGTCTCGTCGAACGTGCGCCTGCACCTAGCCCTGCTGTCGCATGGGAAGCCCACCCGGCTCCGCAAGAATGTGGCTGCATTGGAGGGTCGTTTCACGAACATGGATTTGATTGTCGCGCCGGGCGACTACTTTGCTGTGGGTCGCAGCCGCACACCGTCGAGCGGCTGGCGCGTCGAATGGTCCAAAACCATGTAGATGTGGGGCCAATTCAGCGCGGCACGTAGTCTGCGCAGCTCCGACGGGAATAGCGTGGATCGCACTCATACGAACAGCGGTTCACCGTCCTATTCCGCCCTCGCATCTTGACTTCTGTATTACATTATGCAAATATTCGCCCATGCCGGACGACGCCTCCGCCTTTCCCTCCACCCATCTCGCCCCGTCCGAGGCCGGCGGCGAGGCCAATCCTCGCTTCGCCCGCGCCGAGGCGCGCCTGGCGATGCTGCGGGAGCTGGCCGAACTGGGCATGACCCTGACGCGTAACCTCGTCGCCAGCACTCAGGCGCCCGCCGCGGCGGACGGCGATGACCCCGCCGCCGAGCCCGCCCCGCCTCGCCACGATCCCGCCAATGCCTTCGCCCGCCTGTCGCGCGCCGTCCGCCTCACCCTGGCTCTCGAAGCCTCGGCCGAAGACGATCTCGCCACCTTGCGCGCCGGGGGTTCGCTGAAACCGGTCAAGGGCCCGACGATCGACACCCGTGACGCCAAGGTCGATCAGCCCCCTCTCGATCCCTTTCCGCCGGTCGATCATCCCTCGGCCTTCCGCAACAAGGTCCGCGACTGCGTCTACCGTGTCCTCAACGCCGAGGTCGAAGACCTCCGGCCGGCGCAGGAGCGGATGCATTCGCTCTACGAGCGTTTGCAGGAAGGCCGATGCTATGACGCCTTCATCTATCGCCCCCTGCGCGAGGCGGTGGCGGCGATCTGCGACGACCTGGGCCTCACCCCCAACTGGACCGGCTGGACCGACGATGGCTGGCCGCCGGATCCTCCGCCCCCGCCCGGCGTGGGCGTTCGCTGCTGGGAGATGATGTGGGGCCCCAAGCCCGACTGGATGCGCGCTCCGGGCGAACTGGAAGAGGTCCTCACGAGACCCTTCAAGCGCATCTCCGATCCCTGATCGGCGCCCGAACCCCATCCCCCCGCTCACCCCGGCGAAGGCCGGGGCCCAGATCTTTCCAGCGTGGCCAGGACTTCGCAGTTCGCGGCCCCACGGCGCGTGACCCTGGACAGCCCTGGATCCCCCCGCTCATCCCCGCGAAAACGGGGAGCGCCGGGGCGGGCGGCGGGTTGAGAGTATGCGCCCAACTTTCAGGATTGACGCCTACGGCGCCTCGGCGTAACCATTGGTCCGACCATTCCAGATCGCCGTGCGCTCCGGCCTGGTCGCCGCGAGACAGGGGAGGTTTCGATGCTCGACAAGACGGGCGCCCAGAGCGAGCCGCATCCCTGGGTCAAGGATGACCCCACCGCCGGCCGTTTCATGGTCTCGCGCAAGGCCTTCGTCGATCCGGCCATCCTGGCGCTGGAGCGCCAGCACGTGTTCGACCGCTCATGGCTCTACATCGGCCACGAATCCGAACTGCCCAATCCCAATGATTACCTCACCCGCTCGGTCGGCGGGCGCGAGCTGATCTTCAACCGCGACCGCACCGGCAAGTTCCGCGCCTTCTTCAACACCTGCCCCCACCGCGGCGCCCAGGTCGTGCGCGAGGCCAAGGGCAACGCCATGGGCTTCCAGTGCTTCTATCACGGCTGGGCGTTCAACAATAACGGCGCCTTCGCCACCAAGATCAAGGACGGCAACTACCCGGAAGACTTCAATTCCGACGGCTGCGCCAATCTGGTCGAGGTCGGCCGCTTCGAGAGCTATCGCGGCTTCTATTTCGTCAGCTACTGGAGCGGCATCCAGTCGCTCTACGACTATCTCGCCGACGCGCGCGACTTCATGGACTGCATCGCCGATCAGAGCGGCGTCGGCATGGAGATCGTCGAGGGCGAACAGGCCTATTCCATGCGCGCCAACTGGAAGCTGCTCGTTGAAAACAGCATCGACGGCTACCATGCCCCCACCACCCACGCGACCTACTTCGACTATCTGGTGAAGGCCTCCGGCGGCATGGCCGACATGTCGGTGATGACCAACGCCGACGGCTCCAACCATCGCAGCCAGGGACTGGATCTGGGCAATGGCCACGCCGTCGTCGAGGGCCTCGCCCCCTGGGGTCGGCCCGTCGCCAACTGGATCCCCGCCTGGGGCGAGGAGGGCAAGGTCGAGATCGCGCGCATCCGCGCCGATCTGGAGGCGCGCCTGGGACCGGACCGGGCCGAGCGCATCGCCCGCAAGAGCCGCAATCTGCTGATCTTCCCCAACTTGATTATTAACGATGTCATGGCGATCACCGTGCGCACCTTCTATCCGGAGAGCCCGGACTACATGAAGGTCAACGCCTGGGCGATCGCGCCCAAGGACGAGACGGCCAAGATGCGCGAATGGCGCCTCTTCAACTATCTCGAATTCCTCGGCCCCGGCGGTTTCGCCACGCCGGACGACAACGAGGCCCTGGAGGCCTGCCACAAGGGCTACAAGAACCTCATCGAAGCCGGCTGGAACGACATTTCCAAGGGCATGCTGCGGGCCAATCCCTTCACGGATGACGAGCACCAGATGCGCGCCTTCTGGCGCGAATGGGCCAAACGCACCCGCGACGTCGCTCCGGTCGAGGCGCGGGTATGAGCCGGCCCGCGCTCGCCGTCGTCGCCCGCGCGCCCACCCGCGCCGAAGTCGAGGATCTGCTCTTCGACGAGGCCATGCTGCTCGACGAATGGAAACTGGAGGAATGGTTCGCCCTCTTCGCGCCGGGCGCGCGCTATGAGGTGCCGCCGGCCAACGCCGAGGAAGGCGTCGATTCCGCCGTCTCGCTCTTCTACATCGCCGACGATTACGAGCGCCTCCGCTACCGCGTCGACCGGCTGCAGGACGTCAACGCCCACGCCGAATATCCCCACTCGCGCTGCACGCGTCTGGTCAGCAACGTTCGCATTCTGGGTCCCCGCGGCGACGGCTGGGCCGTCCGCTGCGCCTTCGTCACCCACCGCTCCAAGGCCGATGTCACCGACGTCTACGCCGGCCACCACCTCTACATCCTCACCCGCGTCGGCGATGATCTGAAAATCGCCCGCAAAACCACCCACCTCGACATGAGCAGCCTGCGCCCCCAGGGCCGCGTCAGCATTATCGTTTGAGCGTCGAGGGCGAATGGCCGTGGCCCGTAAATCTAGACCTGCGATTGCCAATTCCCTCCGCTCATCCCCGCGAACGCGGGGACCCAGTGGTGTCCAGGCATACGCACCTCGGGGACGGTTCAACATCCCCAGCGCTCGCCCGGCTGGAAAACTCTGGATCCCTCCGCTCATCCCCGCGACAGCGGGGATCGCGGGGATGAGCGGGATCTTGGGAACTTTGGTTAGCGGATAGCTCTAGATATCGCCGGACTGGCCGGCGGGTATGACGTCGTTGAGACAAGGGGAGAGACATGGATCTGGGTATCGCTGGCCGCAAAGCCATCGTCTGCGGCGCCAGCAAGGGCCTGGGCCGCGCCTGCGCCGAGGCGCTGGCGGCCGAGGGGGTGAATCTCGTCCTCACCGCCCGCAACGCCGAGCAGCTTGAGGCCACCGCCGCCGAGATCCGCGCCAAGTATAAGGTCGAGGTCACCTGCGCCGCCGGCGACATCACCACGCCGGCCGGCGCCGCCGCGGCCCTGGCTGCCTGCCCGGCCCCCGACATCCTGATCAACAACGCCGGCGGCCCGCCGGTGGGCGACTGGAAAAGCTTCGATCGCGGCCAGTGGCTGGCGGCGGCCGAAAGCAACATGGTCACCGGCATCCTCATGATCGGCCATGTCATCGACGGCATGGCCGCCCGCGGCTTCGGCCGCATCATCAACATCACCTCGGCGATGGTGAAACAGCCCAACCCGGCCCTGGCCCTCTCGGTCGCCGCGCGCCTGGGCCTGACCGGCTTCGTCAAGTCGATCGCCCCGGCCTACGCCAAGTCCAATGTCACCATCAACAACCTGCTGCCCGAGCAGTTCGAGACCGACCGCCTGCGCTCCAACATCCAGAAGATGAGCGCCAGCAGCGGCCGCACCTTCGAGGAATCCCTCGCCGCCGCCGCGACGTCGGGCCCCGCCGGCCGCTTCGGCCGCGTCGAGGAATTCGGCGCCGTCTGCGCCTTCTACTGCAGCGCCCACGCCGGCTTCCTCACCGCCCAGAACGTCATGCTCGACGGCGGCCGGTATCCCGGGGTGTTCTAGTGAGCCCCATGCCCCACCCCCCCCGCTCATC
>Ga0209698_10006178_pt1 | contig 12779 bp, 10 predicted proteins | sample LitLauG_LLR_2012_FD_187203 | JGI IMG/M metagenome (GOLD analysis project Ga0209698, IMG submission 187203) | Freshwater sediment microbial communities from Pennsylvania, USA - Little Laurel Run_MetaG_LLR_2012 (SPAdes) (version 2) | ecosystem: Environmental > Aquatic > Freshwater > Creek >...
CGTAAAGAGCGCCGCGTTCGCGCTGCGCGCTGGCGAGCGCTGCCAGGCCTTCCCTGAAATACTTCGGCGCGGCGAGGTCCAGATACGCTAGCTCGCGACGCGCAGGCCCGTCGATCGCGATGGCGGCTGCTTCCTTGGCTGTCAAAGCTCGTTTATAAATGCGCGCATCCCGGATATCGCCTGGGAACTTCAGGCCTCCGCCTTCACCCACGCGGATGTCGGTGTGCTTTTTCTGAAACGGCTCGTTGTTCTGGTCGAACAGAATTTTCGTTTCGCGAGGCTCTCCGTTCACGTAAATACGCACGCCCGATGCCAGACGCCTGCCGTCGTAGGTCGCCGAAACGTGCTGCCACTCGCCGGTTTTCAGCGGCTCCACGGTTTCGACGCGCAGGCCGAGATCGGTGAAGCGGTGCGTCACGTGCAGCCGCACCTTACCGCCGATCAGGTACAAGCCATGGCCCTGGCTTTCCATATAATCGTCGAGGTGGGTGAGGATCGCGCCATCGGGCGACGCGGGTTTGACCCACGCGCTGAATGTGAACGGCTGCAGGTAGCCAAACTCCGCCGCGTCTCCGTTATAACTGCCCTTTTTCTGCTCGCGGAACACCAGGCCATCGCTGACGGTCCAGTCCTTCGGCACCTTCCACTTTTCGGGCACGCCATCGAACTTCGGCAGAGCCTTATTCAGCGACTCGACGCGCGCGTCAAGCTCCGCCAGCCGCTTGGCCTGTTCGGGCAGAGGAGCTTTTACCAAAGGCTCCTCCGGTCCGTAATTCCACACGAAGCCGCGCTCGTTTGGGATTTGGTTGAAGTACGCGAACAGGCGGTAAAAATCCTTCTGCGAAATGGGGTCGTACTTGTGATCGTGGCAGCGCGCGCAGCCGAGCGTGAGGCCCATCCACACCGTCGCCGTGGTTTGCGTGCGGTCAGCCACGTATTCGACGCGATACTCTTCCGGGATGATGCCGCCTTCGCCCGTGGTGCGATGGTTCCGATGGAAGCCCGACGCGATTTTCTGATCGAGCGTGGCATTGGGCAGAAGGTCGCCGGCCAGTTGCTCGATGGTGAAACGGTCGAACGGCATGTTGCGGTTGAATGCGTCGATTACCCAGTCGCGCCAGCGCCACATGTCGCGGTCTCCATCGGTCTGGTAGCCGTTGCTGTCGCCGAAGCGCGCCGCCTCCATCCATCGAAAGGCCATGCGCTCGCCGTAGCGCGGCGACGCGAGCAGGCGATCCACCACGGTTTCGTAGGCGTTGGCCGACGAATCGGCCACAAACGCAGCCACCTCGGCGGGCGTGGGTGGAATGCCCGTCAGGTCGAGCGAAACGCGCCGGATCAGGATGCGCTTGTCCGCCTCGGGCGAAGGTTTCAGGCCTTCTTTTTCCAGGCGCGCGAGGATAAAACTATCGATGGCGTTCTTCGATGATGGCGGTACCGGGCGCTGCGGCGGAATAAAGGACCAGAACGGCTGCCACGGCGTGCCTTGTGCCACCCAACGCCGCAGCAGGTCGACCTCCTTTGCGGTCAACCGAGCCTTGCCCGACCCCGGCGGCGGCATCCTCTCGCTCTCTTCACTGGACGCGATGCGGCGCAGCAATTCAGCCTCGACGCCTTTCCCGGCGCCCGCCAGATCGAACCGCAGACCGGCCTGCCGGTGCGCCGCATCCGGCCCATGACAAGTGAAGCAGCGGTCGGAAAGAATTGGCCGGATGTCTCGATTAAACGAGACGGGCTGCCCAAGGGCAAGCGCGGGCGAAACCGCGAGCAGAACCCGAATGTGCCAGCCTGGGCGCATAGGTCTTAGGGTATCAAGGGTCGTTGCAGCAATGCGCTGCGGCCCTCTGCCCTGTCGACCAATTTTTGCCACAGTCGTTCCGGCGCGGCGTCGAACGCGATGTCCTCGCCGCGGCTGAAAATATACCAGCCCCCGCGCCGCACTTCGCTGTCCAATTGGCGTGGACCCCACCCGCAATAGCCGATGTAGACGCGCAGATTTTCCGCGTTCGCCGGCGCGGCGCGCAGTGCCTTTTCGAGCGAAGCTCGCCCTGCGATGAAGTGAATATTGCCGGCCACCGTCGCCGCGCCTTCGGGAGCATGCGGCGCGTGCACCATCGCGAACACCGTATCGAGCTCTACTGGTCCACCGACGAAGACAGGCTCGGAATGCTTCGCGGCGGCGGCGAATTCCTTCAGCGCGTCGTTGACCGCGACGTTGGAGCGTTTGTTGACCATCAGGCCCAGCGCGTCCGTCGGGTTGTAGCGCACCAGCAGCACCACGGATTCGGCAAATAAGGGATCGACGGAGCCGCGCGGCGCGACGAGGATCTTGCCCACGCCCAAGTCCTGAGGATTTTTCGACTGCGCCTGAAGCGCGCAGGCGGCGCATGCAGCCCAGAAAATGGCGCGCGCGGTCATGCCTTATTCTATTTGAACTGGAACCAGTTCAGATTCACCGTGCCCTGATAAACGATGTAGAGGTTGTGCACGCCCGACGCGCCGGCGACCGGAGTTGTCGCGGTGGTCCACGTCTGCCAGCCTCCGGTGCTGAGGATGGGCGTCGAGCCGATCAGTGGGCCGGTGGGCGCATCGAGGTGCAGATCGACGCTGCCTCCAGCAGAGTTGCTGGCCAGGCGGATGCTCACTGAACTCGTGCCCGACCCGAAATCGATGTTGCGGTATTCGGCCCAACTGCCGGCGCTGGCGTAGCCCAGGTCAAAGCCTCCATCTGTGTCGGTGCAATTTTCGGTTTCCAGGCCGGAAGCGAGATTGTAGCTCGATGCCTGAATCTGCTGCGTTGCTGGGACGGTAAAAGAGTATGCAGCGCTGCGGCCCTGTTCCCATACAAATGTCGCCGCAGCGAGGGCTGGCAAATTGTAGCTGAAGTACCGGCCCCGCGCAGCGACTTGAAACGTCTGCGCCGATGACGAGTCGTTGAAAGCAACCAGAGCGCGCGTGCCGTCGGGATTGGCGAAGGCCGCGGTGATGATGCGAGGAGCATTGTTCGAATAAATGCGCGTCGCACCGGGCAGCACGAACTTACTGAAGTGGCCCAGCGTGTAGTAATCGATGTTGTACGATACCGCCCCCGTCGATTGATTTACCGTGATCAATGGCGTGCAAGTGCCGCATCCGCCTGGAATGAACGGCCCGTGATTTTCGTCCAGCGCCAGGCCCCATTTCACATACGAACTCGCCCAATTGCGCATGGATTGGGTGATAGTCTCGAAATCCTGTTTCACCTCGTCCGTAACCCAGGTGCCTCCGGAGGCTTCGGTGACGAAGTTCGGGCGATTGGGGAACTGGTTGTGGATCAAGCTCATGGCTCCGGGCGTCCCTGCGTACCAGTGCCAGGCGATGCCGCCGATCTGCCGCGAGGCAGCGACGGTTGTGTCGGTCAGCAGGGCTTGCGGATACGCCGGCGTATCCCAGTTATGGTCGTAAATCAGCACCTTCGTCGAGAGACCGGCGGCAGTGAGCGCGGGCAGCAGATGATCACGCAAAAATGGCAGCTGATCCGTGGCGGGCATCGACATACCGGGGTAAGCCGTGGGCACATAGAGAGGCTCATTCTGCATGCTGATGTAATCGATGTGGATGCCGGCGGCGGCGTAGGCCTGGATGTAGCGGACGAAATAGCTGGCAAGCGGCCCGTAAGCGGCTGGCAGCAGCGATCCACCGATCATGGAACCGGAGGTTTTCATCCAGCCGGGAGGACTCCAGGGATTGGCCATGATCTTCAAGTTTGGGTTGATGCGCTGGGCCTGCAACACAAGCGGAATAATGTCAGCCTGATCGTGCGTGATGGAGAAGGATGCCAGATTCGGATCGGTCGAGCCAGCCTGTTGGTCATCGTAGGAGTAGATCGTGCGCGACAGATCCGACGCACCCATGGGATTGCGTACAAAGCTGATGCCGATGCCCGCCGTGCGGTCGAATAGCGAATTCATCACCGCCGGCAGCGACGACGAGGGAACGATTTTGTTATTCATCAGCCAGGCGGAGGAGTCGGTGAACGATGCACCGAAGCCTTCGATCTGCTGGTACCGCTGCATGTCGTCGATGAAGACGGAGGGCGCATTCGTAGAGGCCCCGGGGGCGAAAGAAACGCTGGGCTGCTGGGCCATCAGCGTCTTTTGATCGTCGGTGGTCAGCCAGACGCGGACGGTCTGGGCCTGGAGCAGGCCGCAGCAAAGCAGCAGGATCGGTTTCACGTACCTATTCTAATCCTGTGAAACTACCCTCCCGGAGGGATTGCCGGCGGGCTGGGAAAGGCGTATTCGTAATCAGAGGCTGCTTTATGAACAAACTTGGGATCGGGATCATGTTGTGCGGACTCGTGTTTGCGGGTTCCGGTGCGAGTCTTTCCGGCAAATGGGAGGTTCAGGTGGAGGGCTACGGCGCGCCGCGTACGCAGAAATTCGAACTGAAGCAGAAAGGCGACGTGCTGACTGGCACGTACGCGGGGAAATTTGGCGAATCGAAAGTGACCGGCACCGTGAAGGACTCGGCGGTGGAGTTCGAGATGATGGTGGTTGAAAACGACCACATCCTGAAGGTCCACTACGAGGGGACGGAAGTGGCCGACGGTGGCATGAAAGGCACCGTAACGTTCGGCGATCAGGGCAAAGGCACGTGGGTGGCGGAGCGGCCCTCCGGGCATAAAAAGTAAACTGGGAACTATGATTCGTAAATTAGGCAGGTCCGGGCTGGAAGTGTCTCCCTGGATGCTCGGTGGCAATGTGTTCGGGTGGACCGTCGACGAAGCCGCATCGTTCCGCATTCTGGATGCGTATGTGGACGCGGGGTTGAGCTTTATCGACACTGCCGACATTTATTCCACCTGGGTTCCCGGCCACATGGGAGGCGAATCGGAGACGATTATCGGCAAGTGGCTGAAGGCGTCGGGCAAACGCGACAAAATCGTGCTGGCGACTAAGGTCGGCATGCCGATGGGGAACGGCAAAAAGGGTCTGAGCAAAAAATACATTTTCGAGGAAGTGGACGAATCGCTGCGGCGGTTAGAGACGGATCGCATCGATTTGTATCAGTCGCATCAGGACGATCCGGAGACGCCCTTGGCGGAGACGCTGGACGCGTTTGGGGCGCTGATCAAGGCCGGCAAAGTGCGGGCGATCGGAGCGTCGAATTTCACCGCGGCGCGTCTGGCCGAGGCTCTGCGGGTCAGCAGGGACAACGGGCTGCCGCGCTATGAGTGCCTGCAGCCAAAATATAACCTGTGCGAGCGCGCCGAATACGAAGCCGCGCTGGAGCCGCTGGCGCACGCGGAACAGATCGGCGTGATTCCTTACTACGGGCTCGCTAGCGGATTCCTGACCGGCAAATATCGCAGTGAGGCGGATCTGGCAAAAAGCGCGCGCGGCGCGGGCGTCAAAAAGTACCTCAATGCGAAGGGCTTTGCGATCTTAGCAGCGCTGGACGAAGTGGCCGCAAAGCACCGGTCCACGCCGGGGCGTGTGGCGCTGGCATGGCTGATGGCGAGGCCGGGGATCACAGCGCCGATCGCCAGTGCAACGTCCGTGGAGCAGGTTCAGGATCTGACAGAAGCGGTGAATCTGGAACTGGACTCGGCTTCGATCGAGGCTTTGGATCAAGCCAGCGCGTAATTCACAGATGAAACTCGCCGCCGATCTCGCGGATCGGGATGCGATCCTGGGCTGAACCGGATGCCAGCAGCACGCGTTCAATTGGTTCGCCGTAAGGTTCGCTGCTCAGCTTGAAAGTCTGATGGTGCACCGGCATCACGAACTCCGCGCCCGCGTCATTCGCCATGGAAAGAGCCTGTTCCGGGTTGCAGTGGGCGTGAATCCAGGGGTCGTACGCGCCGATCGGCATGATCGCCAAATCCACCGCTTTTGACGAGCGAACGGCTTTAAACGTATCGGTAAACGCCGTGTCGCCCCCGAAGACAACGCGATAGCGCCCGGCTTCGATCAGATATCCGTTGTAGCCGCGATAGGTGTCGGTGTGCGTGCGTGCTCCCCAATGCTTCACTTCGAACGCGCGAATTTTTGCCGGGCCAATTTGGACCGAGTCATCCCAGCGCAGCTCATGAACCGAGCGGAAGCGTTTCACGCGCAGCAGATCGCTGGTGCGAAAGGCCGTGACCACCGAACTTTGCGGGCTCTCCAACGCGCGCAAGCTGGGCCGGTCGAAATGATCCATGTGCGCGTGGGACAGCAGAATCAAGTCCGGGATGGGAAGCTGCGGCAGCGCGATCGCGGGATGAACCAGCCGCTTCATGCCAACCACGACCGGGCCGATTCCCATGCCGATGCGCGCGCTGAATACAGGGTCCGTCAGGATGGTGAAACCGTCCACGGATAGCAGGACGGTGCTGTGGCCGATCCAGGCAGCGTGGATGCCTTGCCGCGGCCAGGCCGTCCACCGCGGAGAGCGGGGAGCAGCTAGCACCGTGCGCTTGCGGTCCTCTTGAATACGCTGCCAGAGCATCGGGCCCATCCGCACCGAAAATTTTGCCAGCGCCCCGGCCTTTGTTAGGATTGTCATTCGCTAGCTTAATAGACGCTCCAAAGGCGTGGCGGATTCGCAAATCACTCGCTGCGCAGCGTGTCCGACGGATTGAGCCGGGCAATGCGCGACGCCGGAATCAGGCTGGCAAGCGCAGTGGCGACAAGCAGCCCGAGCCCGACGCCGGCGATGGTCAATGGGTCGCCCGGTTGGACGCCCCACAGGAAGCTCTTGAGAAATCGCTCTAACCCGAAGGCTGCCCCCGCGCCCACGGCGATGCCGGTGAGCACCCAAATCAAGCCGGGCCGCAGCGCGACGCCGATGGCTTGCCCGATGGTGGAACCCAGCGCCATTCGGATGCCCAACTCACGCGTGCGTCCGGTAACGACGTTAGAGATCAGGCCGTAGATCCCCATGACGGAGAGAATCATCGCGAGCGCGGCGATGGTTCCGGCGAGCACAGCAAGGAGCCGTTCGAAGGAGAGGGCGTTGGTTTTCAGCTCCGTGATGGATTGAAACGCGGCCATGGGCAGCAGCGGATCGACGGAGCGCGTGGCATCTTCAATAGCGCGGGAAACCTGCGCTCCGCCCAGCGAGCTGCGCACCACCCACTTGGGTGAAAACCACGCGTGAATCATCTCAAGGCCGTTAAACTGCGTGGCCGGGACGTAGACCATGGGGATGTAGCCGATCGGTCCGAAATCGCCCCATCCAGCGCGATCTTGGACGTCGCCCACCACGCCGACAATCAGGCGCGGCTTCTTGCCGAAACCGAGTGGGACGCCGACGGCCTGACCGCCCTTGAGATAGCGCTTCACGAACGCTTCGTTGACCACGGCCACGGCCGCGGAATCCTCCGTATCGGCCAGGGTGAAGGCTCGGCCCTGATGCAGGGGGATGCGCAGCACGTTGAAAAACTCCGGCGTGACGTAGGTCATGCTGGTATTTTCGAGTTTTTCGGAATTGGGCGGGTGGAAGCCGGTGTTCAGCGCCCGCTCATAGGGCAGCGTGAGGCCGACGGCGGCGGCTTCGATGCCCGGCGTCTGGTGCAGGCGCACGACGGCCGCGTCGTAAAGGCGGTTCATCTGCGCCGCAGTCTTGTATCGCGCGTCCTGAAGAGAGAATTTCGCAATCATGACGTGGTTCGCGTCAAAGCCAGGGCTCAGGTTCCACAGATGCAGGAACGTATGAACCAGCAGGCCTGCGCCGAAGAGCAAGGGAACGGTGAGCGCGACCTGCCCTCCTGCCAGAATTCCCAGCGAACGGAAGCGCTGGCGTCCGGCGACGCTGCGACTGGATTGCACCGACCGCAGATCGACGCGCGCGGCTTGAAATGCGGGCGCAAGCCCGAATGCAAGGCCCCCCATCAGCGTCAGTGCGAGCGTGGCGAGTAGGACGCGCCAGTCTAAGAACACCGTTTCGAGGAACGGGAACGTCAGTGCGCCAAACTCGCGCAGGGCAGCGAGGGCTCCCCAGCCCAGAACCGCTCCGGCGATGCCGCCGAACAGGCCGAGCACGGTGCTTTCGATCAGCAACTGGCGAACAATGCGCGAAAACGGCGCGCCCAGGGCCAGCCGCGTCGCGATTTCTCCCGTGCGGCCCGAGGCGCGAGCCAGCAGCATGCCCCCGATATTGACGCAGCCGAGCAGAAAAACGAAGCCAACGGCGCCCCACAGCAGCATCAGCGGCTGGCGCAGATCGCTGGTGAGGCCTTCCTGCAAGGGGATGGCGTCGAGGCGGGCCTGGGCGTCCCTTTCAATAGAACCCGATTTCTTGAGCTCCTCCACGAGCGGCGCGAGCTGCGCGGAGGCTTTCTGCCAGGTGGCTCCATCCTTGATGCGGGTGACGATGTTGTAATTGGTGCCTCCGCCTTCGCCGTCGGTGGAGGGCCGGATTGGGGTCCAGAGGTCGGCTTTGACGGCACCACGGAAGCCGGCCGGCATGACGCCGATGATGGTGTATGGCTCGCCGCGCAACACCACGCGGCGGCCGATAACTGCTTGATCGTCATGAAAATAGCGGTGCCAGAGGGCGTGGCTGATAATCACGGCGGAGGGTCCACCGGCGCGGTCCTCGTCGGCGTTAAATTCGCGTCCGATCAGCGGCGCGATGCCCAGGACGCGGAAATAGCCAGACGCCACGCGCTGCTGCTGCACATAGACGCCGCTGCCTTCGACGCCGAGATTCACGCCGGTGACCCAATCCGTATAAACGGCGGCGTCCAAAGAGGGGACGCGGTCGCGGATCAGCTCCCAGGTGCGGCCGTCCTGATTATTGCGCGAATCGGAATTGCCTTCGTCGCGGAAAATGCGCACGATCTGCGCCAGGCGGTCGGGCTGAGGGTAAGGCAAAGGCCGCAGCATCGCGGCGTTGACCACTGCCAGGACGGCGGTGTTGACGCCGATGGACAGCGCCAGAATGGCGATCACGGTCAACGAAAAAGGCCAGTTGCGGCGGATCAGGCGAAAAGCGTGGCGAAGGTCGGGCATAGGCTCCTTTGGTTACTGATAAGACGAAGGATTCCCAATACTGTTCCCCCAAACCTTCCGTATCGGAAATGTTGTACAAAAATGTACGCAGAGCATTACGTTAAAATTATTTTGTGCTCTGCTTAGGATGCGATGGGCTACGAACTGTTTAGTGTGAAGTCGATTAGGATTGGGGCACCGACGCTGACCATTACTTCGGGCGGACAGTTTTCTCTAAATGCGGACGCAGGCGACCTCCTACGGCGCGTTGGAACGAACTTTGTTCAGATTCTTTGGGATGCCGACGCCTATAAGGTTGCTCTGCGACCCTTGGTCAAGGCTGACGAGAGTTCGTACAAGATCTCTGCCGGAGGCAAGAGAAGGGGGGTCGTTTTCTCCGGGATGGCTTTCTTGCGCTACATCGGATGGGATTTTTCGAAGCCGGCAACGATGCCGGTCCGGTGGAATGAGGACGCGAAGGTCCTTGAGGCGTCGCTGCCGCGCGAGAACATCCTGAAAGCTCCAATTTCACAGCGTGAAAATTGATATGGCAAGCCCAAAATTCATCGCCGACGCCGATCTCAGTCAGCTTATTGTCGCGGCCGTTTGCCGCGCCGAACCAGCGATCGATTTCCTGAGCGCTTCGGAAGGCGGGACGCGCGGGCTGAGCGACCCCGAAGTTCTTTCTCTCGCCGCAGCGTCCCGACGAATCCTGGTTTCTCACGACCGCAAGACGATGATCCGGCATTTCGAGGATTTTTGCAGCAAGGAAACAAGCCCAGGGCTGATCACTATCCGCCAAGGAGCAAACTGGCAACCTGTGATCGAATCCTTAGTTCTGATCTGGTCTGCCTCATCTGAGGAAGAGTGGCAGAACACTTCGATCTTTATTCCCCTCTAACACTAGCGGACGGAGAGCTCTTTCTTTGCGGCCTTCGCAGCCAGCAGCTTCGCGTAAAGGGCTGGGTGCTTCGCGCGAGACTCCGCTGCCATCCGGTCGAATTCGATCTCGCCCTGCCGAAGGTATTCGTCGATGACTGGACGATTCGCAAGGTAGTAGGCGAGCGAACCAAATATTTGCTCAAGTGTCAGCGCGGTGAACGAACGCCCGATTTCTTCAGGGGAGTGACCCTCTAGAAAACCGTAGACCACGGAATCGAGCGACACGCGTGTTCCTGCCACGTAATATCCGCCGTTTCGCTGCTCCACGTACTCCATAACCCAAAGTATACCGTGTTACACTAAGATTTTTGGTTTCCCCCGGTAAACCGAACGATTAACCCCCTGGAGGAGTTTCAACCTAGTGGCAGAGAAGATGCGGCATATTTTCACGTCCGAATCGGTGACCGAGGGTCATCCGGACAAGATGGCGGACCAGATTTCGGACGCCGTTCTCGATGCGGTGCTGGCCGAGGACCCGACCGGCCGCGTCGCCTGCGAGGTTCTGGTGACCACCGGAATCTGTGTAGTTTCGGGCGAAATTACCACGAAAACCTACGTGGACGTGCCCAGGCTGGCGCGCGAAGTGATTAAGGACATCGGTTACACCGACGCCGAAATGGGCTTCGATTCGAAGACCTGCGGCGTGCTGAACACGATTCAGAGCCAGTCGCCCGACATCGCCATGGGCGTGGATACGGGCGGCGCTGGCGATCAGGGCCTGATGTTTGGCTTCGCCTGCAACGAGACTCCGGAGCTGATGCCTCTGCCGGTGATGCTGGCCCACAAGCTGGTCCGCCAGTTGAGCGAAGTGCGCCGCGCCGGTACGCTGCCGTTCCTGCGTCCCGATGGCAAGAGCCAGGTGAGCGTGGAGTACATTGACGGCAAGCCCGCGCGCATCGACGCCGTGGTGGTTTCGACGCAGCATGACGATCACGTGCCCACCGAAACGCTGCGCCTGGAAGTCCGCAAGCACATCATCGATCCGATCCTGCCGAAGGACATGATCGATGCCAACACCAAGTTCCATATCAACCCCACCGGACGCTTTGTCATCGGCGGACCTCACGGCGATACCGGGCTGACCGGCCGCAAGATCATCGTCGACACGTACGGCGGCATGGGCCGTCACGGCGGCGGAGCGTTCTCGGGCAAGGATCCGACGAAGGTGGACCGTTCGGCCTGCTACATGGCTCGCTACGTGGCGAAGAACATTGTGGCGTCCGGCCTGGCGGACCGCTGCGAAGTGCAGCTGGCGTACGCGATTGGCGTAGCCGAGCCTGTTTCGGTGATGGTCGACACATTCGGCACCGGCAAGATCGAAGAGGAGCGCCTGGTGGAGCTGGTGCGCGCGAACTTCTCGCTGACGCCGAAGGGTATGATCGATTCGCTGAAGCTGCGCCGTCCGATTTACCGCAAGACGGCGGCGTTCGGGCACTTCGGCCGCACCGAAGACACGTTCACGTGGGAAGCGACCGATAAGGCCGCCGCGCTGAAGGCTGCCGGGCAGCCCGCGGCCGCGACCAGCAAGTAAGTCAGCTATTCCGGAAGTCAGGAGTCAGAATGCGGGGCGCTTGACGGCGCCCCGTTTTGCTGCGGAGTCAGGGAGAAAATGGCACTCGTTGAAGGTTGTAAGCATTCGCTCGATATCACGGTTCCGGTGGTCGAAGTTGAAAAGGAAACCGAGCGCGTCGTCGCCGAGATTCAGAAGAAGGTAAAGCTGCCGGGGTTCCGTCCGGGCAAGGCTCCCGTGGCGCTGGTGAAGCAGCGCTTCGCCGGTGACATCCGGCAGGACGTTCTTGAAAAGCTGGTGCCGCGCTTCTTTCGCGCCGCGGCGGATCAGGACCATTTGGAAGTGGTGGGTCAGCCCAACGTCACGGATGTGCATTTCCACGCGGGTGAGCCGCTGAAGTTCAAGGCGGAGTTCGAGGTCGCGCCAACGTTCGAGTTGGGCGAATACCGCGGCTTGACGGTGACGTACACGGAACCCGAAGTGACCGAAGCGGAGATCGACGCGCGCATCGAGGAAATCCGCGAGCAGAAGGCCGAATACGTGAACGAGGAGCCGCGCCCGCTGGTGGACGGCGACAACGCGGTGGTTTCGCTCGAAAGCATTTCCGGCGTGGCCGAAAAAGTGTCGCAGGACGAGCTGATGTTGAAGATCGGCGACGAAGCGACGATGAAAGAATTCAGCGAGGCGCTGCGCGGCGCCACGCCCGGCACCGACGATACGCGCGAGTTCGACGTCACGTATCCGGAAGACTACGACCGCAAGAATCTGGCCGGGCGCACCGTCCGTTTCAAGGCGACATTGAAGGCCGTTCGCCGCAAGGAGCTGCCCGAGGTGAACGACGAGTTCGCCAAGGATCTGGGCGATTATCAGACCGTATTCGAGCTGCGCGAAGCTGTTCGCAGCAGCATGAAGCACGACCGCGAGCATAAGGCTCAGGACGATGCCAAGCACCAGTTGATCGACAAGCTGGTGGACACCCACGATTTCGCCGTGCCCGAGGTGTACATCGACCGCCAGGTGGAGATGAACATCGAAAACCAGCTCCGCACACTGGCCGCGCAGGGTATCGATCCGCGCAGCATCAAGCTGGATTGGGCCAAGGTGCGCGAATCGCAGAAGGATAAAGCCAAGCGGGACGTGAAGGCGTCCCTTTTGCTCGACAAGATCGGCGAGCGCGAAGCGATCATGGCCACGCAGGAAGAAGTTGATCGCGAGGTGCAGAAGATCGCGCGGCAGCAGAGGGAAGCGGTCGCGGCGGTGCGCGCGAAGCTGCAAAAGGACGGCGTGATCGGCCGGATCGCGGGCAATATACGGACGGAGAAGACGCTCAGTTTCCTGTTCGAGCAGGCGAGGAAGGAAGCGGCTAA